>Ga0256829_1003860_pt1 | contig 10114 bp, 6 predicted proteins | sample 131447metaG_FD_185979 | JGI IMG/M metagenome (GOLD analysis project Ga0256829, IMG submission 185979) | Hydrothermal vent microbial communities from Lau Basin, Pacific Ocean - 131-447 | ecosystem: Environmental > Aquatic > Marine > Hydrothermal vents | place: Pacific Ocean: Lau Basin | collected...
TGCCGCGCATTTTGGGCAAATATGCGCACCACATACTTCACATAGCATCCCTTCATGCTTAGCAGCATATAATCACATTCAAAACACTTATCTTTTCTATCATGTATAGCTGTCATCATAACCTCCCAACTTTACAAAGTAGCTATACAATCACCATGGCATGGACAAAAATGGTTGCACCATGCTGATGTGCATACAGTTTTAACACTTTGAAGATGGTACAGCCAAGCCTAACACTCTGCTTTAAGCGCATATCATACTGACCTTTACGAACAGTTTTAAGCAGTACGTATCACATTCTCTGGATATAAATTAGGGAACCATGAGCTTAACACATGTACAGGAACAGCCAGCCTTACAGCACCTCTTGGTGTATCCGATTTAAGGAGACCCCGATCAAGCAGTGCTTTGAGTACGCGCCTAGCTGTGACTGCCGATTTTCCATAAATGATATTACTTACCTCTCCACGTTCAAATTCCCCTCTATAAATCGCTTCACGTAATAATACAAAAGCATCCGCTGATAAATTGGAGCGTTCATGTTCATCATAACAATATTTTTCAATACGCTTGGTTAAATTGCCAATATCAAATAACCCCTGCATAAATTCAACCTGGTCAATACATGTGTCCAAATAATAATCACAGAAATCAATCAACCCTTGCTCAGATAGAGCACCGCGTCCATCCGTAGAAGAGCCTTGTCGTACTTGGTCTGCACGGGATAAAAGCTGCTTATATTGATTAACCGACCTCGCTAAGCCTCGTGATGGTGACCATAGCCCAATATTCATACCTAAATCTTTTAAAGCCCCGTGAGCCATAAGGCGTATTGTGCGACCATTCCCATCCATAAATGGATGCACCCATGCCACGCGCTGATTGGCGGCGGCAATAGCAATCAAAGCATCTGTACCCGAGTATTTCTGATACATAGAAAATAAACATGAAAGCATAGGCTTGATGTGTTCGGAATCGGGAGCAATGTGGTTACCAACTTTGACACCACGCTCTCTAAATTTCCCTGGAGTAATTTCAAACGGCTTTCCCGTTTGAGCATGTTCAACCATAAGCATTGAAGCAGGCAGTTGTTGGTAAAACTTTTGGTGACACCATTCCAGAAATTCAATGGACATACTGGGTGCAGGTGATTCCCCTTCATCAATAAGGTTTTGAACGCTAATATGTGCTAAGGCTTCTTGCTGCAAGTCTCTTGTTGCTGAATCATTGGATAAATTATTATTTAACGCATTTTCAACCTCATAAGGCAAAGTATCATGACCTTCAATAAGGTTGCTGTAGTAGCAATTCATTACCTGCACTAAAGGTTTAAGTGTTTTTAACAGGTGTTCGTGTGGCAGCAGAGCGCTTGTTTTCTTTGTAAGATCAAATGCTTTTTCTTGCAAAATATGCGACCTTTCTGATGAAGGCATGATAGGTGTTAATCTACTGATAGGCATGATCACTCCATTGAACACTATTAATTAGCTATAATATAAGTAATAATAAAGTTTTTACAAGCACATTCTCCATAAAATGATTACTAATATGAACACTATGACATCAGTATATGCTGATAAAGCGCCAAAAAGTCATATCTATTGGATGAGCCTCAGTTGTGAAGCCTAACCTGGCACCTACTTAACCTGACTATCTCTTTCAAGGCTCTTCTGAGCTTCTTGAATGCTAAATAGATATATAGGCCAAAAAAGCTGTGCCCCCCATAATCTTTGCTGCATCATGTACAATATTAACTCGTACTCTTTAGCCATAGTACTGCTTTCCATTCCTCAAGCACAAACCAAGCCTTTACTGCATATTGTTTATTTCATCTTCCAAACCTTTCAATGTTCGCATCATCTCATCAAATGAAGGATAAGCTCCAAAAATCATATTCTGCATACTCACATAATCACTACGTAATCTTTTCAAGACATGTTCACTTGGAATCAATCTTAAACTACCGGGAACGGCAGTTTCATAGTGTGACCAGCCACTGGGATAAAAACGCATTTTGAATGCGACCACGTTCATAAGTTCATCCATAGACTTTAAGGCATCATCTTTCACATGAGACACAGCCATCTGTGCCAAGTCGTAGTAATGGCGTGAATAACCTACTGGCTGTATTTTACCTTCAGGTCTATGCGCTTCTTGATGAAGTATCGTTACTTTCTCCCAAAAAGTACGCTCAGCTTTGATTGCTTTAACTTGGCAATTAGCATGATCAAACACATCAGGAAACACTTCTGCAGCATAGGGTTGAATCGTATATTCACCCGATGGAAACCATGATGCTAACGGCCCAATTTCCAAACGAATTTCTGGCCTTAAATATTCGTCCGAAAATACAGCAGGATATTTAATATTGATGACATATGGATCATTTTCATCTATGGAACATTCACACATAAGTGAAGTTACATGCTGGAGCATATCAAGCAACGGGGCTGCAATATATATCTGAGCAGTTTTATTCACTTCTTTATTCAACTTATCTTGCTTAGATTTTGACCGATCATTATTAGGCTCTTCAAGCGATACAGTTCGCCAATCAAGAATCAAATCAATATCTTCAGAAAAGCGTTCAATCAGATGAAATACTTTAGATAAGCTCGTTCCTCCCTTAAACATCAACTGTTTTGCAAGCTCATCATGTGTGAATATTTTAGAAAGTGTCCAACACACCCAAAAATCTTTCTCAACTACCGCAGGTGACATATTCTTTTGAGCAGCGGTTTCAGAAAATAGCTCTTTTCGCTCTTTAAGTGAAAGCAGGGCAACCTTATCCATTAGTTACCTTCCTTGCAGATACGCTTAATCGCATCGTAAATCCAACCCGTTGACCTTACAGTCTCTTTAAGTATTTTTTTGCGCGTCTTGGTATCAAAGTGCGCTTTTAAACTAGTGATAACTTTCTCATCAACACGCTCTTTACCCAGCGCCTTTAATGCTTGCACAAGCAAACCACTTTCACGCGCTTTAAAGCCAACATCTTTCAATGCAGACTTTTTAAATTCTAAGGTGAAGGTATCCAATATCTTATAGCTTCGGCTTGGACCATCAGACAAGTAAACAGGTCGACCAGGAACCTGTGTTGAAATTCCCAGCAGGTTCAGGGCAGCATCACCAGTAGGCTGAATGCGCCAATTAAATTTTCGAGCGAATGCTTGAGCAACTTGATCATAATCAGGGCTAAGATTTTGTTTGAGTAATTCACTGTATTTAGGGTAATCATAAAGACCACGATAAATACGGCGGATTTGACCAGACTCCGTTAAGTTCGATAACACCCAGTCAATACTGCTGCGCTTAAACTCAGTAGCAAAATCATTCGCACAGAATGACCAACCCCTACCATGGCTATATATACGAGAAATAATTTTATTTTCAATAGTTTGCATAATTATAATAAACCCATTTACCAAGAAAAATAACATAGTTCTTCTTGGTGACACAAGTTGCACTACGTCTGCATAATTAGCAAGAGATGATTAAAAATATCAACACAAGTTAATCCTCATACGGGAATATATAGCAAGGGATAACTACCTAGAAGTCAAGCATAGCGCTCCGCTTTATAAACAGAAGCAAGTCATCATCTACCTAGATTTCCAACACATATACATTTGACAATTCTTTTCTAAATAGTCATCTTAATTATTGTAATCACTTTAGAGAGGCGTGAACCATGCAGTCTATAGCAGCAAAAGAAGCAAAAACACACTTCGGCGAACTCATGGATACCGTGCAACGTGAACCTGTGAGCATCCAAAAATACGGGCGGCCTGTTGCTGTTATCATGTCGGCAGAGGAATACAAACAGTTCAAACTTGAGCGATTAAGAGCCCGGCTTTCCATAGGGGAAATCCAACTGGACAGAGGTCATGCGGTAGATGGCCGCACCTTCTTTCAGGAGTTAAAACAAAAACAAAGCTGATGGCCAGTTACCTTCTTTCTGAATTAGCTCAACAAGATCTTATCAGCATCCAAGATTATACCATGAACAAGTGAGAAAAGGCACAAACCTACAAGTATTTGAGCCAGCTTGAGCAACGGCTTGAATGGCTAGCGAATAACCCCACACTGGGAAAAAAGAGAAATGAAATCAAAGAAGGTTATATCAGCTTTCCTGAAGGACGACATATCATTTTTTATCGGGTTGCTGAACACTGCATTGAAGTCATGGGCATTATTCACCAAAGCGAAGATATAGACACTCATTTTAGGTGACTCTTACTCCCTTTGCTGCACCAATAAACTACGCAAAATGCGATAAGCTTGTTTTGAGGGAAAGCACCCAAATTCTGGCTCCCAGTCGAAGTCCCAAACGCATAGAAGTCAAGCCTGACACCCATTAAGGAGTACTCCATGCATTTCATTATAGAATTTCTAGCTCGGTTAACATATCAACACACTTCTCAGATGAGGCCATTGCCATAGCTGCCAATAAAACGGCATCTTGCAGGCGCTCAGAATAAATTTCTAAAGCTCCATTAACAAGCAACCTATCAGCATCAATATTGCTGGCGGGTAAATTTTTTATAAGAGTAGACAATGCTTCTGAACGACACCTAGAGTCCTTAATCCCATAGGTTACCGTAAGAGCGCGTTCAGGGTCACTGGCACATAGAGTCTTTGCAATCGAAGACAATGCCTCCGAATGATACCTTGAGTCCTTAATCCCAGAGACTACCGTAAGAGCACGCTCAGGGTTACTAGTGCACAGTTCACTTGCAATCGAAGACAGTGCCTCCGAATGATACCTTGAATCCTTAATCCCAGAGGCTACCGTAAGAGCATGCTCAGGGTTACTGGTGCATAGTTCACTTGCAATCGAAGACAATGCCGCTGCAGGATTGAAAGCCTCTTCAATTCCAGAAGCAGTCAGAACTTGTTGCTCAAAAGCCATTTCAGCTCGATCTATGTCATTTAAGGTTAATGCATATGTAACCGCAGACAATGCTTTTGAACGATACCTTGAATCTTCAATCCCACAGGCAGCCACATTTATTTGCATAGTCACCTCTATGGTATGCTCAGTACCACTGGTTGATACCGCCTTTGCAAGCGAACATAATACACTCACATAGTCGGAAGGCTCCTTAACCCCAGATGCTACCGTAAGAGCTCGCTTACACACTTCTCCCGCTTGCTCTGGGTCACTCACGAACAAGACCTCTGCAATCGAACTAAATGCATATGAACAATAGAAAGGGTCCTTAATCCCAGAGGCTGCCCTAAGAGCCCGTTTAGGATCTCCACTGGACAATAATTTCAAGCCATTCACAACCGAAGACAATGCTTCTGAACGGCGGTTATAGCCATCAATCCCAAAAGCTACCGTAATCGCTTGCTCAAGTAGCTCAGCAGCTCGCTCGGGGTCACTAGTGCATAGAGCACTTGCAATCGAAGACAATGCTTCTGAATGATAACAAGTCCCCTTAATCCTTAAGGCTACCGTAAGAGCTCGCTCTGGATCGCTACTGGACAATGATTCCAACCCGTTCACAATCGAAGACATTGCTTTTGAACGACAGTTATAACCATCAATCCCAAAAGCTACCGTAATCGCTTGCTCAAACGATTCTGCAGCATAATCTGGGGCAGTCGTGGATAATGCATTTCCAATCGAAGATAACGCTTCTGAACGGTATAGTTCATTCTCAATCCAACAGGCTACCGTAATAGCTTGCACAGGGTTACTGGTGCACAGAATACTTACAATCGAAGATAAAACTCCCGAACGAATTATTAAATACTCTCTCTCAGACGCTGCTATAATTTCCTTCTCACACTCTAAAATACTTACTTGCTCAGCTTCTACCATAAGAGCATGATTAAACACTTCCCTTACAGGCTCTGGGGTACTGGTGGATAACGCTTGCTTAAACACTTCTCCCGCACGTTTGGGGTCACTGGTGGACAACGCTTGCTTAACCACCTCTCTCGCACGCTCTGGGTCACTGATAGGTAATTCATTTTCAATCGCAGACAATGCTTTTGAGCGAGCAGAAGCACCCTCAATTTTAGATGCTACCACAAGAGCATGTCCAAACACTTCTCCCGCACGCTCTGGGTCACTAATACATAGAGCACTTGCAATCGAAGACAACTCTCTGGAACAATCATAAGAAAACTCAATTCCACAAGCTACCGTAATCGCTTGCTCAAACTGTTTATTTGATAGCAGTGTTTTTACTACATATACAGCAACCTCATCCTCACATTGATCAATATGTAGTTGCTCCGCATCAAAGTGTGTTAAAAAGTCACTTACAATAATGCCCACCGGTAAGCATTTCACACGCAGTGTATACGCACCACTCTCAAACAAGTGCTTAAGCACCTTTTCTGCTTGCTCTACTTTATTACTTCTTACAAGCTGCCATGCGCACAGCAACAATCGTTCACTACGGCCCTCTGCATCATGTAAATCACTCAAATCCAGCGCACGTTGCAAATCTCCACCTCTAAGTGCATCAAATGGTGATTCCTGCCTTAAATCATCCAGCAACTTACCGCGCCGAATCGCAAACTCCGCAACTGCATCCTTATCCTTTTGCTTACCTGCATATTTCAATACCTGTAAAAGTGCTTCTCCAGGCAAGTTGGCATCCATACGCTTTTGCTGCTGAATAAACTCAGCATCGCGCATCAGTGAAAATAATTCCTCACTTTTATCCACTAGTGCCAAGTGGTATGGGTAATGTCGCATTGCATAAGCATGTACAACTTCACTGATTGCCCACTTCGCGCAATGTTTGGGTATACAAAACTGTGCATTTTTCCTGTGTTCTTTTACCGAATCCGATGTCAGCAATAAATCATTAAATGATTCATGGTAAAGCTGCCACCCAGGCTTGCCCTCTGGTGTGCTTTCGTGCGTCATCATCATGCTTCCATGACTCAATGCTCGCTGGATGCCTGCTTTCCACTCATCTTCACTTCCTTCTCTAAGATCCGCATTAAAACCAGCAAGAAATTGATACAAAAGCGCCTCATCCAAGGGTTCTCGGGCTTGAGCCAGTAAACAGAAGATGGTGGTGAGCGCAGCACCCACTGAGCTTACCTTTAGCCGTGCCAGTGTATCTTCATAATAGGCAGCAAGGCCTGCAGGCAGACTATCGACATCTTTCAGTTCACGGTTTCCCCGCGCAATATCTTTGGTCAGTAGCCGGACATAAATCGGCAAGCCTTCTGAGCGCTCAACAATGGTATCAAGCCATTCATTTTTATACGCACCTTCTTTAAGCTTATCTTGCTGATAAAAATCATATTTCTTTGACCCTAAATCATAATCCAGAATCGCTCGAATGGCATCAGGCTTTAATGGGGCTAAGCCTTCTTCACCAAAAACAAAGTGAGCATTTAGCTTCTCCATAGCCTGAACAATATTCTCTTCTGGTCTACCTGCGCAAAGCCATGTGACACCGTTGATGTTTTTGGCTTTATCCAGAATACTCAGAATCTCGCCCGGCTTGACCCGCTCAATTTCATCCAATCCATCCAGCATAAAAACAACACGCTTGGACTTATCAGTAGATTCTTCTGCAACTTCCCGCAAACTTTCAAGAAAGATACGCTGCACCTCAGTTGAATCAGGGGTTGCAATGCGTTTACCAAGAATTTCACCCAAATAATCCAGTGAAGCGCGTAAAAAATCATGAGTAGAGCAATACGAGTGCCCTGTACGAAAATAATAAGGAATAGTGACATAATCATCCCAGTTATTTGCAATTGCTATCATTCTAGCCACTACAGCAGATTTCCCCACACCTGCCTTACCTGTCACCCAAAGGACACTGTGCTCTTGTGCTTTAACCAAGCTTTTGAGTGTACCCATTTCATCTTTTCTACCAACAAAGACATCCGATAAGTTCTCTTGTAGATTCTTAAAGCGTTGCTGCCACAGCTTTTTACCTTTACGTGCTTCAGAGCTGCCTTGCCACATATCCACAGGGAACATCTCTTCCCATGCTTCTAAAATATGCTCACGTTGTTGGGAGAATGAATGCTGATCATGTAAAACTGTGAACTCAACCACAGGCTCATCACTCATTCGGCAATAAAGCTGAGGAGCCAACACACCTAGTTTCGCATCTTCCTCATCCTTTGCCTGAACAACCTCCAAAAAGGCATGCATGGGATAAAGATCAAGCAATGGTTTACCATCAAATACTAAAACAGCATGGTCCTGCTCAACCGAAATCGCGCTATTTTCAAACGCTGCAAATTCACCACGCTCATTTGCTAAGCCTTGCGCTAACAAAGCCTCCTTTGAACCGCCAATTACTAAGCTGTATTTCTCCCAAAAGCTGGCGGCTAAAACGACCTCATTCTCAAAGCGTTCCTGATGCGCAGTGAGCAATGATTTCGCTTCACCATCAGGTAAACGACCAGCATGAGCCAAATGATTGCGCATGGGCAAGATTGCTTGTTCGACTGTCGCTTCTTTGGGTTTATGGCCTTGCAAAGCAGGCTCTAAATGATGGGAAAAGTATTCACGAATTTCAGTCATCAAAGGATTTTTATCAGAATCTTTTGATTCTTTTTTCCTTAATTTATCAGAATCACTTAAGGCTTGCCTTAATATCCCCAGCCACGCACCAAAACTTGGGCGTTTGATACTATCCTTCAATACATTCTTAATCGCATCACTAAAGCCTGAGTTACTTTGATGTAAATGCACCAGCGAGACCACCACAGAAAAACGAGTGAACATCTCAGAGACATCACATAAACGATGCAGTTTGATATAATCGTTCTTCTCGTTGATATAGTCTGAGACTACCATCGCAAGAGGAAAGGGAAGCTTAGAGACGCTAGGTTGCAGCGGTGAAGCAAGAGGGTCTCGAATATTAAATTTTGCTAACTGTTTGGTTCTGAACTTCCAAAAGTCAGCTTCATCATCTTCATCACTGATATCATCAATACGCCGCTGAAGGCGAGCTAAAACATCTTCATTTTCAATACCTTCAAGTGCTCGTTCAATATTCATTCAACCCCTCCACCTATCTCCACTTCCGGTGGAGCCTAGTGAGCGAAAGACTATAGGCAAGGTGGACAATTATGGTCATGTTCTGAAAATATGAATCTAAGTTCGCCGAGAATGAATGTTTTGCCATACAATCACCACACACTAGACAAAAATGGTTTGCATCATTCTGATGTTCATACAGCTTTTGTCCGAAAGGTCTTGTAACTTGGCAACAACACCCCCACTGGAGATTTTGACTATGAACAGAAGTAAGTCGTTATGAAAAGCGAAGTATCCCGTAATATCTTATTGATTGCATTGGCTGTGCGCTTGCAGCGCTTGGTTAAAAACCTACCCAACGATCTTGTATCTGCCGAACGTATTTCACGCAAAAGCCTGGCTGAATCTTATTTTTCCGAAGATTTATCCAAAAGCAGCGAGGGGGCGCGTAAAAAGGCATCGCGTTATATGGATGTAATGGAGCAGGTTTTTGGTCTTGATGGTTCAGAAAGCAGTGGCTATGTCATGGCAAGAAAGTTTGAGACCTTTCGTGATATGTTTGCATTCTGGCTGGATAGCATAAGCCCACCAGATAGCGATGATAAACGCCTGCATGTTATACTTACAGGGCTCATTCACAGTATTGATAATGCTTTTAGTGAAGACCCAATCGTCATCCCAAAGCTGGCGCGCCAGCTAAAAGAAAAATATGGCAACAAAAACATCCGTGATACCAAAGAGCCATTGAATGAATTGTTCGATAGCCGTTATATTGCCAGTTGGCTGCAATTGATTGAAATGGACGACGGTGCACTTGCCATTAATAAAGATGCAGAACCATTACTCTTAAGGCTTAAGCCCAGACAACAAACCGGCAGTAATCAAGACATTTCCATCAAATTGGCAAGACCTGGTCGCATCCATGTTGGTTTTGCGGCGTACTTATCTGACTTAGAGCAAGAAACTTTTGAAAAATGCCAGAATATCGCAACTTCGGTAAAGCTGTCGCATATTTTTCACTTGAATAAGCAGGATTATGTACCCTATATCTTATACCGCGAAGGCAAAGCTGGTGAAATCATGCTTACCATGTGGAATTTTCAGGATAAATGCTTTGAAGATATTCATATTGAG
>Ga0256829_1003861_pt1 | contig 10112 bp, 6 predicted proteins | sample 131447metaG_FD_185979 | JGI IMG/M metagenome (GOLD analysis project Ga0256829, IMG submission 185979) | Hydrothermal vent microbial communities from Lau Basin, Pacific Ocean - 131-447 | ecosystem: Environmental > Aquatic > Marine > Hydrothermal vents | place: Pacific Ocean: Lau Basin | collected...
TAAGGCCGGCCGTGAGGTTTTCGATGTAATAGGAACCGGCTGCCGGATCGGTTACTTTATCAAAATAAGATTCTTCCTTTAAAATAAGCTGCTGGTTGCGGGCAACACGTTTGGCCATTTCTGAAGGCAGCTCAAAGGTGGCATCAAACGGCAAAACCGATACAGCATCCACCCCTCCGAGAATGGCAGACATGTTTTCGGTAGTTGTCCGCAGCATATTAACGTACGGATCGTAAACCGTTTTGTTACGGAACGAATTTTCGGCATGAAGGCAGGTTGTTGCTTTTTCCCCGCTAACGCCGAAAGCTTTCAGAATTTGCGCCCACAGATAACGAAACGCCCTGAATTTGGCAATTTCCATAAAATAATCGGACCCGATAGCCAAACGAAACAATATTTTTTCGGCAACTTCGCCTGCTGAATATCCATTTTCCGTTAGCTGTTGCAGGTAATAGCTTCCCATGGCCAATGTAAAAGCCGTTTCGCTCAACGAGGTGCCGCCGGCGTTGTGAAAAACGGTTCCATCAATAGTAACACTCCTGAAAGCAGGGAACATGGAAAACGTCCTGATATTTTCTGCCATTTGCACAAAAGGTTTCTTTTCATTGAAAATACCGTGCAGGTTATAATTTGCCAACGGGTCGTTTTCAACAGAACCTTTGATTTTATCCGGGCTAAAAAGTTTTTGTAACACTTTTGCCAATAAGGCGGGTGCTGCCACGCCCCTGAAATGAAGCGGTGTAATTTCAGGATCAATTCCCTGTAAAAGCCGTTGCAGAAAATCTGTATCGGTTTGAAAATTTTTATCAAACACAAATGTCAATGTATCCACACCTTTTTTTACCGCTTGTAATACTTCACGGTTTGTTTTTTCAGGATCCGTAACGGGAAAAACCTGGTTGACCTGCCACCGGTTTCCGCCGGACTTTTTTCCTCTCACAAAAGGAAATTGTCCCGGCATGGATTGCAAAAAATCAAGTTTTTTGAGATCTTCTCTTTGATAAAAAGGTTGAACGTCAAAGCCTTCATCAAGATGGGCTATCAACTTCCCGTAAGGAAAACCTTTTAAATCCTGTTGGATCTTTTTTTCCCATTGCGCTTTTGTAACAGGACTAAAATCACCAAATAACTGTTGTCTTTCCATTGGCTTATGCCTACACTGTTTTTCTCACAACAAAAATAGCATAAAAACAGCATTAAACAGCATTTTTGTTATTAAATTCACAATAAAATCCTGGGGATAATAATTCATGGTACATGCCTACTTTTTGTCCGGGTTGAAAGCGTTGGAACAAAAACAGTTTGTTGTTTTAGTTGTCAAACAAAAAACTTTAACAAAAACAGGGCAGCCAGGATATACATGACCAGCGTAACCTCCTTGTGCCGGCCGGTAAATGCTTTCAGTATAACATAAGAAATCATGCCGAAAGCAATGCCTTCGGCAATACTATAAGTAAGGGGCATCATGATCATGGCGAGGAAAGCGGGAATGCTTTCGGTATAATCGGAAAAAGGGATTTTTGTTACCGGTTCCATCATAAAAGTCCCTACAAGAATAAGAACGGGGGCAGTGGCAGCCGTGGGTACCATCAAAAACAACGGCGACAGAAAAAGTGCCAGAACAAACAAAACAGCCACCACCAAAGTAGTCAGTCCTGTACGGCCACCTTCGGCAACCCCGGAAGCACTTTCAATATAAGCTGTAATAGTAGAAGTCCCCAACATTGCTCCCACCGTTGTTCCAAAGGCATCTGCCATCAGCGCTTTTCTGACGTTGGGAAAACGTCCTTTCTTATCCAGCAAACCGGCCTGGGATGCCACTCCCACCAGTGTCCCAATGGTATCGAACAAGTCCACAAACAGAAAAGTAAACAGCACGATGAGCATATTTACCGAAAATACATGCGTCCATTCAAACTTTAAAAAAGTCGGGGCCAGCGATGGCGGGGTTTGGATTAGTGCAGTATGCGGTATGGCTGCTTTTCCCATAAAAACAGCGAGCAATGTGGAAGAAAAAATACCAATCAGCAGTGCCCCTTTTACCCGCAAAGTAAGCAGCAAAGCTGAAACTACCAAACCGAACAGACAAATAACCGCTGAAGGGCTTCCCAGGTTTCCCAGGGTAACCAGTGTAGCTTTGTCGTGAACAATAATACCTGCATCCTGCAATCCGATAAAGGCAATGAACAAACCTATCCCCACGGAAATAGCATGTTTTTGACTTAAAGGAATGGCATCCACAATCAGTTCCCGCACATTAAAAAAGGTAAGGATAATGAATAAAATTCCCTCAAGGAAAACAGCCGTGAGGGCAAATTCCCAGGTATAGCCCATGGCCAGCACCACCGTGAAAGCAAAAAAAGCGTTCAGCCCCATACCGGGCGCCATGGCAATAGGCAATTTGGCATACAATGCCATGATGAGGGTTCCAATAATGGCTGCAACAGCTGTTGCCGTGAAAACAGCACCCGTGTTCATACCTGCCTGATGCAAAATAGAAGGGTTCACTACCAAAATATAGGCCATGGTCAAAAAAGTAGTTATTCCGGCAATAATTTCCGTCCTGATATTCGTGTTGTTAGCCCTTAAATGAAAGTATTTCTCAAACATAACGGTTTATTTAGGATTTATCTTTTAACAAAACCAATTTGGAACTGTTACAAAATTAATTCTCTGTAACAGGTCAGCTTTTTCAATAAATCCGGTGTCATATCCGGAAAGTTTATATTTTCAAACCACGGGGTTCGGTTTTTTTCGTATTTTTTCCCATACCCATACCAGGAAGCTAGTGGCTGCAAGCAACAAAACAAAACCAATGACTAACATAAGATAATCAAGGCTTTTTTGATAAGAAACAGCAAAATTACCGGCAAGGACCATAAAAATAACATAAAAGGCTGTTACATTTTTTCCGATAAATTCAAAATATCCTGTTATTTTATTATCCACACGATCTACGATATAACGCGCACTCAACAGCCACCAGAACATATAGTTAGTACAAAACCAAAAAAATAAAATTCCATGGTGATAAAATAATGAATGATGTATGGAAACACTGTAACCAAACGGCAGGGTCAGGAGCAACAAAACACCCGACAGGCTGAGCAGGATTATTTTTATGGTATTACTGTGTTTAAACTGGTCAGCCACAAAAAAACGCTTAAAAAGATAAAAGGTATAACCTGCCAGGACATAGGCAAACCAGGGAATAAACGGAAATTGGGCATGAGGATATTTTCCGTAGAAAAAAGGAACCACAATGGAATGGGGCAGGGACTTTTCCACCGGCGGAATAATATATTGCAACAGCAAAAAGACAATAATAAGCCCGAGATATGCCAGCACATGTCCCCGCAGGATCCTGATCACAATGGCCATGGCAACAAGGCTAATGCCGGCCAGTATCAAGATATCGGTCCCAAAAACAATGTGCCAAACATCACCTCCTGTTTTTTCCGAAATCAATTTGACCAGCAAATACCCGTTACGTGCAATATTCAGTAAAATACCCAGTACGATCAGTTTGACACCACGCAGAACGAGCTGCCAAAATGTATGACGCTGATGAGCCACATAGTAACCCATAATAGCCAGGAAAACAGGCGCTACCGGTGGGCCGCCAATAAAAAGCGATATCTTCCCGAGCAGTCCGTTCAAAATAACAGGCCGCGCAAAAAATTCTACCAAAACAAGCTGCACCATGGCAATGAGCGCCACCCCCTTTAAAAAGTCTGCTGTCCTGCTTCTGCCTGTTGTCATAGAATAATTTTTAGCAAAAATAGGGAATCCTGTCGTTCCGGATTATCTGTCATATCAATTTTTTGAAAACTCTGGTAACAAGGTTAAGGTTTTTCCTTTTTTAATTTCTTTCCGCAACATAATTTGTGTCCGGTATTGTCCATGGACATACATTTCGGCCTGATCAGCATAATAAGGACTGAAAACATTGCCCGACTGACCTGTGGGGATTATGGACAAAGCATGGTTCGTATTGGAAAAATCAATCAGAAAACGCAGTGCCGGCCCTGAAATTACAGGATAAAAGCCACGGGCATTGTACACGAAAGCTTCTTTATCAATCACCGCATTACTCCCGCGAATGGGGAAAGGCCCTACATTAAAATATTTGCTGAACGGCGGTCTTTTTCCTAAGGGATGTACATTGGTAAGCTGGTGCACCCGTCCCCATTTCCAGGTCGACATATCAGGGCCCATGTTATGCCTGAGTGCTACCGTGGTTTCTTCAAAAGCCTTTTTAAAAATATCGCTGCGGGTTTCCACTGCTTTTGTATGGATATTGTCCCACCAAACAGAATTTTTATCTGTCAGCAAACGTTCAATGGAAGATTTGAGCGTATAGGAAGCCAGCATCTTTTTAAAATCTTTTTCACCCAGTTCATCCTGCATGGCATCTCGCAGGACAAAATAGAGCAACTGGGTATAAATGACCGCTCCCGTACTGGCAGTATCATAATTGCCATCCCAGTTTTGGAGGGCATTTACAATTTTCGGATCACCATGATAGCCCCCCATATTGTTCAATATCAGTTTCACCAGACGCAGGTCCCTGTCGGAATGGACATCCAGCTGAATTTTTTCCATCTCTTTGATCGTCCACTTGGGTTGCGACAGTAATAATTTCCGTACACGGGCAGCACGGTAGCCATGATAATAGTAACCCGGATAAACGATTCCATCCACCGGCGGGGGGGCATTGTTGGAAGTATTCAAGATACCATCGGGGGGATTAATGGAATGCGGATTTTTAGAAAATGGATAAAATCCCAAAATGTCTGCCTTTCCGCTGGCCCCGTTCAGGATGAGATGCGGATTAACACCTGCGGGATGAATCGGAATTTTTCCGGCAGCCCACCAGGCAATGTTTCCGTTCACATCGCCATAAACCACATTTAACCCGACAATATCGATCAAAGACACCCCTTTTTGAAAACTTTGCAAATCAGTAGCATTGTTCATCTGGTAAAGTGCTTCCATGGATGTAGTCTTCATATGCATGGGTGCCCACCACAGGCTGACGGGCACTTCCGGTTTTTCGGTAATATGTGAAAACACAGGGTTTAAAACCGGCCCGTGGATGGTATACCGAATATCAAAAGGAACCTGCGCTCCGCCTTTCACCTTGATAATCTCATGGTCAACCTTATAATTTAACCATGTTGAATCATGTTTGTATTGGTTCGGATTATCCGGATTTTGTGTTTCGGCATACAAATCCATGTTGTCGAACGGGAAAATGGTCAACCCCCATCCATAACGGTCGTTATGGCCCACCAGGGCAAAAGGAACCCCCGCCAGATAATAACCGTAAAGGTCAAAGCCGGGATATTGTATATAAGCTTCGTACCACACTGCCGGCTGAGAATATTTTATATGTGTATCGTTGGCAAGCAAAACTTTTCCCGACTTTGAACGTTTTCCGCTTACGACCCAGTTGTTGGAACCTTCCCATATCGGAATGGGAATTATCTTTTGTAATGAGCGAACATTTTGAAACAAAGCTGCCAGACGGACAGACTTTTGGGCGTTGCCCATGTGCGAAATGGTAGCGGAATCAATTCCAAAGTCCTTTAAATAGGCATCGCCATACCTTTGATAAATCCGGTACATCAACGGATCTTCCGACAAAGCAGCCGTAAAAGTCAGCGCAACATAGTTCATAATACCGAAAACATCCTGCACGGTGAATTTTTCCGGTTTGAAACCCAGCAAAGTAAATTCAATGGGCAAGGAACCTTTTTTTATAAATGAATTAATACCATGCACATAAGCCTCCACTTCATCTTTCACCGGTTGATCTGCTTCCTGCATAAATCGTTTGGTACTTCTTGCAGCGATTTTGTTCAAAGAAAGGACCCGCATGTATTCGTCGGTTTTTACAAAGCTTTTTCCCAGAATTTCGGCCAGTCTGCCCTGCATCAACCGCCGGATCATCACCATCTGAAAAAGGCGGTCCTGAGCCTGCACATAGCCAAAGGCAAAATAAGCATCGTCGGCATTGTTTGCGTAAATGTGCGGGACGCCATAAGCATCGTATACCACAGTGGTTTTGTCTTTCAACCCCTGTAAATGCACTTTTCCGGAATAATCGGGAGCCGTACTTCTCATCCAGAAATAGATGGCGGCAGCTAAAACAACAATAATAATTGCCAGTGCCAGTAAAATGCGTTTGAAGATTTTCATTTTTTTATTTTTTAAGAATGAGGGTATTACATTTTTGTGTTTTCAAATATACATCAAATTTTTTCATTCGAAAAATGGTACATCATTAAAACTTTCCTGACCAAAAATCTTTTTAAAAGCTGAAATCCTTAATTTTGCAGATTACACATGAATTCTTGGGTATGATAACTTTTATTTTAAACGATCGCCTGATACAAACAGAGGAACCGGAAGGGACTGCATTACTTGATTTTATCAGGTACAAAGCCCATCTTATGGGGACAAAAGCCGGTTGTCGCGAAGGCGACTGCGGTGCATGTACCGTTTTGGAAGGGCATCTCGAAAAGGGCAAAATGCGTTACAAAAGCATTGTTTCCTGCCTGACCCCGTTGGGCAACGTACAGGGAAAACACATTGTGACTATTGAAGGATTACAAAAAGAAAAAATGTCGCCGGTGCAACAGGCCATGATTGACAATGCAGCCACGCAATGCGGCTTCTGTACACCAGGGTTTGTCATGTCATTGACAGCACACAGCCTGGCACCTGAAAAAACTTCTCCTGAAAAGGTGATAAAAGCCATCAGTGGTAATATTTGTCGTTGCACAGGTTACCATTCTATTAAACATGCCGCATTGGACATTGCCCGTGTACTGGCTAAAAAGAACATGGATGACCCGCTGGAATGGCTGATCAAAGAAGCTTTTCTGCCTGCATATTTCCGCGATATCGCCGGACGTTTGGAAAAAATTAAAACAAAGACAATCAGTGTTGAAAACGGGAAACCCGTAGCGGGAGGTACCGATCTTTACGTCCAGCAGGCCGATGAAATGGCTGTGGCAAAACTCAGGTTTTTAAATAAAGATAAAAGTTTAAGAAAAATTGAAATATCCAATGGCATTTGCAAAATCGGCGGGGCAGTCACTGCAGCAGAAATCATGCGGCATGAGAAGTTGCAACAGCATTTCCCGAAAATTAAAACGTATTTCAGGCTCATCTCTTCCGAGCCCATACGCAACATGGGCACCGTGGCCGGAAATATTGTGAACGCTTCTCCCATTGCTGATCTTACCATTTTTTTCCTTGCGCTGAATTCCCGGGTACAAATACTGACAAAAGAAGGGACAAAAAAAGAGGTAGGGCTTCGCAGGTTTTACACGGGATACAAACAGTTCGTATTAAAGCCCGGAGAAACGATTACTGCCATCATGTTCCGGCTGCCCGAAAAAGCTTTTTTCAACTTTGAAAAAGTCAGCAAACGGCAACATCTTGATATTGCAAGCGTTAATTCGGCCATGTTGTTGGAACTGAAAAATGATGTTATCGAAACCGTACACCTTTCTGCCGGGGGTGTATTTGCCTGGCCGTTTTATGCCGAAAAAACCGTCGATTTCCTTACGGGGAAAAAGCTTTCGACGGAAACTGTTTTTGAAGCTGCCGGAGTCCTTCTTTCAGAGATTGCTCCCATCAGCGATATCCGCGGAAGCAAAGAATACAAAAGCCTTCTGTTGCGGCAACTCTTTTTTGCCCACTTTGCCGCCATGTTCCCGCACCAGTTTACTCCTGATATTTTATTTTCAAAATTAATGGCTTCATGAAAAATATAGATTCAAAAGGACACGTTACCGGAAAATCCGTGTATCTCGACGATATCCCGGTCAGGCAAAACACACTTTATGCGGCTGTTTTTGATTCTGCGGTAGCACATGCCAGGATCAGGTTTCTGGATGTAACGGAAGCGGAAAACTATCCGGGCGTTGTTGCTGTTCTTACATACAAAGATATTCCGGGCGAGAACCAGATTGGCGGGATCATTCCTGATGAAACGTTGCTGGCCGAAGGGGAAGTAACATTTCAGGGCGAACCTGTTGCCGTTGTGATAGCCGAAAGCGAAGCCATTGCCCGGGCAGCCCGCCGGAAAATTAAAGTAAAATACGAAGAGCTGGAAGCAGTTACCGATCCGCGCGAAGCGGCTGCCAAAGGATTGTTGCTGTTGCCGCCACGTACTTTTGCCATGGGCAATCCGGAAAAGCGCTGGAACGATTGCCAATACATTTTCAGCGGCAGCGTTGAAATAGGCGGGCAGGAACATCTGTACATCGAAACACAGGGGGCTTATTGTTTTCCCCTGGAAAACGGGAACCTGATGGTTTATTCTTCAACCCAAAGTCCGACCGCTGTACAGCGCGCCATAGCCAAAGTATTGGGTACAGGCATGCATAACATTCAGGTAGATGTTACGCGGCTCGGTGGTGGTTTCGGGGGCAAAGAAGACCAGGCCACCGCATGGGCCTGCCTCGCAGCACTTTCCAGCTACCAACTGCAAAAACCTGTAAAATTGGTACTTTCGCGACACGATGACCTGCGCATGACCGGAAAAAGGCATCCCTATTCATCTGATTTTAAGATTGGTTTGTCCAAAGAGTTGAAAATCCTCGCTTACGAAGTAACTTATTACCAAAACGGAGGCGCTGTAAACGACCTCTCCCCTGCCATCTCTGAAAGGACGCTGTTCCATACCACCAATTCCTATTTTATTCCGGATGTAAAAGCCACCCTTTACAGTTGCAAGACCAACCTTCCTCCCAACACGGCTTTTCGCGGGTTTGGCGGCCCGCAGGGTATGTTCGTCATCGAGTCGGCCATTGCCAAAGCAGCGCAGGAATTGCATGTTTCCGCCAGTAAAATACAGGAAAAGAATTTGCTGCAGGAGGGAAACCTTTTTTATTACGGACAGAAAGCCAGGCAGGTATATGTCCGGAAAACCTGGCAAGCTGCTTTCCGCGAATTTAAGATAAGCCAAAAACAGAAAAAGATCGAGGCTTTCAACAAAAGCCATAAACTCCTGAAAAAAGGAATGGCTTTGATGCCCATTACTTTCGGAATATCGTTTACATCCACTTTTTTGAACCAGGCACGGGCCCTCGTACATGTTTATACCGACGGCAGCGTGGGCGTGAGTACCGGCGCCATTGAAATGGGACAGGGTGTCAATACAAAGATGGTACAGGTTGCTGCGCAAACATTCGGGATCAAAGCCTCCCGTATTAAAATAGAAAGCACCAATACCACACGGGTATCAAACACATCGCCCACAGCAGCCAGCACCGGCGCCGACCTTAACGGACAAGCACTTTTAGTTGCTTGTAAAGCCATTGTACAGCGGCTGAAAAAAGTGGCAGCTGAAACAGCAAAAGTTAAACCGGGCGAAATTACCTTTCGTGATGAAGCGGTTTTTGCCGGAGGGAAAACTACAGGAATTACTTGGGAGAAGCTGGTTTCAGAAGCTTATCTGCACCGGATAAAACTTTCGGAAGCAGGGCATTACGCCACCCCTGAAATCTATTTCGACAAGGAAAAAGGCAAAGGCCGGCCTTTTGCCTACCATGTATACGGCACGGCGGTTATCACAGCCAAAGTGGATTGCCTGAGGGGAATTTACGAACTGGAGGATGTAGAAATCATCCACGACTTCGGACAAAGCATGAACCCGGTAATAGATACCGGACAGGTGGAAGGAGCTGTCATGCAGGGAATCGGGTACATGACCATGGAAGAGCTGGCTTACGACAAGACCGGACGGTTGCTGTCGAACAGTTTATCAACCTACAAAGTTCCTGATATTTATTCGGTGCCGGAAGTTTTTGTGGTGAAACCGCTAAAAGCCGATGGGCCGAAACACGCCATCCTGAAATCGAAAGCCGTGGGCGAGCCTCCGTTGATGTACGGGCTGGGCGCCTATTTTGCCATTCGCAATGCCGTGCGTGCTTTCAACCTGGATTTTGATGAATTCGATGCGCCCATAACCCCGGAAAAGGTGCTGATGGGGCTGTACGGGAAAAGGGGAAATATCAACCTTAAATGATTTACCCAAAAGCACGTTCAAAAAAGTCTTTTAACTGCCTTTTATCCCCCGGTTTGAATTTCCC
>Ga0256829_1003862_pt1 | contig 10110 bp, 9 predicted proteins | sample 131447metaG_FD_185979 | JGI IMG/M metagenome (GOLD analysis project Ga0256829, IMG submission 185979) | Hydrothermal vent microbial communities from Lau Basin, Pacific Ocean - 131-447 | ecosystem: Environmental > Aquatic > Marine > Hydrothermal vents | place: Pacific Ocean: Lau Basin | collected...
GAGATTGGTATAATACTGCAAAAAAAACTAGGAATTTATTCTATGAGAGTACTAACAGGCATTCAGCCCTCTGGTGATTTACATATTGGAAACTATTTTGGGTCTATTAGACAGATGGTCGAGGCACAAAGAACAAGTGAAACTTTCGCGTTTATAGCAAACTACCATGCAATGAGCAGTGGTAATGGTGGGGAAAGATTAGCAAAGCTTACTATGCAAACTGCAACTGACTTTTTAAGTTTAGGCATAGACCCAGAAAAATCAACTTTTTGGGTACAGTCAGATGTTAAAGAAGTGCTTGAACTCTACTGGATTCTTTCTGCATTTACTCCTATGGGTCTACTAGAACGTGCTCATAGTTATAAGGATAAAACGGCAAAGGGTATCTCTGCAAACCATTCACTTTTTTCTTATCCAGTTTTAATGGCAGCCGATATACTTCTGTATTCCCCTGAGATTATCCCTGTTGGAAAAGATCAGATACAGCATGTAGAGATTGCTCGTGATATCGCTATAAAGTTTAACAATGAGTATGGAGATATTTTAACTATTCCAGAGTTTCGTGTTCAAGAAGAGGTACAGACTGTTCCTGGAACTGATGGGCAAAAGATGTCAAAAAGTTACGGCAACTGTATCAATATCTTTGGTGAAGAGAAAAAACAACTCAAAACTATTAAAAAAATAGTGACTGAGCAAGTAGCCCTTGAAGAACCAAAAAAGTTTGAAAACTGTAATGTCTACAATATGGCAAAACTCTTTTTAAATGAAAGCGAATTAGTTGATTTACAAAACCGTTACACAAAAGGTGGCGAGGGTCATGGACACTTCAAGCTTTATCTTGCAGATGTGATGTGGGAGTACTATAAGCCTTTTAGAGAACAACGTGAGTACTACTTAAATAATCAAGGTGAAGTAAGAGAGATTTTAAAAATGGGTGCAGACAAAGCAAGAGCAAAAGCTGCTCCTATGATGGATAAAATCCGCTCTGCTACAGGGATTTTATACTAAGTAAGTTTAAGAGTTCTCTCTTAAACTACTTGAGTTCTAGACTCTTTTTAGCGATAAAATGGCGTTTAGACCAGTTCTTCCCCTTAAGCTTTAAAAGAGAGCGGACTTCTTCATTCACTAGTACATAGTTAAGCACTACCTCAACACTTGATGCACCTTTCATTTTAGACACTTTAAGTACCTTTTTCCCATGTGCCGCGATTGAGACATTTTCACTCTCTTTAAGTGCAAGATGAGGAATAGTTTTCTTTCCCTTTTTTCTTACATAGTGTGTCGTAAGAGAAATCGTTTTCTTCCCTATTACGTTTGTTCCATTTTTATAAGTAAGAGTAAGTTCTAACTCCCGAGCACCAAATCCACTAGGAATATTATGCGGTTGAGGATTCTTAATAGTAATATAGAGGCTATTCTTTTTCTCTTTTAACGATAAGCGAAGGGCATGTAACCACATTGTATCTGTATGTGCACCTTTAAAACCATGGTGACGGACATTACGCATCTTTACTTTACCATCATACATTTTATATGTAGCAGCCACATCTTGACGATGCTCACCCATATGACACTCTACACACTTCTTCGAGCCTTTGACATACTCATCTTGCATATTTGTAAAAATGACACCATTTACACTTCTATCGTTGGCATGACATACAAAGCAGAGTTTATTTGGGTTTTTATCCATAAACTCATGATGTATTGTTTTATGATAAGGAGATTTTGCATCACGAAAGGGTCCAGTCATAGTTCCAGACTTTGTCCATTCTACACGATTTATTCCGCGTTTACTTGCATCATATTCATCATGTATCTTATCTATATTATGACAGACTACACAGTTTATTCCTTCACTAATAGAGTCTGCGTTCACAGCCTTATCTACTTCACTACCCTTATCAAGTCCCATAACGGCTGCTATCTCATAATCTTCATCTGTGGAAGTTACAGAGATACGAGGGTTATGACAAGTTGCACATTGAACTTTGACACTATTTAAACTTTTACGAGTTTTTCGTGATACATAATCAAGTGATTTTCTAAAGTACTCATCATTTTGATAGTGACTCTTTGAGTGCCAGGACTCATCCCACTCTTTTACTATACGAAGATGACAAGCCTTGCAACTTTGTGAATCTTGATAGCGTTCATCTACTGCCACTACTTTTGCAGCACCAAAGAGTGAACTGAGTGTTACTAGAAAAAGAAGAAAGTACTGCATAACTTATCCTTTGTGTTGATTAAGCCAAACCATTAAACCTTTTTGAGCATGCAGTCTATTTTCTGCTTCGTTAAAGACTATCTCACTATGCTCATCCATGATGTCCTCTGAAACTTCTTGTCCTCTATAAGCTGGAAGACAGTGTAAGAATTTTGCATCTTTTGCAGCAAGACACATCATAAGACCATCAACCATAAAACCAGAAAAATCTTTTATGCGTTGCTCTTTTTCGTCTTCTTGACCCATAGAAGCCCAAGTGTCTGTAGTAACAATAGTCGCTCCAGAGATAGCCTCTTTAGGATCATTCATCACTTTGATAATCGCGCCGCTCTCTTTAGCCATCTCAAATGCTTCTTCTATGATAGCGGCATCTACTTCATAGCCCTTAGGAGTAGCGATACGAAGTTCAAAACCTAGTTTTGCAGCGAGCATAAGCCATGAGTGCGTCATATTATTTCCATCGCCTACATAAGCGACAACTGCATCTTTTTCTACCCCATACTCAACCATAGTCAAGTAATCAGCAAGAAGTTGTACGGGATGATAAGAGTCAGTCAGACCATTTATAACTGGTACTGTAGAGTTAGCTGCAAACTCCTCTATCATAGAGTGCTCAAAAGTACGTATCATAACCATATCACACATACTACTGATAACCTTTGCAGTATCTGCTACAGGTTCACCACGACCGAGATGAATATCACGGTTAGATAAAAAGAGTGCATGCCCACCAAGCTGGAACATTCCTGTCTCAAAGCTGACGCGAGTACGAGTAGAACTCTTCTCAAATATCATTGCAAGTGTTTGCATCTCTAGCTGTTTCTTGTAAACGCCATCTTTAAGATCTTTTTTAATCTCAATAGCAATATCAATAATTTCTAAGATCTCTTCTTTTGTAAAATCTTTTAGTGTTAAAAAATGTCTCAATTTTTCTTCCTAATATTTTTGTTTAATCTATATAATATAATAGTTTATATTAATTTAACTTTTTTGAAGCATTTTTGCTACTTCTTTGGCATGATATGAGATAATTATATCTGCACCTGCACGTTTAAATGCTATCATCGTCTCCATAACAACACGATCATAGTCTATAAGATTATTCATTCCTGCCATCTTCAGCATCGCATACTCACCACTTACATTATAGACAGCCATCGGTAAGCTTGTTGCATCTTTTATCTCTCTTACTAAGTCTAAGTAAGCCAGAGCTGGTTTCACCATAAGGATGTCGGCACCCTGCATCTCATCACTCACAGACTCAGCGATAGCCTCACGACGGTTTGCTGGATCCATCTGGTATGAAGAACGATCTCCAAAACTAGGAGTTGACTCAGCCACATCACGGAATGGTCCGTAGTATCCTGAAGCAAACTTTGTAGAGTAAGACATGATAGGGAGTTCTTTATACCCTGCTCCATCTAAAGAACTACGAAGTTGCTCAATGATACCATCCATCATACCACTTGGTGCTATCATATCTGCCCCAGCTTTGGCATGGATGATTGCCTGCTCCCCTGAAATCTCCAAGGTAGCATCATTATCCACAGTCTCATTTACTTCATCAATAATTCCACAGTGTCCATGGTCTGTATATTCACAAAAACATAAGTCAGTTACTACAAACATATCAGGGTGAGCAGCTTTAATACCTCTTACAGCAGTAGCAATGATGCCATGCTCACAAAGAGAGTCACTTCCTATGGAATCTTTTGTATCAGGAATACCAAAAAGAATGATAGAGTAGATACCTAAAGACTTCAACTCTTCACACTCTTTGATAGCTACATCTAAACTCATCTGAAAAACACCAGGCATAGAGCTTACTTCTGTCTTGATATTCTCACCACTTCGTATAAAAAGTGGATAGATAAAGTCTTCTACATGTACATGAGTTTCTCTTACTAAAGAGCGCAGATTCTTATTTAAACGGGTACGACGAAATCTTTGAAACATTCTTAAACCTTTTTTTTGCTATAATTAAATTTAGAATACTATTTTACCCTTTTAAAGATTAAACTAAATGAATATAACAATTTCCCAAGAAGCAAACTTACCCTCACGTTTTGGTCAGTTTTATGTCAAAGCCTTTAAACAAGGTGAAAAAGAACACCTAGTTATCTATGCAAAAAAGCTAGAGAAAGAACCTATTGTCCGTATCCATTCCGAGTGTTTGACAGGCGATGCACTAGGTAGCCTAAAGTGCGACTGTAGAGATCAGCTTGAATATGCATTAGATCTCATTGGTAAAGAGGGTGGCATGGTTATCTATCTCCGTCAAGAAGGAAGAAATATCGGACTACTCAACAAAATAAATGCTTATGCCCTACAAGATCAAGGTTTAAATACAATAGAAGCAAACCACCAACTAGGTTTCGCAGCAGATGAACGTACTTATGAAATCGTACAGTATATTTTAAATGATTTTAATATTGAAAGAATAAAATTATTAACAAATAATCCTGATAAAATGAGTGCATTAGGGGATATTGAAATACTCTCTCGCGTTCCCATAATCATAGAAGCAAATGAGTTCAATGCAGCTTACCTTGATACAAAACGCGATGAGATGGGACATCTCTTTTAAAAAAGTACTCTAAAAGTAGATCCTTCATGCTCTTTACTCTTTATCTCTAACTTAAAATGATGGAGTGCAAGAATATTACTTACTATGAAGAGTCCTAGACCAAGAGAGTTATTCCATGTATTTTCATTGACTCTGTAGAACTTACTTGTAAGATTTTCTATATCTTTTTTTGAGATGCCTATTCCTGAGTCACTTACACTGCAACTCTCTGCATTAAATGTGATAATCACCTCATCTTCTGAATACTTAAAAGCATTTTCAACAAGGTTTGTGATGACCACACTAAAGAGTGAACTATCTCCTTTTATACTTATACCCTTTTCCCCTTTTATAATAACTTCTCGTTTTGGATAATTAAGTTTAATGTTCTCAACCGTATCGATAATAAGTTCAGAGAGATTTATAGTTTTGAAGTTCATCTCTTGTTGTCCACTATCTAACTTACTTGAGAGTCGTAGAGTATCTATCAGTTCACTCAATTTCACACCATTTTTGTATATCTTAGTAAGAAATTTTTGTCGAATATTTGGGTTTATCTTTTCATCTTCCATAAGTGTTTGTGAATAGCCATTTATTACAGCTATTGGGTTCTTAAATTCATGGCTAATTGCAGAAATGATATCATCTTTTTGCTTATTTGAGCTCTGAAGTTTTGCAGTGAATTTACTCTTTTGTTTCTCTTTTTTAGTCAAAATCTGTGCCACTTTTGTAAGAAGTAAAGTAATGTTATAGAACTCAAGTGAAAGTTCTGATCGTATATAAGTTTCTTTCTTTTTCTTAGTAAGTGAGCTTAAAAAGTTAGCAATTTTTTCTATCTCTTTTTCTATTTTAGCACTTATCTTGTAAGTCACACTGAGTACGAAGAGAAAAAAGAGCAGTAAAAGGCCTAAAATCTCTTCACCTAAACTTAAGAGATCTGCATTGATATTTTTTATCTCTTTTGAGAGACGTATATACATAGGAGGATTAAGATTATCATAACGTCTTGCAATATAGAGCAAGTCCTTGTCTATGGTTTTTGAATGGCGGATTTTAATACCATACTTATTTTTATTTGCTTCTACTATCTCCTCTCTATACTTATGATTTTCCATCTCTTTTTTATCTTTATGGGATTCTGCAAGTATCTCTCCATCAAGATTTATAAGTGTCAAACGTAAACCAAGTTTAGTTTTTATATTTTTTGCAAGTTGATCAAGATTTGTACCATCTTTGATAGTAAAAGAGATAATTTTTATATCATTTATGAGAGACTCTTTTGTCTGTTCTCTGTGAAAGTTCTCTATCCAGTAATAGACAAGTCCACCAAGAATCAAGAAAAGTGTCGTAAAGATGAGTAAAAATTTACGAAGAATAAGTTGGTGGATATTTAACAAAATATATACCCTTCCCCTCGAACTGCTTGAATGTAATTCTTCTCACCACTAGGGTCTATACTCTCTTTGAGCCTTTTTATAGCGACATTGACAGTCTTAGGCTGTTTGTTTTCGCTATCGCCCCAGACACGTTCAAGGAGAGTATCACGGCTAAAAAGTACATTTGGATTTTTGATAAATTCAAGAAGAAGTTCTGACTCTAAGTGAGTGAGTTTTACCATTTCACCAGCAACCGTGAAGCTTTTGTTACTAGTGTTGTAGAGGATATCACGCTGTTTTATGACCTCTTGTATTTGCTTGGTTCTACGTATAAGTGCTGCAACACGTGCCTTGAGTTCTGCAACATTAAAAGGTTTAGTGATATAGTCATCACCACCACGTTCAAAACCCTCTACTATATCATCAGAGAGGTCTTTTGCACTCACATAGATAACAGGTTGATTATAACCCTCTTGACGAATAGTTTGTATAAACATACTCCCCTCAACACCAGGAAGGTTTCTATCCATAAGGATAAGCGAGACATCTTCTTCATCGAGAATATCACGGACATTAAGAGTATCTACACAAGAGATAACATCATAACCTGCACTGCTAAGAGTATAGTCAAGAAGATCTAAAATATCCTCTTCATCATCAACTATAAGTATTGTCTTTTTCATAACACTATTGTAGCATATTCTAGTTATGAACAGTGTTTAGTTATGAAGACTTCCACCTTTTTTTGCATAGACTAAAAGGTTAGCGATACTGATGGCACGAGAAGCAATTTTTCCACTTTTACGTAGTGCTCTGAGCATTTTGTGAAATTTCTCAAAAGATTTGAGTCCATCTGCTTGAGCTGAGAGATTTCTCTCTACCATCTCATAAAGATCATCAGTCTTATTCTCTTCTATGAGTACATCGTTATAGATCTCACCGATCTCCTCTTCATCATCACACTCAAGCATACTCAGAGTTAGCTCTATAGCCTTAACTGTTGAACTTTGCATAGGTACTGCATACTCGTTAATAGTCTCTACATCCACATCAGAACATACAGCAGTAAAACCACGGATAAAACTTCTCGTATTTGAACATGCACGTGAAAGTTCATTTGTTATCTTCAGATAAGCGATGACTTGGCGAAGATCTCTTGCTTCTGGAGTGTAGAGTGCAAGTACTTTGATGATAGAGTTATCTATAGCATCTGCTTTTGAACCTATGTTTTTGATGTAAGAACGAGCCTCTTGAAACTTATCAGTGTCACAAGTTTTGATAGCTGCATTTATTAAGATATTTGCTTCAAGAAGACCATTACCTATCTCAAGAATTTTACTTTTTATCTCATCTAAATTTGTTTGAAATTTCGATACCATTATTTTTCCCTTTTTTTAATATTTATTTTTAACCAAAACGACCAGTAATATAGTCTTCTGTCTTTTTCTCTTTAGGATTTAAAAAGATATTTTCAGTCTTATCAAACTCTATTAAATCTCCAAGATACATAAATGCTGTGAAGTCACTTATACGAGATGCTTGTTGCATATTGTGTGTAACGATGGCGATACTGACATCTTTTTTCAGTTCAACTATAAGCTCTTCAATAGCCCCAGTTGAGATGGGATCAAGTGCAGAAGTTGGCTCATCAAAAAGCAATATTTCTGGTTTTACAGCAACCGCACGAGCGATACATAAACGCTGTTGCTGTCCACCTGAGAGTCCCATAGCAGACTTATCAAGTCTATCATGAACCTCTTTCCACAGAGCTGAGCCCTTAAGTGCCACTTCAACACGATCAGCAAGTTCAGTCTTGTTCTTCACTCCAGCAATCTTAAGACCATAAGCGACATTCTCAAAGATACTCATTGGGAAGGGTGTTGGCTTTTGAAAAATCATCCCTATCTTTTGGCGAAGTTCTATAAACTCGTTCTCTTTTTTGATCTCTAGAATATCACTCACACTTTTATCTTGATCTGTGAACTCTATCTTACCCTCGTATTTATTTCCAGGATAAAGGTCGTGGATACGATTCATACTTCTAAGAAGTGTAGACTTTCCACAACCACTCGGCCCAATAAGTGCCGTAATAGCATGGCGTTTGATAGGGAGGTTGATATTTTTGAGTGATGGATGCTCCACACCAGGGTAGGTAAATGAGAATTTTTTAATGTTTAAAACTGGCATAATTTTTCCTATTTTTTGTTTCTAGTGATAAATCTACCACTTAAGTTGATGATAAGTACAAGGACTGTGAGTATAAATGAAGCAGCCCAAGCTAAATCACGGCTAGACTCTTCTGGCTCATTTGCAAGATCGTAGATACTTACTGTCAATGAGGGAAATGATTCAGTTAAATCAAGGCTAAAATAGTTTGATGTCTCTGAAGTGAAAAGTAGTGGTGCTGTCTCACCGATGATGCGAGCAAACGCAAGGAGGATACCGGTCATGATACCTACTTTTGCTGCTTTTATAACGATATCGATGATGACCTTGTACTTACTTGCACCAAGAGCAATCCCTGCTTCTCTGAGTTCACGAGGAACGAGAGAGAGCATATTGTCAGTAGTGTTTATAACAACTGGTATCATCATAATAGCTAAGGCGATAGCTCCTGCAAAACCACTTGTCCCACCAGTAGGAACAACCACAACAGCATAAACAAAGGCACCAATAACAATAGAAGGTGCTGACATCATGATGTCAGAGAGGTCACGGATAACATCGGCATACTTCCCACGACCATACTCCTGTATGTAGATACCAGCAGCCATTCCAAGAGGAATACCGATAATAGAGGCAAGTCCAGCTAAAATCATCTGACCAACAATAAGGTTACGAAGTCCTCCATCTATAAGGTCATTTAAAAAGAGTCCAAAGTGAAATGAGCTTAACCCTTTTATAAAGAGAGTTGTCAGTATCCAAGCTAAAAATGCTAAACCGATGAGTGCAGAAAAAATACTAAGTCCTAAAAAGATTTTATTTATGATAAGTCTCATTATTTAGCCTTTTTAAGAAAGTAAAATTTTGCGATACTTATTACCGCAAAAGAGATAATGAAAAGGATAAGTGCAAGATAGAAAAGTGCAGACTCACCAAGCCCACTTGCCTCACCAAAGTTATTTGCCATAGCAACAGGGATAGAAATAGTAGGATCTGTAATCTTCTGAGGCAGTACAAATATAGATCCGATAAGAAACGCCACCGCCATAGTCTCACCAAGAGCACGACCAAGAGCTAAGATGATAGAGCCGATGATACCCACCTTAGAGTATGGAAAGATGATATCTTTGATGACCTCAAACTTTGTAGCACCGAGTGCATAAGCAGACTCTTTTAGTACTGCTGGTGTTGTATTCATACTATCACGAGTAATAGCTGCCATAAATGGAAGTATCATAACACCTAGAACCAGTCCAGCCGTTAAAAGTGAGACCTGATACCCACCAAACATATCAGCGATGATAGGTGCGAAATAGTAAAGACCCCACATACCAAAGATGATAGATGGAATAGCTGCTAGAAGCTCTATAGCAATTCCTACAACATTTGAGATATTTTTCGGTGCTATCTCTGCTAAGAAGACTGCAATACCCATAGCGATAGGAAGGGCAAATACAAGAGCGATAAGAGTAGTAAGAAGTGTCCCTACAATAGGCACAAGACCACCATAGATAGTCTTTGTAGTAACATCATCGTCTTCATCATCAAGCATCATATCATCATCTTCATCCATGATCATATCGTCTTCATCTTCTATACTGGCATCTTTAACTTCACTACTTGCTTTGTCACTCATATTTGTAGAGGGTGTTACAGCGGTAGAAGAAGAGATCTCTATAGGAACTTCTTTGTTCCAATCAGGGTTAGTAATAAAGTCAAACCCAAACTCATCAATAGCGGGTTTAGCAGCACTGTAGAGGGTAATGAAGATACCAACA
>Ga0256829_1003863_pt1 | contig 10109 bp, 10 predicted proteins | sample 131447metaG_FD_185979 | JGI IMG/M metagenome (GOLD analysis project Ga0256829, IMG submission 185979) | Hydrothermal vent microbial communities from Lau Basin, Pacific Ocean - 131-447 | ecosystem: Environmental > Aquatic > Marine > Hydrothermal vents | place: Pacific Ocean: Lau Basin | collected...
GTGGCTGCTATTATGTATTTTCCAAGCCGGGGAGCGTTCTTGCAAATGTTGTCGGATGCAGACTTTCAGAAAGCATCACGGCATCGCAAAGCCGCGTTGAAAAATCATTGTATGATCCACTTGGATGGCGAGACATTCAAACCCTAGCTAACCACTCCCAGCCATCACAATGGTCAATAATGTCCGCTTTGACGCCGAAAGCGGACATCATTTGAGCGGCTTAAACTCGCCCCTAGTCAGACACTCACCGTTTCAGGAACGCGAGCAAAAGACATTAGCTTGGAGGCTTTCCTAGTTTGCTTTCATCCGCTTAAACCTAAATTATGAGAACACTCGTTTTGGGCGTCGGTGGAATGATCGGTGATGCGGTTGCCGCCTCGCTTACTCAGAGCGGCCACGAAGTTTTTTGCGTATCCCGCTCGGCGGAGCCTGTTGAGGACAACGGGATAGTCTACAATAGAGCTGATCGAAACGATCCAGATCAAATTGCACTGCTCGTGAACACATTGGGAATTGATGTTCTTGTTGATGTCATTGCTTACGATGCAGCCTCGACACAAACCTTACTGACTTCGCTAGCAGGTAAAATAGATCAATACGTGCTACTGAGCTCATGTGACGTATATCGAAACTACGGATTGATACATCAAACAGAAATGGGAGAGCCCGATCCGTCTCCTTTGAGCGAACACAGCCCGATCAGATCGCACTTGTATCCTTATCGGTTAGCTCAAGCACGCCGGAAAGATGACCCTCAAAGATGGTTGGATGATTACGATAAAATACCGATTGAAGCGGCTGCCCGCACGTTTGGCGGTAAATGGACAATCCTACGCTTACCAATGGTCTACGGCCCAGGTGATCCCCAGAAACGGTTTGAATGGGCCATACGACCCATGTTGGCTGGTGCAGAGACAATAGCGGTTCCTGCTCCCTGGCTGAATTGGACGTCGACATATGGATACGTAGGCAACGTAGCATCGGCCATTGCCGCATCTGTTGGAAACTCTGATTTCGAAAATCGTACATTCAACGTCGTGGATAGAAAGCCAAAACCTCACGGGGAATGGTTTTCTGACTTTGCGAAAGTGATTGGTTGGAGTGGTCAGGTCACAGAAACCGACGATCCAAATCATCCGATCTCCGCTGCTACCTCTGGCCTGGACTTAAAAATACCGCTGCTTGTGTCAGGACAAACAATGTTGGATTTTACAACGTATCGACCAACGCTTTCGCATGAAGATGCGCTTCAAAAAACCATCGCGGCTTAGCGAACAAAAGACATTTGCTCTGAGTCTTACTTCGCCCTGACGCAAACAACAGCCGAGCGTCCAAAATTCGCTCCATCTAAGTCTCTGCGAGCGTTCAGAAGCGTCATTTAGCGAGATGAACGATCTTTTCGTCCATCCAATCGCTTCCCAAGAGCTATACAGTCTTGATCTCCATATCCCTGCTTCACATAGAACTGGACTGCGGCTTCATTTTCTCTTCGAACTAAGAGGTTCACTTTCCAAACACCGCGATCTCGAAGCCAGTCTTCAGCGGCAGTCATGAGCGTCTCGCCGAACCCTCGCTTTTGATGATCCGGGGAAATCGAAACGTAATAAACCGTTCCTCTATGTCCATCATGACCCACGAGCACGGAGCCCAAGATGTTCCCATTAAACTCCAATACTAATGCAGTTGAAGACGGCCCCTGTAGCGCAAAGTCAAAGTCCTTTTCTGGCGAGTTCCATGGTCTCACTAGACCACACTCTCGCCAGAGAGAGATCACTCTCAATTTATCGTCTTCGTTTGCGACTCTGATTTGCATGGCGACAAGCTAGCGTAGACGAATAGTGGGAGGAACCTCAGCGGCTAAAAATCGCCCCAAACCTGCCGTTCAACAGCCGTGCAGAAATCATGATATATGCACGCTCTTCGGAGACTCAATATCCACGGGCATTTGTTGGCGTGCATATTTCAGGTGCAAATATAATCGGATTCTGATACGCTTTTAAGTATGAAAATCGGATATGCGAGAGTTTCGACAGCAGGCCAATCAATCGAACGTCAGATTTCGGCTCTGCGGGCTGAGAGAGTCGATAAGATCTATCGTGAGAAAGCATCAGGCAATTCCGTTCGCGGAAGGCCTGAACTCGAAAAAGCCATTGATGCGCTAGGGACTGGAGATGTTCTAATCATCGCTGAATGGGACCGTGCAACTCGTTCCATGATGGACGGTATAACGATCATCTCGCGAGTTGCTGAGCGAGAAGCGCTTGTGAAAGTCCTAGACAAACCATGGCTGGATCTAACCACGCCCATGGGGAAGGGGATTTTGGCGCTCCTTTCTGCCATGGCAGAAGATGAGCGAGAGCGTATTCTGCGACGTGCGAATGAAGGCCGGGAGATCGCCAAGGCGAACGGTGCGAAATTTGGTCGACGGCCGAAGCTCACAAACCATCAAAGATCCCGCGCCTTGGAACGTTTGGCTTCTGGCGAGAGTCAGGACGCAATCGCTGCGGATTTCAACGTTCATCGTTCAACCATCTCGAGACTTCGGTGAGAGGTTGTTCTGGGGCGATTCTGTTCTCCAATTCCGCAACAGGTTGCGAGTTTATGACGCTGAGCCCGTGAACGGATTTCACACTCTTTTTGCAAAACCATTGGCTCCGGAAGCAGTCAAAATCACATGCTTCTGCTTGCATTCACCGCATCTAAGGACGAGATGTCTCGTGACGCCGTTAGAGGCGCGGTGAGGTGATATAGGTAGCTTATATGGTGTGGTTCGAGCGGCTTGATGTTGAAAGTCTCGCCCCGTTTGCAATGGGAAACGCAAACTCGAACAAGTTCTTTTGGCTCGATAGTGCCGACAACCAGCATCGACTGGGGCGATACTCCTATATTTGCTTGGATCCGGTTCGCGTTTTTGATGAATGGGCCCCCGTCAGCATGCGCGCTGCGATTAGCCAGGTCGGCCAATCACGATCCGGGATGCCCAATCACGCGCCGCCAACCCCGTTTTCCGGCGGCCTTGTCGGCGTCTTGAACTACGAAGCCTGCAAGTCGATCCTATGGGGGCAAATTAATCGCGCGGCTGACCCGCATGCATTTTGCTATTTTGGCCTGTACGATACCATCATCGCGCTTGATCATTCTGAGAATGCAGCATGGGTTATGTCCCGAGGATTGAGCAGGGACAGTCTGCAACCCAATCAAACACGCGCAGAGCAAAAGATCTCAAAGGTTTTGCGCCTTGTTGAAGACGCCCGCGCTATCCCTTTAGAGCCATCGCGTTTGGAGTGGACCTTAGACGCGTCGAAACAAGACTTTGTCGCTTCCGTCCAACAGTTACAGTCGCTAATCGAAGAGGGAGATTTGTTTCAAGCAAACCTCTCCCAAAGTCTAAGCGCGAAACTTCCACAGACAAGCTCCCCGCTCTCGCTTTATTTGGCAGCGCGTCGATCAAACCCAGCGCCATTCTCGGCATTCGCGCAAATCGGTGAACGCGCGATCATTTCAACGTCGCCAGAACGGCTCATTCATTCCGACGCGGATGGCGTGGTCGAAGCGCGGCCGATTAAAGGTACAATCAAACGTGCGCGCGAAACGTGGATGGACGCAGCACAGCGAAAGGCGCTCCTCGAGTCAGAGAAGGATCGAGCAGAAAATACGATGATCGTTGATTTGCTGCGAAACGATCTGTCGCGCGTCTGCGAAGCTGCAAGCGTGGAGGTCAACGCGCTTTGCGAGCTGGAAAGCTATGCCGGCCTGCACCAACTCACGTCGTCCATCACCGCAAAATTGAGTGCGAAGAAGGATGTGTTCGACTTGCTCGAAGCCCTGGTTCCGGGCGGGTCGATTACAGGCGCCCCGAAAATTCGATCGGTTGAAGTGATTGGAGCCTTAGAACAGGGCCCACGCGGCATGTTTTGTGGAACGCTTGGATATATTGGCTTCGATGGTGCGAGTGATTTCAATCTTCTCATTCGAACGATCGAAGTCGAAGGACGCAAAGCGCGCCTGAAAGTGGGGGCGGGAATTACTCATCTTTCAGAACCTGTTGCTGAATATGAAGAGACGCTTCTAAAAGCAGAGCGTTTGGTGGACTGTTCTTTGAACGAGGAAGCGCGTGATCTTAGTTATCAATAATCGCGACAGTTTCGTGTTCAATCTTGATCGCTATTTGCGGCTTTTGGGGGCGCAAACACGTATCATTGATGCGCAGAGCACCAGCCTGGAACAGGTGCAGCACCTCGCACCAAGCGCAATCGTTGTCTCTCCGGGCCCTTGCACACCGGACCAAGCGGGGATTAGCCAATCTGTCGTCAGGACGTATTCCGGGCGCGTTCCTATTCTCGGCGTTTGCCTCGGGCACCAAGTGATTGGACAAGTTTTTGGCGCGAAGATTGGAAAGTCCAAATCCCCCATGTATGGACGTGCAAGCTTGGTTGAACATTGCGAAGCGGGCCTCTTTCAGGGGCTGAAATCCCCGCTCAAAGTCGGCCTCTATCATTCGCTTGTGGTGCAAGAGCCCGTTGGCAACGATCTGATCATCGACGCACGTTCGTCCGCGGGTGAAATCATGGCGTTACGGCACACGACACATCTAACCTATGGAGTCCAGTTCCACCCTGAATCCATTTTGAGCGAGGACGGATTCACAATGTTGAAGTCTTTTTTGCAAAACGTGATCGCGCCAGCATGAACAAGATCGAACAAGACGCGACCGATCAGAACGCGGTTCTCTTCGACCTATCTGATCGCGGGTTACTGCTCGGCGATGGTGTGTTCGACACGTCATTGGTGATTGACGGTCAAATGGTGCAAAGGGAACGCCATTTGGCGCGGCTTCTCAGCGATGCGAAGGCGATCGGATTGGATGTGAAGCCCGACCGGTTGGAACACTTTATATCTGAGGCGCTGCCGCCGCTTGCGAACGGGGCTTTTCGGATCACGATCACACGCGGACCCGCGCCCCGCGGTCTCGATCTCAGTGCGCGTGCGCGGCCAACGCTCCTGGGTAAGGTATCGCCTCTCAATCCCGATATCCAGCAAGCCCCAACAACATTGAAGACCAGCGCGATACGACGCAATTCAACCTCACCAACTTCTCGGCACAAAACACTTGCTTACATAGACAATATCTTGGCGAGGCGTGGGGCGGTCGAAAGCGGCTTCGATGATGCGCTCTTCCTCAATGAGACAGGCAAAGTCTGCTGTGCGACGAGTGGGAACTTATTCTTTGCGATCGGCGATAAGCTTGTAACGCCTCCCGTCTTGGATGGTGTTCTACCGGGGACCGTCCGGGCCTGGTTGTTCGAGCATGCCGCGCAGATTGGAATGGGGCTTGTTGAGGCTAGCCTCACCCTGGAGGAGGCAAAGGCCGCCGATTTCGTCCTGATGACCAACGCGCTGCGGCTATTTTCCCCAGTCACAAAGATTGATGATGCGACATTTCCCGGACAATTGCGCTCTGCGTTTAAATTGGCATCGAAAATGATGCTGGAAAGTGGATAAGCGCGCCGTCATGATCGAGAAAAAAACTAATATTCGCGATGAGCTCATCTCATCCGTTTGGCAAACGTCCATGTTGATGGGCGTGCTCAATGTAACGCCGGACAGTTTTTCGGATGGCGGGCTCTACGCAGATCGGACTGACGCCCTGGCACGGGCTAGAGCGATGGTTGAGGAGGGTGCATCCATTCTCGACATTGGCGGCGAGTCAACGCGCCCTGGAAGTACCCCAGTTTCCGAAGCAGATGAACTCAATCGCACGCAGCAAATCACGCTGGAGCTGTTCCGGGCCAGTCATACGCCGTTGTCGATCGATACTTACAAAGCAAAGGTCGCGGTGCAGAATGCCGATGCGGGCGCGGTTATAATCAACGATATTTCAGGGATGACCTATGATCCTGCGATGGCCGCCGCGGTTGCTAAAACCGGCTCGATCATTGTTGTCACCTACAATCGCGGCAAAACGCGCGAGGACATCAATCTTGTCGATGATATGCGTGCGTTTTTTGATGCCGCTTATGCGCGCGCGGATCATGCTGGCATTCCTAAAGCACATATATGGCTTGATCCGGGGATCGGCTTCGCCAAAACAGTGGCGCAGAATTTCCAAGCTTTGCGTCGATTAGATGTAATCTGCGACTATGGATCGCCGGTTTTGGTCGGGGTCTCTCGTAAGAGCTTTATTGGCAAAACCCTCAACAATGAGGTTGATGAGCGTCTACCTGGCACGCTCGCCGCGGGCCTGTACGCGCTACAGAATGGAGCGAGTGTTTTGCGAGTGCATGATGTGCGTGCGCACGCAGAGGCGATCAAAATCCAACAGACAATAGACCAAGCCGATGTATGATAAGATCTTCATTTCAAATCTGCAGATCCAGGGTTTTCACGGGGTCTGGTCCACAGCAGAACAGGTAAGATGAGCGTAGAATTCAGAACATGCTTCGCCGGGGGAAACGGAATTGTTCAGTCTTTGCCAGACGGGCGTTTTTTGATTGAGGCGGAACAGCGAGGCGGCAAGATTGATTGGTTTTACTGGTGTGTCGAGTTTTTTAACATTGAAACATCATCGCTGCGAATTGTGGTTAAGCGGCCAGAACACCTGTCGTCTCTGGGGCCTGCCTTTCAGGTGAATGGAGGTGAGTGGAGCTGGTTGGGTGTCACGTCACCGGATCAGGCCGAGTTTGAGATCAAAATTGAAACTGGCGTGGACACGGTAAAGCTTGCAAGCGTAATACCGTACACGAGCGCAAACTTACGCGCTTGGTTGAATGGCTATTTGGAACGGGAAGATACGGTTCAGGAAGAAGAGCTCTGTTCGAGTTCCGAGGGGCGAGCCGTTCCATTGCTGAGAGTTCGCGCTCGAGGAGACACCGCCCCCATTCGGGTGCTTGCGACGTGTCGGCATCATGCTTGTGAAGCGAGCGCGAACTGGGTGTTAGAGGGCATGCTGGACTATTCTATAAGACAGCAAAGCCATGGTGTGGCTTTAGATTGTGTTCCGTTTGTGGATCTCGACGGCGTTGAAAACGGCGATCAGGGGAAGGGGAGAAATCCACACGACCATAATCGTGATTACGGTCATGATGGTATCTACGCAGAAACGAAAGCGATCCAACAATGGCTGAGTGATTCAGACTGCTATGATGCTGTGATCGACTTGCACTCTCCCTGGATTAGAGAGAGCCATAACGAATGTGCTCACATTGTGCTGCCGGAGCCTGGTGTTCTTGCCGACCGGATCAACAGGTTTTCTGAGCTGCTGGAGGGAAAAAGTCGTGGTGATGTGATTGCTTTCCGGCATTCTGATAATTTACTATTCGGGGAAAGGTGGAACAAAGTAATTCCAAAAGAAGGCTCTACGTTTATAGGATATGTTCGCCAAAATGATATATCGGAGTTAGCTCTCACAATGGAGATACCATACTCAGTTAATCATGGTGTCAAATTACAAATACCAGATTACAGAAAATTAGGATATAATGTTATGGAGTGCGTTTTCATATTTTTGAAAAAATGAACAAGACTTAAAAAAATAGTTGATTTACTTCTCTTGTTTCAAGTACCAGCGTATGGTCGCCTGCTTCCGGGCGAGTTGCTTTTGTATAGGTACCTGTTCATGACGCATATTTCAGCCATTGATGATGCCCCTCACAAATGTGGGGAGAGCCATAAGTTCAATCTCAATCAAGCTGAGGCGGCGTATGCCTCATTTCTCGACGCCTGCGGTGTCGATTTGCAGCGAGACGATCTGCGGGACACACCCAAGCGGGCCGCAAAGGCAATGAGGGAGTTTTTATCTCCTCAGCCGTTCGAGTTCACGACATTCGAAAATGCCAAGCCAAACAACTATCCAGTGATCGTCAGCGGTGTACGATTCAATACGCTTTGTGAGCACCACATTTTGCCATTTTTTGGCACTGCTACGGTCGCATATCTTCCGAGTGATCGGATTGTGGGCCTCTCCAAATTAGCCAGGGCTGTTCAGTTTGTTGCTCGACGGCTACAAGTCCAGGAGCGAATGACTTCAGAGGTGGCCGATATGTTGGAGGACGCGCTGAAGCCGAAAGGCGTTGCTGTCATCATTGATGCTGAACACACCTGCATGTCACTACGAGGAGTGAAGTCTATGGGCTCATTGACGCGAACGGCTGTGTTGCGCGGAGAATTTGAACGCAGTGGCGAACTTAGACGAGAGCTCTTCGACGCTGCGCGGGCTAAAGAAAGCTAGAGCGAGCCCGGAGATGACCATTCAAATCATGGGCATATTGAATGCCACGGCTGACTCTTTTTCAGGTGATGGTGTGCTTGTCGCTGACAACCCAACAGAGCGTACTCTCACCATTGCCAGAAGCTTCATCGATGAGGGTGCCGACATCATAGACGTGGGGGCAGTTCCGACTTTCCCAGGAGCACCAGCGGTTGAAGAATGCGAAGAGGTCAGACGGGTGTCGAGTGCCTTTGCCGCGCTGAGAAAAAACCTCCCATTTCGATACTCCGTAGACACGGCCACACCAGCTGTTGCAGCCGAGGCGGTCAAGTTCGGTGTTGGTTTGATTAATAGCGCGTGGGGGCTGAAACGACCAGATGGTTCTGCAAATACCGAACTTGCCAGGATCGCGGCTGAGGCGGACTGTGAGCTGGCCATAACGCACAACAAGGCAACGGCCAGTGCTGTTGGAAGCTTCGGAGCTCATGTCCCGAAGGCCCAGTATGACAATCTGCTTGATGATATTCTGGGAGATCTTAAGAGGCAGATAGACTGGGCACTCGATGCGGGTGTTCATGAAGAAAAGATCTTCGTGGACCCAGGTTTGGGGCTTGGAAAAACACCTGAGCAAAACTTGGAGTTGATGGGCCGGATAGACGCCTTCGTCGCGTTTTGGCCGAAGACAATGCTCGCAGCATCAAGAAAGTCCTTTCTAGGGTATGTCACCGGCGATAAACCGGCAGATCGAGATGCGGCAACCTTCGCCATTACTGCAATGGGTGTTCAGGCGGGTGTTACCCTTCACCGCGTTCATAATGTTCCTGGGAATAGGCGGGCCGCAGACATTGCCCAGGCAATTAAGGAGCGGCGGTCATGAGTGCTGTGCCTCATACCGCGTCGGATCAAACTGTATTGCCGCGATTAAAGGATCTCGCTCCGATAGTCGGGAACCATTATCTTGTTTCCGGGCTATCGTCGTTCGAGCGAGCTTTGCTTGCGACAGATGGCACCTTCACGGTCCTGTTGGAGGCACTAAAAAAAACTCAGATAGATGTCATTGTATCACGCAACGCCGAGGTCGCAGCCGACAAGGATGCTGCTGAAATCCTCCACATGTGCGAGGGTGATGTCATTTGGCGCCGTGAAGTAAATTTGGTCCAGAGCAGCACCGGCGAACCGTTGGTTTATGCATGTAGCATTGTCGATCCTTCGGTCTTCACCAGTGATCAGCAAGACCAGTTGGTGAAAACCAAGATTGGCTTGGGAAGAGTGATCGCGAGCATGGAAGCCATTTCTTGTCGGAGACTATTGGGGTTCGCCATGGAGCGCGGTGGGGGTCATCTTCAAGCCTTTGGTTTGCCTGATGACACTGAGTCCCTATGCAAATCTTACACGATTGAAATCGATGGAAAGCCGGCAGCGTTTATTACCGAGAAGATGCCAAGACCGCTGTTTTCAGAAAGCGAGGATGCAGCTGAGCGTTGTGTCGAGCTGAACGAACTCGGTCGCAAGAAAGTCCTGCTCGGGCTGGGTAGCAATCAGGGAAATCGGATAGAGAACTTTGTTGAGGCGGTAGCTGAGTTAAGACTAAGAGGGGTCGAGTTGATTGCATGCTCGGCCATATATGAGACGTCCCCAGTCGGCATGCTATCTGATAAGCAATTCGCTAATGCAGTAGCGGTGGCGACGTTTGACGGTTCTTTTGCTCACCTGTTGTCGACGCTTCAGGAAGTGGAACGGACGCTAGGCCGCAAGGGAGGTCGAAAGTGGGCGGATCGACCGATTGATCTCGATATTTTATTCGCTGGCGACACAGTAATCGACACGCCGACATTGCAGATTCCGCACCCTCTTGCGGTCCAGAGGCCGTTTGTAGTCGGCCCGCTCTTGGAGGTGTGCCCAA
>Ga0256829_1003864_pt1 | contig 10108 bp, 5 predicted proteins | sample 131447metaG_FD_185979 | JGI IMG/M metagenome (GOLD analysis project Ga0256829, IMG submission 185979) | Hydrothermal vent microbial communities from Lau Basin, Pacific Ocean - 131-447 | ecosystem: Environmental > Aquatic > Marine > Hydrothermal vents | place: Pacific Ocean: Lau Basin | collected...
GCACCCCTCCACCCATAAATGCTCTGATCGTCATCGCCGACTACCGTCAGATTTTTATGCTCGCTGCACAGATGCAGCAACCACTCATGCTGCACCGGATTGGTATCCTGATATTCGTCCACCAGCACATGATCGAAACGGGTTTTTAGCGCCACGGCGATATCGGCATGGTCGCGCAGCAAAACGACCACATTGAGAATAAGATCGGAAAAATCCATGCGTTCATGCTGCTTAAGTTCCTGCTGATAAACACCGTACAACTCGGCCATATTGATGCCATTCCAGTCAAAAGCATCCGTCTCGGAAGGCCGCTGTCCGGCATGTTTTTGATGCTCTATCCAGTTCGTCAGAAAAGAAGGATGCAGTCTGTCGGCAGGAATATTGCGGGCTTTCAGGATGCGTTTCACCAGCGCTTTCTGGTCATCAGCATCAATCACCTGAAAGGAGCGCGGGAAGCCCAGCGCATCAGCGTACCGGCGCAGAAAACGTAGCGAAATAGCGTGAAAGGTGCCGGACACAACACCGCCACCCCCATCCCCAATCAAGTCGCTCAGGCGAGATTTCAGTTCAGCCGCCGCCTTGTTAGTGAAGGTCACGGCCAGAATCCGGTGCGGCGCAACGCCCGCCCCGGCAATCAGATGGCCGATACGATGCACAATGGTGCGCGTTTTACCGGAACCTGCTCCGGCCAGGATCAGTTGCGGGCCATCGCCGGCATGCGCCGCCTGTTGCTGGGCGGCATTCAGCCCATGCCCGCCAGCCGAATGCAACGCACTGCTGTTGTCAGGCATGCTCGCCTTCACCATGTTTCACAATCATTTTATGGTAGGTGGAAAAAATGGCATTGCGAGACAATATTCCCAGCACCTTGCACGGATTATCTGCCGCCACCACCGGCATCTGTTCAAACTCTTCCCGATCAAGAATATGGATTGCATCAAGCAGGCTGTCGCTTTCGGAAATCACCAGCACATCACGATTGGCTACTTCACCGGCCACAACAATCTGATCCAGGGTCGGATCAATCAGCCACTGCTGCAGATCGGAAAACGTCACAATGCCTACCATCAGCCCCGCATCGTCCACCACCTGCACGCAACCCTTGCCAGAAGCCGTATAAACCTGTTTCAACTCCTGCAAGCGCGCCATTTCGGAGATGCGCGGGATTGAGCGCCAGGGGATACGGCTCACCGGCACCGAACGCATCCATGACTGCTCCAGTCCCCAATGCGATTCAATGCCGCGCTCCTCCAGTACTTCGGTAAACAGGGAGCCATGGCCAAAAGATCTGGTGACCAGGGTCGCCACACTGCAAGCTGCCATCAACGGCAACATAATCTGATAATTGGCGGTCATTTCAAACACGATCAGCATCACTGTCAGCGGCGCCTGCAACGCAGCAGCCGTCAGCGCGCCACAGGCCACCAGCGCATAGGCGCCGTAACTTTCAGAATATTCAGGTGAAATAGCGTGGAACACCCCCCCGCACATCGCCCCGATGGTGGCGCCCAGAAACAGCACCGGCCCGAACAGACCGCCGGGAAAACCGCCAGCTGCGCTCAATATCGTCGCCACCAGTTTGCCGACCAGCACAATCGCCAGAAACTCAGCCAGAGGCAGCACGCTTCCGAGCAGCTCGGGATGAATCCTCTCCAGCATCATATCTTCAACAATGCCGTAACCGATGGACATCACTTGCGGTATAGCCAGACCGATCAGGCCAATCATCAGTCCGACCAGCGCCAGGCGGAAACGGCGGTCAGGCATGAGGGTTTCCAGCCATTTGCGAGTCGGCGGCATGGCCTTGATAAACACCATCGCCACCAGCCCGCAGATCGCACCAATAGCAATATAGGAGGGGATTTCCCAGGTGCTGATCAGGTGATATTCCGGCACTGTAAAAGCCGGAAAGTTACCCAGCTCCGAACGTGAAACCACCGTGGCCAGCACCGAAGCAATGACAATCGGGCTGAAGGTGGCAATAGCATAATCGGCCAGAATCACTTCCAGCGCAAAGAATACGCCGGCAATCGGCGTATTAAATGAGGCGGCAATACCGGCGGCCACGCCGCAACCAACCAGAATACGCAGCTGCTGTTCAGTCAGACCCAGCCACTGACCGATTTCCGACGCCAGTAACGCTCCCATAGCAATGGTCGGCCCTTCTCGCCCCAGGCTGATGCCGCTGCCAATGGCCAGCGTAGCCCCTGCCATTTCGGTTCCCAACTGGCGCGGATGTATGCGCGCCTTGCGCTCGACCATATCGGCCAGCACGCCGGACACGCCGCGCAGTTCGCCATTAGGCAGCAGCCAAACGGTGATCCAGCCCACAGCCAGTCCGCTCAGCGTCGGCGCAATCAGATAAATATACCACGGCAGCGAACCGATGACGGTTTCCCAGGTGCGTTCACCGGTCCACAACAGGCTCACCCATTCGATCATAAAACGGATCAGCAGGGCCACATAACCGGAGAGCACGCCAATCACCACAGCCAGAGCCACCATGTAGATGGTGTCCTGTTCGCGCGTCCATGCCAGCGCTTTTGATTTTCCTTTCAGCAGCGTTTTTTTCACGTGAATTCACCTTTTTCCATGCCATGGGCATGGGGGTGTGTTGTTGATATTCTATTTAAACCTTGGTTAAAGTGCGCCGATGTTACGACCAGCCGACGGCCACGGCAATTAGATGACCTTAGAGCGCCAAACCGGAGAGTTCAGGTGGATCATCAGCCAATGCCTGAGCGGCGGTTTCAGCAATGGCATCAAAGGGGGTGCGCTCGGGTATGTGTTTATTGACAAACTGGTTGGCCTGATAACATATCCTGGACAGAAACAGCGGGCTGTCGGGGTTGTGATGGTCTGCCACGGCCTGGCTCAAATCATCGGGGAACAGCCACAGGCGCATCAGTTGCATGCCCGCTTCTGCATGATTGACGCCGTAATAGTCCTCTTCTGCCTGAATCAGCGCCTCTCCATGCAGATGGCCTGTTTCGTGCTCAAAATAGGAGAAGTCCACACGCATGCCCAGCGCGGCACGACCGATATCGTGCATCAGCCCTGCCATAAAGGCGCGTTCATGACTGCAGTACTGTTCAGCCGGGTCAACACACTTGGCCAGATGGCCAGCCACCTGACCAACCGCAAAGGCATGCGCCCAGAACATACGGATATTGGCCATCCCTGTCGGTAAAATCATGCCATACATCAATGCCATGGCTGTGGCGATATGCACCGTTTCGCGGAAACCCAGCCGCGCAATAGCCTTCGACAACTCACCTATGGGCGAGTGGGTCGGATTATAGGCCGGTGAATTGGCAAACTTCAGAATCATGGCTGTCGTGGCCTGATCACTACGAATCACCTCGGCCAGATCTTCCGCTCCGGAATCGGGATCCTGAGCGACATTCTGAATCTTAACAAAGCGATCGGGCAACGAGGGCAGATCATCGCTGAATCTCAGCAATTCGAGGGTAGAATTTCTATCAAAGCCGGATGCATTCATCATACGGCATACTAGCAATCATCAGGCCATGTTTTCAAGGCCTCGTCCATACGCCTCGCCCATCCGATGATTTTAATTCCGTTCCCGATAGGCTCCCGCCCATGGTCACGCCGCATTCACTGAATCACATCCGCCTGTTCTATGCCGCCTATTTTGCAGCCATGGGACTGATTCTGCCTTTTTTCCCTGTTTATCTCGACGGGCGTGGATTCGACACGGTCACGATCGGTTTTATGACCGGCTTGTTGGCGCTGGCCAAAGTGGTCGCGCCACCCTGGATCGGCCATATCCTGGATCGCCAACCACCAGTATGGGCACACCATTTTATCGTGGTGGCATCATGTATGGCCGCTGTGACGGCGCTGGCCATCGGGCTGAACGTGAATGGCTGGCTACTGGCAGCCATGATATTGCTATTTGGTATCTTCTGGGCTGCCGTGCTGCCGTTGACTGATGCTTTATCGGTATCTGTATCCGAAAACAAAACCGCAGATTACGGGCGACTGCGGGCCTGGGGCTCAATCGGTTTTGTGATCACCTCGCTGGCAGGCGGCATCTGGCTGGTCGGTCCGAATATCGCCAGTTTCCCCATTGTGCTGGCTGTTTTTATGCTGATACTGATATTTGCCGCCCACGGTTTCCCCAAACTGGAAGCTCCGCCTGCCGAAGCAACGGGACGAGGCGCATTCACTACGCCATTTTATCTATTGCTGGCCATTACCCTGATCATGCAGGCGTCTCACGGCGCTTACTACGGATTCTTCAGCCTGTATCTGGCCGATGCCGGCTATTCCGGTTGGCAGGTCGGGTTGTACTGGGGCATTGGCGTCATCGCCGAAATTATTCTGATGTGGCGCTGGTCGCGCGCGCTGCAACAGTCATCGCCATCATTGGTCTTCACTGTCTGTCTTTTGTTGGCTGCACTGCGCTGGCTGGGCATCGGCCTGACCACCAATGCCACAATGCTGGTCGCTCTGCAACTACTGCATGCCGCCAGTTTTGCCGCCTTTCATGTGACTGCGATCGCCTGGGTGAAACGACTTGCCCCCAATCATCGGCACAGTGCCGCACAGGGACTCTATTCCGCCGCCGGATTCGGGCTGGGCAGCACCATCGGCATCATGGGCTGTGGACTGATTGCCGATTCATTTTCCTACAGCGTCGCATTCTTCACCTGTGCCGGTGTTGCCATGCTGGGAATTCCGCTGGCACTGTTACTGCCAAGGCCTGCCCTTTACCCATAAGTCACGTCACAGAACCCTTGCACATGGGGCAGGCCAAGGCAGTGTTAGTCCCTTACGAAAAGTACAAGAAATAAAAATCATAAAATCAAAAGAATCTCACCACAGAGTACACAGAGAGCACAGAGGAAAAGCAGAGAAAACCAAAACATAAAGATTCGATCATACTTTGCGAATCCTTCACGCTTTAAAGTCGCCCAACTCTGCAATCATTCCCTTCAACACATCATCCTGCACCGGCTTCTCCAACCAGTGATACCCCGCTTCTCTGACCCCTGTTTGCACTTCAGGACTTACATCACCGCTGGTGATCAACGTTGGAATTTCACGGGCGAAATGGGCTTCTACTGCCTTGGACACCTCAAGCCCTGTATGCCCCCCGCGCAACCGATAATCGGAAATCAGCACATCGGCAGGCGGATACTTATGCTCCTTTAATTCCCCAAGCAAATCAGCCTCACTTTCTGCCAGCAACACCTCACAACCCCAGCCCAGCAACAATTCGCGCATGCCCTGCAAAATGGCACGATCATCGTCTACCACAATCACGAACAACCCCGCGACATCCATATCCATCCGGGGAGCATCTGTTTCTTGCGGATAGGCTTCCATTTCCGAATAAAGCGGTACGATGATGGAAAAACACGAACCACTGCCCGGTCGGCTGCGAACATGAATACGATGACCAAGTGTATCCGCCATCCGTCGCACAATCGAAAGCCCCAACCCCAACCCCTTTTCCCGATCACGTTCGGGATTGTTGATCTGGTAAAATTCGTCAAAGATATGTGGCAGGCTCTCTTCGGGAATACCCACACCAGTATCATAGACCTCGATATGCACATCATCATCGCGCCTGCGCGTACCCAACAGCACGCCACCACTTTCGGTATATCGAATCGCATTGGCCAGAAGGTTGCGCAGGATGCGTTTGAGCAGTACAGGATCGCTCTTCACGCATCCTTTACGTGGCAACCGAAGACGGAATTTTAAACCTTGTTCATCAGCCAATGGCTGCATTCCCTCCGCACATTCGCCAAGCAACGATGCCAACGGAAATCTGCACGGATCAGGCTTTATTTTTCCGGCATCCAAACGGGCAATATCTAACAATTCACCCAACATCTCACCCAGCGCCCGACTGGATTGGTCAGCCAAAGCAAGAAGATTCTTTTGATCTTCTTTTTCAAGGCTGGCTTTCAAACTGGCGTGAAACAAGCTCAGCGCATGCAACGGCTGGCGTAGATCGTGACTGACCGCAGCCAGAAAGCGGGATTTATCACGGCTGGCATTTTCGGCCTTATTTTTTTTCTCCTCCAGTTCGTGTAGTAGCTGTTCCCGTTCGAAGTCTCGTGCAATGGTGCCCCGAAAAATTCGCCCTAGATTGATGGCATAACTCAAGTTAATCACCACCAGTGTAGTGATCATCAGACCAATCATCAAAGCTGCCTGACTCTCGACAAAAAACCGAAGAACAAGCATTCCACCCGCAATTAGTAAGAAACTTGCAAATGCAGGAAGATAGGTGGCATGCGAGCCGATACTTGCAGCCATCATACCGAAGATGACGATGCAGATGACCAGCGTATTGCTAACAGATGTAAGGTCAAGGGCAATCCATGGCAAAGCACCCCACAATATGCCCGAAATAACCACACCTGCCGTATACCCGTGCGCCCAGCGAATAGCGTTGTCGCGTTTATCAGAATGATTGGCCAGCATGAATTTTCTATAGTAAATTCCACGAACAATTGTCATAAGCAGAATACAGAAAAACCACGGCCAAAGCAAAGGCTCTGGTGATATATTCCAAAGAGTTACTGCGGTCACGCCTGCTATAACAGTTCCGGCAATCAGGGCTCGCGGTGCATATCCAAACAAGGCTTTAACGCACTCAAAAAATATAGCGTCATCCTGTTCGGTCGAACGTGTCACCCCTGTTTGCATGCCGCCAGTGTGGCTGATGCTGCGATCACTTTCCAGTATTATGTCATGTTTTATATCCCGCTGGATAAATGACTTCTGTGGCTGGAATGTTTTTTGGCTACCTGAGAATGACTAAAAAATACTGATGATAAAACCTTCAAAGCGCCTTCTGTATATTGCCTTTTCATTCGTGCCTATTCGTGTCATTCGTCCCCCAGGGGAGCCTCTCTTACTTCGTAATTCACCTTCTGGCCAGGTTTGCTTTCCTGAAATAAACGCCTGCATTAAGAATTCAGCCCAAGAATCTCACGGGCGCGAATGCCGGCCTGAATGCGGTTATCCACATCCAGTTTGGATAAAATATCGCTGACGTATTGCTTGACTGTGCCTTCGGTTAAACAGGTGCGTTTGGCAATCTGCTTGTTGCTCATGCCGTCAGCCAGCAGACGCAGAATTTCCTGCTGTTTTTCTGTGAATCGCGGTATCTGGACAGACATGACGCCTGTCGGGATTGCAGTCTTTCCGTTCAGAATATCATGAACGGCATCCAGCATGGCGTGACCATCGCCGGATTTGGATACGAAGCCAGATGCTCCTGCTTCAATGCAGGCACGAATCGCCGCTTTATCTTCATTGGCGGACACAATCAACACCGGAATCTCCGGCCAGTCGGCATGCAGGGATCGAATCGAAGCCACCCCGTCCATGCCCGGCATACAGAGATCCATCATAATCAGTTTCGGGCGTTTGCTACCGTGTAGATATTCGCGTATTTCATCATGGTTTTCGACAGTGGTGATTTGATAATCACTGTCCACAGTTTCAAGCCAGCGCTTGATGCTTTCCCGAAACAGGCCGTGATCATCGGCCAATAGTATCGTCATCTCATCCCTCCCAACAGCGATTGCAGACTAGGAACTAACTTTGGTTAGTCAAACTCTTTACCAAAGGGAATTACATCAGGCTATCGAAAAGCCAACAATGCGGGCTAAATCTGGAGATGGAGGAATTTATGCTTAAACGAATGATCATAACACTGTCGATTGTATCCATAATAACCATGGGCGCAGCCCCGGCACAAGCAAACATTTGGGATTTGTTAACTGGCGTGATAACTGGTGCGTCCAGTTGGGCGGGCAAGGCGACAAAAGACTTAAAAAATTTGGTTACCGCTGCTTCAAAGAATCCATCCAGTGCCTATGCAAAATCCTATGCCTGGGCCTATGACACCGGCAGCAAGGCTCCCAAGTGGATAGCAGACACATCGGGGGCTGTATGGAATGGGATTGCCGATACTGCGACAAATCTGGGCACAGATCTTACCCAGTGCCGGGATAACATATCCAATCCGGGATTCAATACGTTTGTCCAATATCAGAATGAAATCCCAATATCCTTGGGCATTGGCTTTGCTGATACAAATTGCAAGGCAACGGGGAGCAAGAAAAAATATAATATTCCTAACAAATCCGGTGGATCATGTGTGCCGGCTAGTCGGATAGATGGGTGCAGCTTCCCAACTGGAACTGCTACTTTTACAATTACATCCCCTATTAGTGGCTTCACGGTTTCTTTACCTTATGATTCCAGTACGGCTTTTACCGTTCGCGATAAAAACCTGATGAAGCCGACCTGTGTTCAACACGATATATGTTACAACTCAAAGCCAGCTGCGGGATACAACGCAACAACCTGGAAAGCCAAGTGCGATGCTGAATTCTGGGATAACATGAACACGGTGCGTCAAAAGTTTAAGGGAAGATTCTCGGCCGAGCTGGCCTATGCAGCCGTGGTGGCCGGCGGTCAAAACGCTTTTACCGTTGACCAGACCTGGGCATCTACCAACACTTGTAATTCAGCGGTTAATGATCAGAACACTCTGGGATTGCCGCTCTTCAGGCAGGCTGCTGATGTCGATGGCGATGGGCAGGATGAATTTTGCAGGCAGATTGGTGGTGATATCGTTTGTAGCTCCTATGATCGGGATACCGGAGTATTCACCGAGAAATCACGCATTGGTGGCGATTTAGGCTATACCCACAGCCGCTGGTTGGCTGATGCCAATGGCGACGGTAAGGCTGATTATTGTCGTGAGGTTGGTGATAATGCACATGGATTTTCAATTGGATGTACATCCTTTCCAACATCGGGATCCACTTCTACTACATATCATATTTATGGAGATATGGGGTACGAAGGTCAACGCTGGTTTGCCGATGTAAATGGTGACGGTCAGGATGAATTTTGCCGTGCAGTTGGTGGAAATTCATCCAACCCTAAAGATATTTATTGCACAAGATATAATCCTAGCACACAAAAGAGTGATTTCATTGCTAGGCTTAACCCAGGTGATTTTGGATACAAGGGGCAACGCTGGTTTGCCGATGTGGATGGCAATGGAACCGATGATTATTGCCGCGAGGTTGGTAATCGTGGCAAGGGATCAAACGCATCCTCAATCGGATGTACAACCATTCAAACAAATGGAGGCAATCCTACTTTTACCGGCTATTCGACATATCGCATTTCTGGCGATCTAGGATATCGTGATAGTCGCTGGTTTGCCGATGTGAATCATGATGGCAAAGCTGATTACTGCCGGAAAGTTGGAACGCACTATAATTCAAGCAACACTAAGATTTTGTGTGATCAGCTTCAGGGGCCGAAAGTGAGTCAAAAAAGATTACTTACAATCGGTCACTCAGATATTGGTTTTTACCATCCAAGACTCTTTGCGGATTTTACTGGTGACGGTCAAATGGACTATCTGCGTTCTGTCGGGGCTAGTACAGCGAGAAGGTTGGCTGTGCTGCAGTTGAACCCCAACCATCCGCCGGTGGCTGATGCGGGCGCCACGCAGACCGTGGAGTCCACGGGTTCTGTGACGGCTGTAACGCTGAACGGCTCGGCATCGTCCGATCCGGATGGCAACCCGCTGACCTATACCTGGGTATGGACTGGCGGTTCTGTCACCGGTGTTTCTCCTACCGTAAATCTGGCTAACGGCACCCACAATATCAGGTTGAAGGTAGATGATGGTAAAGGCGGCACTGCAACAGCGACAACTTCAGTGACTGTACAGGATACAATCGCGCCGACTGTCAGTATTGCAGCGATTCCGGCTTCGGAAGCAACCAGTGCCAGTGGAGCGGTTGTCAATGTAGTACCATACGTCACAACGGCGGATGTATGCGGTGTTTCTCTCAATATTTCACCGGTCGGAACCTTTGCCCTAGGAGTGACAACGGTATCCGTTACCGCAACCGATTGCGCAAACAATAGCACATCTGCAACCACGACGGTGACGGTGCAGGATACCACTGCTCCGGTGATTACACCTCCGGCGGATATTACGACTGAAGCCACTGCTGTGCAGACGCCAGTCGTAATCGGCACGGCAACCGCTACGGATATTTTCGCTGTATCCGTGACATCGGAT
>Ga0256829_1003865_pt1 | contig 10108 bp, 12 predicted proteins | sample 131447metaG_FD_185979 | JGI IMG/M metagenome (GOLD analysis project Ga0256829, IMG submission 185979) | Hydrothermal vent microbial communities from Lau Basin, Pacific Ocean - 131-447 | ecosystem: Environmental > Aquatic > Marine > Hydrothermal vents | place: Pacific Ocean: Lau Basin | collected...
GACCAATACTAAAAGGGAAGTGCGTAGTCGCATAGTTGGGTTTTTTACAAAGATAACTATTGCCTCGTAAAAAAAATTTGAAAAAAGTGTAACGTTTTTGAAAAAAGTGATACTTTTATTATATCATATTGATATCATTTTAAATCTAACACTATGACAAACGAAAAAATCATCGTACCCATGAACGGTTATATCATGCTGTTCTTTACCCTTGCCGCTATTATCGGTGGGATCGCGGGTATTATTAGCTTGCGCAGTCCTTGGATGGCCGGTTTATTGATCCTAGGATTCTTTCTTCTGCCTGGTCTTGTGATGATCAATCCAAACGGAAGCCGCGTGTTATTACTGTTTGGTAAGTATGTAGGTACCATAAAGAAGAATGGCTTGTTTTGGGTCAATCCCTTTTACACCAAGAAAAAAATCTCCTTACGTGCCAGAAACTTCGACAGTGAGCGTTTAAAAGTGAACGACAAACTCGGAAACCCGGTAAACATCAGTACCATTTTAGTTTGGCGTGTTCAGGATACGCACAGGGCTGCTTTTGACGTTGATAACTACGAGCACTTTGTTCGCGTACAGACCGATGCCGCTGTAAGAGAGCTTGCAAGTATGTATCCTTACGACAACTTCGCAGACGAAGGCCTCGAAGAAGAGATCACCCTGCGCTCAAGTACTCAAGAGGTGAATCAGGCACTAGAAAACGAATTGACAGATCGCTTGGCCATTGCTGGTATCGAAGTACTAGAGTCTCGCATCGGTTATTTGGCCTACGCCAATGAGATCGCTTCGGCTATGTTGAAGCGTCAGCAGGCTACAGCTATCGTGGCTGCGCGACACAAGATCGTGGAAGGCGCCGTGAGCATGGTAGAAATGGCCCTAGAAGAGCTCAGTAAAAAACAAGTAGTAGACTTGGACGAAGAGCGCAAAGCAGCTATGGTAAGCAATCTAATGGTGATCCTTTGCGGAGATAAAGATGCTTCTCCAGTAGTAAACGCAGGAACATTAAACACTTAGTATGCGCGTTTTTAATGAAACACAAAAGTTCAATCAAGGGTGGTTAAGAGTGGTACTGATCTCGGTAGCAGGCTTGACCACGCTGCCTATTTTCTTTTTAGTCGATTGGCAAGGCATTGGACAAACTGAGCTTATCATTGTTGGAGGTGCATTGGCATTGACTTTAGGTTTGTTGTTCTTTATAATGTTCATCTTCCGATTAGAAACTCGGATCGATGAAAAAGGGATCCACTACGGGTTTCATCCCATTCCAGGCACGAACAATCTGCAAACCTGGGATGCGATTGCAAAAGCTTATGTACGAAACTACAGTGCGATCGGCGAATACGGAGGTTGGGGCTATCGTGTGAGTTTTAGCAAATCCAAAGGCAAGGCCTATAATGTTTCGGGCAATATCGGAATACAACTCGAACTCAAGAACGGAAAGAAGGTACTAATCGGAACCCAACAAAAAGATGCGGCCACCTCAGCCATAAACTATTACTTAAAAACAACTGGTCATGAAGCTAATTAAGGTTATCATTTTATCTATAATACTAACTGCTCAGGCACTTGCACAAGATGTCAACTTTGAAAGTGTAGACCTGAAAGTAACTTCCTTGGTAGAAGGAACCTTACTACGCCCGGCGGATCAGTCTGCAGTGCCCTTAGTGATCATTATTCAAGGCTCTGGACCAACAGATCGTGACGGGAACCAACCCATGGTGATGAACAACTCCTTAAAATACTTGGCGCAAGGCTTAAGTGAGGCTGGAATTGCCAGTTTTCGTTACGACAAACGGATCATGCCCATGCTTCGCAACAGAACCCTGAACGAAGCTACACTCTCTTTCAATGATTTTGTGGACGATGCTAAAGCTGTGCTGAAATATTTTCAAAACAGCGGAGCTTTTAGTGAGATTCATATTGCAGGGCATTCTCAAGGATCTCTTGTAGGCATGCTCGCCGCGCAAGAAGGAGCTGACGGTTTTATTTCTTTGGCAGGAGCGGGTCAATCGATAGACGAAGTGATCATTGACCAGCTAGAAAGACAGGCTCCAGGCTTGGCAGAAAACGCTCAGCAGGCCTTTAAAGATATGCGAACCGATGGTAAAGCCGAACAATTTAGTCCCGGCTTGGCTTCTATTTTCAGAAAAGACATACAACCCTTTATGCTGTCTTGGATGCAATACGACCCAAAAGTGGAGATCGCAAAACTAAGCTGCCCTGTACTAATAGTAAATGGCAACAAAGACCTGCAGGTGGATGTAGAAGAAGCGCAACTCCTTGCCCAGGCAAAACCGGATGCTCAATTCGCTGTAGTGGAGAATATGAATCACGTTTTAAAGTTCATAGAAGGCAGCGATATGGAGAATGCCAAATCCTATAACGAACCCAACAAACCTTTAAGTCCAGGATTCTTAGATATCGTAGTGGACTTTGTAAACCAATAATCATGGCCAAAAAGAAGGCTTTTGCATTGCGGATCAATGAAGACCTCATGAAGGCTGTCGAGAAATGGGCAGCCGATGAGTTCAGATCTACCAATGGCCAGATCGAATGGATGCTGAACAAAGTGCTCAAAGAGGCCAAAAGGTTGCCTAAAAAGAAGGAGGACCCCAAGGACTGAGCAATTGTACTTCCGCTTTCCACTTGGAAATTGTATTTTGCAGCCAAACAACTGCTAAATGACCTTATTTATTACCGAGGTGGTCAAAGACACCACGCCTCTCATTACAAACGACAAGATCGTTTTTGGACTGCTCATGCTCTGCTTGGGCTTTGTTTTTTATACCTCTAGCAAAAAAAGTGGGCCTTGGGCAAAATTCTATAAATACATCCCTGCCCTCTTTATGGCCTATTTTGTGCCGGCTATCTTAACTACTACGGGCATCATAGCCCCAGAATGGACTAGCGTTGCTGCGGATGGAACAGCAACAGAGGCAAGTTCTGGTCTATACCATATGGCCAGTCGCTATTTATTGCCTGCAGCTCTTGTTTTAATGACCTTGAGCTTAGATCTAAAAGGTGTATTTAACCTTGGGCCCAAGGCCTTATGGATGTTCTTGGCAGGTACAGCGGGTATCATTTTAGGAGGACCTTTGGCAGTGCTGATTGTAGGCAGTATTTCTCCAGAAACCGTAGGTGGTGAAGGCGCTGATGCTGTATGGCGAGGGCTATCGACCCTGGCTGGAAGCTGGATCGGTGGTGGTGCCAATCAGAGTGCTATGCTGGAGATCTATGGCTACAATCAGAAACTATACGGACAAATGGTATTTGTCGATATTCTTGTGGCTAACGTCTGGATGGCTATCATTCTTATAGGGATTGGAAAGTCAGCGCGCATAGACCGCTGGCTTAAAGCAGACAATACTGCCATAGAATCGCTCAAGCAAAAAATGACCGCCTTTACCGAAAAAGTGAGTCACAATCCATCTTTAAGCGAACTCATGGTCTTAGGCGCCTTGGCTTTTGGAGCCGTTGGAGCTTCGCACTGGCTGGGCGATATAATGGCAGCCGCGCTCTCCGGATGGGTCGATGGACTTAGCGGACTGACCAAGAACGTATTTAGCTTTTTAGGCAGTTCATTCTTTTGGATGGTCACTATTGCGACCTTGATTGGAGTGCTCTTGAGTTACACCAAAGCCCGTAATTTAGAAGGAGCCGGTGCCAGTAAAATGGGTAGCGTGTTTATATACATCCTTGTAGCAACCATCGGGATGAAAATGGACTTAAGACTTATCTTCAATAACCCTGGATTGATTGTGGTTGGTTTTGTGTGGATGGCAGTTCATGCAGGTATCTTAATTGGCATGGCTAAACTGATCCGCGCGCCTTACTTTTTCTTGGCTGTAGGAAGTCAGGCTAATGTGGGTGGAGCCGCCTCTGCCCCTATCGTAGCTTCGGCATTTCACAGCTCGCTCACTACTGTAGGAGTACTCTTGGCAGTCTTTGGATATGCCATAGGAACCTTAGGTGCAGTGGCTTGTACATTTTTAATGCAATTGGCTGCAGCCTCTTAGGAGAAGCGCCAAAAAATACAGATATTTGCCGCAAATAATTTCAACCATGCGCACTCGAATTTTCGCTTCTGTTTTGATGATTTTAGGTTTGCTGAGCTGCTCCGAGCAAGCCGAAAATAATAGCATTTTGGTGGCCAACATCAAAGACCTCAACAAAGGAAAGGTCTACTTGGAGCGCTTGCAAGACAGCAGTTTGATTCGCATAGATTCGGTTCTGGTAGACGGACAGTCTCCCCTTACTTTGGGCACTAACTTAGAGAGCCCAGAAGTATTATACGTGCATGTTTTGGTAGATGCCAGTGAGCTGATTGATACCCGCATTCCGATCTTTATGGAAAAGGGCACTGTAGAATTGAGCACTCGCTTGAACAATCTTCAAGGTGCGGCTGTAATAAAAGGCTCTCAAAACCACGACAAATGGATGGAATACAAGCAGAATATGAGTCGTTTTACGGATAGAAACTTAGAACTTATCAAGGCATTGATAGAATCTGGGAAGCAGCAGAACGATTCGCTAACTGCAGCCATTGAAGCCCAACAACTACAACTGGTACGCTCAAAGTATTTGGCCACTATCAACTTCGCCACAAACAATACCGCTTATGCCGCATCGCCTTATGTGGTTCTAAATGAGGTGCGTGTAGCCAATACGAATTACCTGGACACGGTATACAATGCCCTACAAGACAGCGTTAGAACAGGAACTTACGGAAAAGCCCTGTACGCCTTGATCAAAGAGCAGCAGGCCGCTGCCAATGAACAATAATTAAAGCTTCGCGAGTTTGTCTAAAAGGGCGTTGCCACGGTCTTCCAATTCTTTGGAAATGGCATTGAAATGCGCCTTTTTGTTCTCAACATCTTTCTGATTGATCTTAGCCGTAAGCTCATCAAAAGTGGTGATAGCCTCGTCTATAATGGCTTCGGATTTTTTACTGTCTGCCTTTGGGTTTTCCAACTCCCAGCCGTAAACGGCCTCGATGATGTCTCCCAATACAAAGTTCAAATCCTTCTTTAAATCTCTAACACTAGCCATAATACTTTATTTTATGGGGTAAAAGTACGCTTTTAAGCGGCATTATGGCACACGAACTTCTAAAAGTTCTGCACCATCGGTTTTAATAACTACACGAGTTGCTGCTGCAGGTATCATGGCTGTCTGCCCTTTAACCAAAGTGGTCTCCTGCCCATTTAGTGTAAAGCTAACGGTTCCGCTCAAACACATATACACCACAAAAGAATCGGTATCGGACAGATCTTGTGTAATGGCAGTTGTTAAAGGTAAATAGCGTGTATCAAAAAAATCAGATCGACACACCTGGTTGCTAGCGTTCTCTTTTTTCGTGTAATTGAGCTTTTGATCGTTAGGAGCATCAAAATTCAGTACATCCAAGGCCTCTTGAGTGTGCAATTCGCGCATTTTTCCGTCGGTTCCTGGTCTGTCCCAATCATAAACGCGATAGGTTATGTCTGAGGTCTGTTGTATCTCGGCCACCATAACTCCTCCGCAAATAGCATGTATGGTACCAGGGGCAATAAAATAGCTATCTCCTGCTTGTACCTTATGAAAATTAAGAAGCGTTCCTAATGCTTTATTATCGAGTGCCTCAGAATAGGTCTCTTTACTTACGGGAGCCTTGAAATCAACGATTAGGTCTGCGTCCTCATCGGCTTGCATGATGTACCACATCTCCGATTTTCCAAAGGAATCGTGGTGCTTTTTTGCATACTCATCCGCAGGATGCACTTGTACAGAAAGGTCTAAGGCAGCATCTATAAACTTAAAGAGTAAAGGAAACACAGGACCGTGCTTGGCATAAAGCCTTTCTCCTAACAGCTCTGCAGGATATTGCTTGAGTAAGGTGTTTAAATCCTGACCTGCCAAAGGACCATTGTTGACCACAGAAATGTTTCCTGGAACTCCAGAGAGTTCCCAGCTTTCTCCTACATTAGGGAGGTCTGTTTTTTTACCAAAATGTGTTTTGATTTTAGTTCCTCCCCACACCTTGTCTTTAAGGATAGGGTTGAACTTAAGGGCGTAAAGGGGCATTGCATCCATTGCTTATAATTTGTTTAATTCCCTAAGTGCCATGCGGATGTGCGGATCGGCCGCCAAGGCCTTAAATCGCTTTATCAAAATGCCATCTGCATTGAACACGTAGGTTTCTCTGCCCGGCAAGATACCAAGCAATGCACTTTTTACACCGAACATTCGACGAACCTGCCCTTTGGCGTCGGCCAATAGCGTAAAGGGTAAGTTAAATCGTTTTGCGAATTTTGCATGAGATTGCTCTGAATCTCCACTAATACCTATCACCTGTACTCCTGCCGCAGTAAAGTCTTCAAAATGATCTCTAAAACTACACGCCTCAGCGGTACATCCTGGGGTGAAATTCTTGGGATAAAAGTAGATCACAGCGGCTTGCCCAGCCAATTCTTTTTGACTGTCAAACTCATTGCCCTCTTGATCTTTCAATGTAAATGCAGGGAGCTGATCGCCAATTTCTAGGGCCATAACTTATCCTTTGTAGGTTACAAAATTGCGCGGGGTCTCGTAGAGCGTCACCTCCAACTCTAGATCACTCGCTATATGAGGACGAAGCCTGTTGTAAATACAAATAGCAATATTCTCTGCCGTAGGGTTCAATTGCTCAAAATCTTTGACCTCCAAATTGAGATTCTTATGATCGTAAGCATCTTCAACCTCCGTCTTAATGATCGCCTTTAAGTCTTCTATACTTATTACAAAGCCCGTTTCAGGATCCACCTCTCCAGTAACTCCTACAACTAATTCGTAATTGTGGCCATGGTAATGTGGATTGCTGCATTTTCCGAATACAGCGGCATTCTTCGCCTCATCCCAGGCGGGATTGTACAAACGATGCGCTGCGTTAAAATGGGCTTTTCTGTATACGGTCAGACTCATTTATTGACTGATATGCTGATAATATTTCTCAAAGATGATCTTAAACCAAGCTGTATATTGCTCCGGATGGGCCTCGATATCTGCCTTGACATCTTCTATTGGCATCCATTTCCAGGCTTCTACTTCTTCTGGGTTAATCTGCGGCTCCCCTTCGTAATGTCCTACCATTATATGGTCTAACTCATGCTCGGTAAGACCATTGTCAAAAGGGGCCTTATAAATAAACCAGGTTACTTCTTTCAAGGGCGTTTGAAAACCCATTTCTTCTTGTAGCCTTCTGGCTCCAGCTTCCAAATTGGATTCCCCTTCGCGCTGATGACTACAACAGGTATTGGTCCAAAGCCCTGGAGAATGGTATTTCGACAAGGCACGCTGCTGTAGCATAAGCTCGCCATCTCGGTTAAAAATGAAGACAGAAAATGCGCGATGCAATACCGCTTTCTCGTGTGCCTCCATCTTTGGCATCAGCCCGACTTGCTCGTCCTGCTCATTGACCAATACCACCATTTCTTCTTTCATATACACGCTTTTACACAAAAGTACGAAAATGCTTTCCTTTAAATGCAAAAAGGCGCTCATACAAGCGCCTTTTTGGTGAGGTTAATTGGGAAGTCTTAATCCTGTATGATAAACATGGATCGTCTATTGAGCTGGTGCTCTTCTTCACTACATTCCACTCCGTTGGCACATTGGTTAACCAATCGCGTCTCTCCATAGCCCTTTGCAGATAGTCGCGACGGAGCAATTCCACGCTCTACCAACCAAGCCATGGTCGATTGCGCTCGACGCTCGGATAGGATTTCGTTATATCGATCTGTAGCTCTACTGTCTGTATGAGATTCTATATGAATTACAAGTTCTGGATATTGCTGCATAGCAACTAAGATCTTAGCCAATTCCACAGCAGCATCCGGACGGATGTTGAATCTATCCAAATCGAAATAGATCGGCTGTAGATCCAGTTTACATCCTAAGTCGTTAGAAGCACAAGGAACTCCAATTAGGGCCAAAGAAGCATCTACCACGCTGGTCACATCCGGAGTATTTACAATGCGCTCTGCGGGTTCGTAATCGAGCTTATCTGCGCGAACCACATATTGTGTATTACAGGCCACTACAAAGCTATACTTAGCATCATCGCCCACAATTACAGGTTCTCCAACCGGATTGTTCTCTGCGTCGACCAATTGTACGCGAGCTCCCGGAAGTAGTTCTCCTGTTCCGGCATCGGTGATCACACCTTCTAAAGTGATCTCACACTGTCGCACACGGTAAATCTCGTCATTGGTGAATCCGGCATCGCCATCGCGATTGGAGGAAAGATATCCGATCTTCTTGCTTTCTCTTACGATAAAACCAAAATCGTCTTTCTCGCTGTTTGCAGGTTCACCCAAATTGGTAATTGTAGTAGGCAGTCCATTTTCGTTCAGTGGAGTCATATAAATATCCAATCCTCCGAGGCCTGCACGACCGTCAGAAGAAAAATACAAATGATTGGATTCACTGATAAAAGGAAAACTCTCGCGCGCCTCTGTATTGATCTCGGTAACATTGACAGGATCTCCGTATGTTCCGTCTTCGTTGATGGTTACATACCAAATATCACTTTGTCCAAGCGTTCCGGGCATGTCAGAAGCGAAATACAAACGTTTACCATCCAAACTCAAGGTTGGGTGGGCCACAGAATAATCGTCGCTATTAAATGGAAGCTCTTGAATGTTGGTCCAAAAGGTTTCGCCGCTTAAGGTTGCTTTGTAGATCTTTAGGCGGATGGTCTTGGTCTTGTCTTTCCCACGTTTTCCGTCTATAAAATTGTTACGCGTAAAGTACATATGACGCAAGTCCTGAGTGAACGCAGGATTGGATTCGTGGTATTTAGTGTTCACATCGCCTTTTAAACGCTTGAGGTTGATCAGATCACCCTCGGCATCCATATCGGCAATAAAAAGATCCAAATACGGCTGGTTGTTCCATTCGTGTACTGCTAATTTACCATCCATGATAGTATCTGAAGCAGATGCGAATACCACCTTGTTCTCTCCAAAATAGGCGGGGCCAAAGTCGGAGTTCGCAGTGTTGGCACTCACTTTAGAGAGTTCGTAATCTATTGCACCAAAAGCGATATCCTTTAGATAATCAGGGTTCGCTTTAAAATTGGTAGCAATCTTGGTTGCTCCTCCTTTTTCCACAAAGGTCGCCATCATTTGGTCTGACTCTTCGTAGCGCCCTAGACTTTTAAGGGCTAGCGCGTAGCGATAGTAATAGATCGGTTCGGCTTCTTCTGCGTAATCGCTCACTAGACGTCCGTACCATTTGGCGGCATCTTTATAATCGCTGTTAAAGAAATAGGTGTTTCCTAATTTCTGATAGATCTCTGCAGAGACGTAACCGTCTTTAACTACCTGCAAATAGACCTTCTGAGCATCGATATAGGCGTATTTGTCGTATTCCTTATTCGCCTGATTGAGCTGTGTTGTCTGTGCATGACCAAGTTGTAAACTAAGCAGGAATCCCAGAGCAATAAATGCTGATCTGATTGGTGAGGTTGAATTCATGTATGCCCGTTTAGAAGAAGCGCGGTGTTAAAGCGCGTTCTGGTTTATTAAATATCTCGAATCGCACAAAGAATTCATACGATCCGCTGTTGAATTGTTGTAAATCTGTGGTTTCTCTGTCGTAAGCAAAACCTAAGAACAAGCCTTCTGTCGCTTGGAAACCAACCATTCCGCTCAAGGCAGCACTCCAGCGGTAGGCAGCTCCTAAAGTGAATTTCTCATTGATCATGAAGTTGGCCGAAAGATCTACCTGCAAAGGCGAACCACTAACCAATTTGGTCAGTAAGGCTGGTTTGAACTTCACATTAGTTCCTAGATCGAACACATAACCTGTGATAAAGAAATAGTGCAAGCGCTCCGCAGCAATAGTTTGAGCAGAGGTTGGCCCGATCTCACTTTCGTCGAAATGCTTGGTATTTAAAAAGTTCGGTACAGAAAGACCAACATAGAACTTATCAGAATAATAGTAGACTCCGGCTCCGATCTGCGGCTGTAAACGATTGTCAATATTATTCTCAAAGACATCGCTACCGTCTGCAATATTGAGCAAAGAGAAGTCTACATCCAATACATCGATCCCCGCTTTTAAACCAAAAGCGAGTTTATAGAATGCC
>Ga0256829_1003866_pt1 | contig 10108 bp, 5 predicted proteins | sample 131447metaG_FD_185979 | JGI IMG/M metagenome (GOLD analysis project Ga0256829, IMG submission 185979) | Hydrothermal vent microbial communities from Lau Basin, Pacific Ocean - 131-447 | ecosystem: Environmental > Aquatic > Marine > Hydrothermal vents | place: Pacific Ocean: Lau Basin | collected...
CAAAGCCGCAGAATTTGCACCGTTTAAAGTTGCGTATGTAGAATCGGCAGAAAAACACCCTGATGCGGATAAACTGAAAGTCTGTAAAGTCAAAACAGATAACGGCATCATTCAGGTGGTCTGCGGCGCGCCTAATGCCCGCACGGGCATGAAGGGTATTTTCGCCCCTGAGAAAACATATATTCCGGGCCTTGATGTCACATTGAAAAAAACAAAAATCCGCGGTGTTGAGTCGAGCGGTATGCTCGTATCAGAGCGTGAAATGTGCCTGTCCGATGAGCATGAAGGCATCATCGAAGTTGACGATAAATATGAAGTCGGCACGCCAATGGCAGATATTTACGGCCTGAATGAAAAGGTCGTTGAAATCGGCCTGACACCAAACCGCGCTGATTGTGCAGGTGTGCGCGGCATTGCCCGTGACCTATCCGCGGCAGGCCTTGGCACATTGAAAGATCACGATGAAAGCGCGGTTGAAGGCACATTCAAATCCCCGATCAATGTCAAAATCGAGGATACAGACGGATGTAATGTCTTTTATGGCCGTTATATTAAAAACGTTAAAAACGGCCCGTCCCCTGCTTGGCTTCAAAATATGCTAAAAGCCGTCGGCTTGCGCCCGATTTCTGCGTTGGTTGATATCACCAATTTAATGACAATGGATTATGCGCGCCCGCTTCATGTTTATGACGCGGATAAGGTTAAGGGCGATATCGTTGTGCGCACGACAAAGGCAGGCGAAACACTGGATGCGCTGAATGATAAAAGCTATACGCTAATCGATGGTGCATGTGGCATTACAGATGATAGCGGCGTGATCGGCCTTGGCGGAATTGTCGGCGGCACATCAACAGGCTGCGAAGATGATGTACAAAACGTCTTATTAGAATCGGCATATTTCAACCCCATGCGCATTGCCCGCGCGGGACGCGATTTAAACGTGCCAAGTGATGCGCGCTATCGTTTTGAACGCGGCGTTGATCCTGAATTCACAAAAGTTGGTTTGGAAATGGCCACGCGCCTGATCCTGGAACTATGCGGTACTGAAAACTCAGAAGTCAGTGAAGTCATCAAAGCAGGCGATGAGCCTGAATGGAAACGCACCATTGAATTTGATCCTGCCTTCACGAAAAAGCTTTGCGGTGTTGACGTGCCTGCAGAAGAGCAAATCTCAATCCTGCAAAATCTTGGTTTTGATGTTGCAGAAAATGGCAACGGCCTAAGCGTATCCCCACCATCATGGCGCGGTGACGTTGAAGGCGCAGCAGATTTAACCGAGGAAGTGATCCGCATATATGGTTTTGATAAGATTGAGCCCGTATCAGTGCGCGGTGATAAATCCGTAACCGCATCCGCGGAAACATTAAACCTGAGCCGCGCCAGAACTGCGCGCGCGGCGATGGCCTCTGCGGGGTTAAATGAATGCGTGACATGGTCATTCATGCCAAAGGGCTTGGCCAAACATTTCGGATCAAACGATAATGCGGCGCTAACGCTTAGCAATCCGATCAGCTCAGAACTTGATCAAATGCGCCCGTCTATCCTTCCGAACCTAATCGAAGCGGCAGGCAAAAATGCCGATCGCGGTTTTGCCAATGTTGCGCTGTGCGAAGTCGGCCCTGTTTTCAGATCACAAAAATCTGATGGGCAAGATTACATGGCGGCAGGTTTGCGCGCAGGCGAGAAAGTATCCCGCCATTGGGCACCGGATACGGCAGAGCGCGCAGTTGATGCATATGACGCGAAGGCCGATGCCTTAACGGTTTTGGCGGCATGCGGCGCGCCTGCAGAAAACGCGCAAATATCACGCGATGCGCCTGATTATTACCACCCAGGTCGTTCGGGTGTATTGCGCCTTGGTAAAAACATCATCGCGCAATTTGGTGAAATTCATCCCGCGATTTTGGATGAAATGGGCATCAAAACACCAATGGCAGGCTTTGAGGTATTCATTGAGAATATCCCCGCCGCGCGCAACAAAGGCACAGCGAAAAAACTACTGGAGCTTTCGCAGTTCCAGCCCGTATCCCGTGATTTTGCCTTTGTTGTTAAAGACGAGGTGAGCGCCGAAGATCTGATCCGCTCTGCCAAATCCGCGGATAAAAAACTGATCGCCGATGCACACGTCTTTGATGTTTATAAAGGCAAAGGCATTGATGAGGGATATAAGTCACTGGCGTTGAACATCACAATCCAGCCTGTTGCCGAAACATTGAGCGAGGAACAGCTTGAAGGCATCATGAACAAGGTGATCGAAGCCGTTTCCAAAAAATGTGACGGCGTTTTACGCGGGTAAAGCAATCATGGATCAGGAGCAATTTCACACACGCGCCCTGAGCGCGGCATATGTTGATGCGTTCAAAACGCTTCGTATGCAGGCCTTGGCCGAGTTTCCTGAATATTTTCTGGATACCGTAGAGCAAGGGTTAAAGCGCAGCACAGATGAATGGCGTGCCTATTTGGTCGGCGATAATAAACGCATCTTTGGCCTGTTTGATCGCGATAGCTTAATCGGCATTGCCTCAATCTTTCAACCTGATGAAAGTCAGCCGCATATTGCACAATTTGCCATGGGCTATATCGCGCCGAAATATCGCGGTAAGGGGCTCTCAACACTTCTTTATAAAGCGCGTATTGATTGGGCAATGAATGAAACAGATTACACTACTCTGAAAATCAGCCACCGCAAAGGCAACGCGGCCTCACAAAAAGCGGTACTGAAAAACGGCTTTACCTATATTGAAGACAGAAAAGAAAATTTCGGGGATGGGTGCGTTGACTGGAGCTGTAAGTATGAGCGTGTAATAGAACGCGATTAAATCTTATGCACCTCGTTTTTCCATTTCCTCCGCGACGATATCTTTACGACTGAGTTTGCCGATCATCGTTTTGGGTAACGGCTCATCACGGAATTCAATTTCCTTAGGGATTTCCATGGGTGAAATTTTCTCTTTCAAGAATTCTTTTAAGTCAGGAACGCTGAGCTCTCGCCCCTCGCGCACCTTAATCCACGCCTTAACAATTTCGCCGCGCTGCTCATGCGGCAATCCTGCAACAATGCATTCTTCAACGCTTGGATGCTTATAAATTGCCTCTTCGACATTACGCGGATAGACGTTATATCCGTTGGTGATGATCATATCCTTCAAACGATCAACGATAAAGACATAGCCATCCTCATCCATAATTGCGATATCACCCGTATAAAGACGCATATCCCCTTCGCCCGTATCACGCAACGTATCCGCCGTGGCATCAGGCTTATTCCAATAGCCCTTCATCACTTGCGGCCCGCGAATACACAGCTCTCCGCGTTCACCCAAGGGCATCGGCGTCACTTTATCTTCGCGGTCAACAATTTCCACAATCGTACCTGGTATCGGCATACCAATAGAGCCCGGCTTATTCTCTCCGTTCACAGGATTTCCGCATGCTACGGGAGAGCTTTCGGTTAAACCGTACCCTTCAATCACAATACAGCCTGTCTTTTCCTCAAATTTACGCTTTACCTCCACAGGTAAGGGCGCACCACCTGAAATACAGGCCTTAATCGAGGAAAGATCGTATTTACTACTCAGCGGAGAAGTATTAATCGCATTATAAATCGCGGGAACAGCAGGTAAATAATGCGGCTTTTTCTTATCAATCGCCTTCAGCGCGTCTTTTAGGTCAAAACGAGGCAGAGCTATAATCTCAAGCGCGTTGATCACACTGAAATTCATAACAACCGTCATCGCAAAAACATGAAAGAACGGCAGGACACCCAGCATTCTGTCCTCACCGATTGTCACACCCGGGAACCATAATTGAGACTGCACGGCATTTGCATATATGTTTTTATGCGTCAGCATCGCCCCTTTTGGCTTACCCGTTGTACCGCCTGTATATTGAATAACGGCGATATCCTCTTGTGTATCGACATCAGGTGCTACAAACGCGCCATCGTTATTTGTGACATCATTGAAATAGACAATACGTTTGTCATTCTCAATTTTTGCCATCTCCGTACATTTAAAAATCGGAAATAACATATTTTTCGGAAACGGCAAGATTTCTGTAAATTTGCAAACAACAATGCGGTTAAGGCGGGTCGCACTTAACATCTTTTCCATTTTTTCGTGCAGCATTTTCAGATCGACGGAAATAACAGTCTCTATTTCACTGTCCTCTATCAAATGCGCCAGTTCTTCTTCAGCATAAAGCGGGTTAAGATTAACAACCGTTCCACCCGCCATAAGAATACCATAGTAGGATATCAAGAAATACGGGGTATTCGGCAGGAAAATCCCAACCTTATCACCCTTATTAATCCCCATATCCTGAAGACCCTTGGCGAATTTTTGTGCTAATTCATAAATATCGTGCCACGTATTCTTTTTTCCTAAAAAGTCAAAGGCAGGATTTGATGGATATTTTTCAGCCGTCTCCCGCAGCATAGAAAAGACCGGCTTTGGCTCTATATCTAGCGTCCAGTCGATACCGTCAGGATAATGTTCTGTCCATAAATAGTTGTTTTTAGTCATTAAAAACCTATGTGCATTTGTACAAGTATATCACAGAGTTTAAGGAGAGAATAGAATTTCTCGCACCCCCCCGACAAACAGTTCACGCCCCGCAATAAACACCGACAAATATGCTGCACTTTAAAAAGGGGCTGGATTTTCTGTAAAAAATAGGGCATCCTGAATGTGGAGTTTTCCATACTCCGTCCACTCGTATAACTATTCAGTTAAGTACCCCACTAAGTAAAAGGCGTTCAATGTTGCAGAATAACGTTCAAAACTCCTCCTCACCACAAGAAGATATTTCTCTTGCTACCCTTCACCTCAAATGGTTTAACGGCGCCAAAGGCTTCGGCTTCCTCGTGCCCGAAGATGAATCCTATGATGCCTTTCTTCATATAACCACACTACAACAGGCCGGCCTGCATTCTATTGGCGAAGGCGCCATATTAGTCTGTAAAGTCTTTAACGGCGACAAAGGGCGACAAGTCAAAGAAGTTGTAGAGGTCTTGGACAAAGGCGCAATGAACACAATGCCTGAAATGGACGAAGAAACCGGCACAGTGACCATGGGCGGCCTCGTAAAATGGTACAAGCCCGAGAAGGGCTTCGGCTTTATCATTCCCGATGATGGTATGAAAGACGTGTTTATTCACAAAACTTTGCTTGATAAGCTCGAAATGGAAAGCTTAGAAGCCGGTCAACGTGTACGTGTCACATTAAAGATGGTAGACAAGGGCCGCGAAGCCGTAGATTTACAAATATCACAATAAAATCAGCATATTAGAAAACCCTAATTTCTGTATATCTTGTCTATTGCGATAGTTTTAAGTTTCATAAAATTTTAACTAAATTTATGATATCGTTAAATTGATAAGTTTTCGAAACTTTTTTTATGGGTTTTTAATGGTGAATAAAAAGTATAGCGGTTGCGCACTGCGAAAGCTAAGACGTAGCCTTTCAAATGAAGATGGCGTCACCTTAATTGAGGCGGCGATAGGCATGGTTCTTTTGGGCCTTCTTGCTATGCCGCTTATTCTGGCGAAAAAACAAGCACTTATTTCAGAAGTGCGCACTATGAATTACGGCGCCCTCACCGATGCTAAGAACGGAATAAATCAATTCTTTGCCAGTGGAAATGGCGCCTACCCATGCCCTGCCAATCTATTCTTAAGTGAAAATGACGCAGATTTCGGAATGTCCAGCGACTGCACATTTGCAAACGTCCTTGAATGCACGGACCCAAGCTGGAAATTGGCTATAAATGGTGGGATTTGCAAAACAGATAACACCGCAGATGCCATTGTCATTGGCGCACTGCCCTTTGCTACTGTAAAAATGCCGCAAGGCTTTGCTCTCGATTATTGGAATAATAAAATAATATATGCTGTCACTCATAAGCAAACAGACGTTGCCACCTATGTAAATGGCGCAGGTGAAATCAGGCTGCTTGCCGCTGATGACCCTGTTAGCGTTGCAAACGGCACTGATGACGGGGTTCCTGATCTCGTCACAACACAATATGATTTAGTCCTACTCTCCACCGGGTTAAACGCAAGAGGAGGCTATAGTAAGGACGGAGTAGAAATAACAGCTTGCGGTAGCGCCTTAAACGGATATGACTTTGAAAATTGTAATTTCGACAATACATTTATGATAGATAGAGATCCGGGTAATAATACTGCATCCCTGCGCTCTGACGCTGCAGGTGTGAATTATTACGATGACTGGGTTCTTGCACAGGAAACACCTCCCGTTGCAACATGGTTCCAACACGAAGATAATTCAACATACCCAAATGATTATGTTTTAACCCTATCAACCAAAATTGGTATCGGAACGACCACCCCCGGTGATGACGACAACACGGTATCACTGGATGTTATCGGCCCAATTCGTGTTCAATCAGATTCAGGGGTCGGGGGGCGCGTAAAGTCTGACAGTATTTGTAACAATTCAGACTGTTTTGACCCGCACATTATCACTGAGATTTCACCGGACATGACCTGCGCCGCTGGATCTTCTGCAAGTTACACCTTTGACAGACCGATGACTGAGCTATCTGCAAGCAGTGTAAAATGCACCTCATTAGAACAAGATAGCGGCGGCACATTTGGTGATGACAATATGCTTAGGGTCGACACTTCAATATTTGCACCAGGCAATTGCCCAGTGGGTGAGCGCATTATTGGTTTTGATGCAACGGGAGCTATAGTATGCGCAATTCAATAAAAACCTTTCTTAAAAAAGAAACAGGGTTCTCTCTGGTAGAAATAGCGATCGTCCTTCTTATTTTAGGATTGATGATCACGCCGGCCATCAATATGTATCATCAATACAGGGTCGAAAAAGACTGGAATGAAACAGAAGATAACATTGACTTGATCGCACTCGAACTTGGCGGTTACAGAGCTATCACGGGACGATTCCCATGCCCTGCCCCTACAGACGCAGTACCGGGCGATTTTGAATATGGCCATGAATTCGATGATTGCCTTAATTTGGCTCCTCCTGTCAATTCATGTGCAAATGGCCTTTGTCGTTACAATAACCCTGAATCAGGGCGTGATGTGGTTATCGGATCAGTTCCATTTAAAACCCTCAATTTACAAGAATCTGAGTCCTATGACTCTGCACTTGCGCGCATAAGTTATGCCGTCACCTTAAACCTGACAGACAACACAACATTTGACATTAATGGGGGCGGGATTGCCGTTGTCGATAAGATAGACCCGACTCTTTCCTTAGTCTCCCCTAATTCTTCGGCGCATTTTGTTGTCATTGCACACGGTCATAACAAAGCCGGCGCGTATTCAAGACAGGGCGCCATTATAAACGCCTGTAATACAACGAGCTTAATCGAACAAGAAAACTGTGACGATGATGCCGTGTTTATTTCAGGTGAGTATGATCTGAATAATTTTGATGATTTGCTGACTTTCTACACGCCTGTAGAACCTTCGGAGTGGCAAATTTCACAAGCTCAACCAACTGCCATCACCTTAAAAAATACAAACAGTATGGCCGTGGGCGCAAATATCGGTCAAGACCTCAGCGCTGCTGACACAACAACAGTCTTGCAAATCGGTGCTGATTCAGGCGCTGTCCGTTCTGCCGGTCGTGTGGTAACAGACCGCATATGTGAATATGGGGCGTTAACGAATGGCGACTGCTTCGAACCTCGATTACTCGCCGGATCTCTCACATCTGACGGAACACGTCTGGAAGATACAACAAACCCGGGCAGCGGCATTAGTTGTTATGATGGTGCTGGTCAAGATGAATATATGATGGGTATAGCCAACAACCAACCCCTTTGTACCGATGAAATTTATGCACAATGCCCCGCCGGCCAGTTCATGGACGGTGTCGATACAGATGGTAATATTGTTTGTATTGGCGCAGCAGATGATCGCTGTTTCCAACAAAATGTAACGGGCTTTTGTGGTGGATCCTTCAATATCGGTGATATCGATAACGGCACAAACCCCGGCACGGCAAGTGGCTCTTTCCTAACAGAATTCGAAGGCGAATGCCGGATGATCACGGATTACAACGCTGCCTATTTCGCGACACAAATCGCGGGCATGAGTTCTTACGGGCAGGTGCAAGGACACATTAACAGTCTGAATGGCGGCCCCCGCAATGTTGTTACCTGCGCCAGCGGAAATGATTCACAGGTTCGAAATGCCTATCGCTGTGATTCCGGTACATTTAATCTGATACGCGCGCATGAAAAGAAAAACCCTAATCAAAGTTTTCCTGCCAACCTGACAACTACCGGCTCTTCATGGCCTGCAGAAAACGGGTATAACGGCAGTGACCCTCACAACAACAATTACTATCACGATTGCTGGTGTCGTGAAGATTACCGCGTACAAAGTCTGTCATGCCCTGGCGGCCTGTCAGGGGTGCGCGTTCGTGTTCAAAAACATAGATGCCCACAAACAAGTCATGTTTGGGAAACCGTTTACCAAACCGACCAATTCTGCGCCTGCTCCCCCGGAACAACAACAACCAACCAAAGCTGTAATTCATATTATGATGAAGTTAACGGCACAACAGGCACAACCGGCCTAACCGGCACAGTGACCAAAACATATGATATTAACTGTGTTGCAGGGGTACCTGTCACTGACCCGACCCCAAGTGACATCGATGACGATAGCTGTGCATGTGCATCAAACTCACAAATTGTAAACAGAACATATTGCCCGTTCGGAACCACCAACAGTTGGTCATGGCCTGGCGGTTCGGAAACAGGCGTCGAAACCCTAAGCACGCAAACTTGGATTTGCCCCACAAGCACTAGCGGAGGCCTTCCTGACCCGGGCTTCTGGGGACCAGTCACACCATACAGCCCGATTCCGGCGTGTACATGTGATCCGGGCCTTGACGATATCGAAGTCGAATCATGCCCTGCAGGTCTGGAAGGAACAGGAATTGTATACCGCAAAGAATGGGATTGTACATTAAACGGTGGCCTTGGCGGATGGGAAGATCAGGCCGATTGGGACTTGATTGCCAATAATTGTAACGGCTGTGTATGGCAAGCACCGGCAGGCGCACCAAGTCTGGAAGAATACGCCTACGGAAGTGAGAAAGGGTCAACTTGTAGCTGTGGATCAAGCGCAGCCGCCTTCTGCCATGACTTTGCCGGCGGTGGTCAATACAGTGTATGGACAGGCTGCCCCTGTGTCGTACAACCATAAAAAGGAAGTAATATTGTGACTTTTTTTAAAAATAAGATCATAAATGAACGTGGCTTTACCATGGTTGAAATCGGGGTCGTCTTACTGATCTCCGGCATGACAATGCTCGTCGCTGCAAATTTTGTTAAGCAATACACAGTCAGCCTGAAACACGAAAAAACGCTTGAACACTTAAAATATGCTCAAGACGCTCTGGACGAGTTTTTCGGCCTGAATGGTTTTTACCCCTGCCCCGCTGACCCGACACTGGAGGCAGATGACGCCAATTACGGCCGCTCAGTTTGCAGAAACTACGCAGACGCGGCATTTGATCCTGACAACTGCACGAATGTACCGCTAAACATAGTGTGCACAACCAACTCCAGTCGTGACGGAGATCTGAACGGAAGCAATGATGTCGTTGTGATGGGGGTGTTGCCGTTTAGAACATTATTTGAGGGTGTCGTTGATACACCTTTTTACGAATATCATCGCCTTGATGGTCACAGCATGCTCCTCAGTTACGCAGTAACAGAGCATATGACAAATAATAATGCGCATAACTTGATTAACCCTGCCAGCCCGAATATGGGCGCGATCAGAGTGGAAGATGAAAATAACCTAAGCGTGGTAACACCTGATGATTCCGCACATTTCGTAGTTTTTTCACACGGCGATAACAAACGCGCAGCGTACTCTGTTTCAGGTGATATGCATGGTGACTGTATGGTTGCCTCTGTTGCGCCACCAGGCCCGCCTGCACCTACGCCGCCGGGTCCGTCAGGCGGTTCGATTGAACCGGAAGTTGAAAATTGTGACAGGAATGATGCGATCTTCATGCAAGGCATACGCTCTATGGCGGACAATGATGATTATAATGATGATATTCTGTTTTATACCGCCAACGGACATAAA
>Ga0256829_1003867_pt1 | contig 10107 bp, 14 predicted proteins | sample 131447metaG_FD_185979 | JGI IMG/M metagenome (GOLD analysis project Ga0256829, IMG submission 185979) | Hydrothermal vent microbial communities from Lau Basin, Pacific Ocean - 131-447 | ecosystem: Environmental > Aquatic > Marine > Hydrothermal vents | place: Pacific Ocean: Lau Basin | collected...
AACATATTTTACACCATATGTTTATCTATAAAGCAAAACTCAAGCCAGGTTGGACATTAATCCCAGAATAAAATAAAGACAAAGGATAAGATATGAAACAAGAAGAATTAAATTTTAGCATCAACAACAAGTTTAACTTAACGATGCTTCCAGGTAAATTTGCAAAAGCCATGCGTACATGTAAGATATGGCAATTTTTTAGATTTATAGTGATTAACATTAAGATGTTAATCGTGGTAAGCAAAAGTCACTAAGCCTTTTTGGCAGTGACTAAAAGAGGTAACATTCCAAAGTAAGACAAAGTACCAAATGCCTGATCTATCTTAGCATCAGGTTTTATATCCAATATCATCTCTTTAATTACATCATCACTCAAATCACCCATATATGTACCCTCACCGTGGTCTTCTTTATAAAGCTTTACTAAACGGTGTGTAGGCTTGTCTTCTTCGTGTTTCCAGATTGTCATATATATGCCTTATGGTTGTTGAATATAGAATTATAGTAATACAAGTTAAAAATAGACTAAAACTTTTTCCAAAAATCACGGCTAAAGAGTAAAAATACAGTATAGAACTCAAGTCTCCCTATAATCATCGCAAAAGACAATACTATCTTGTCTAAATTACTAAAAAATGCATAATTTTCAGAAGGACCTGTAAGTGAAAAACCAGGCCCTATATTTCCTACTGTTGCTACGGCAGTAGATACAGCCGTCATAGCATCAAACCCCCTAGCAAATAGATAGAGAGTAATTAACATATTGGTCGTAATAAAAAGTACTATAAACCCTGTAGTAGAGCTAATAGTTTGAGAGCTTGTTCTTTGCCCATCTATAAATACTCCCACAATAGCATCTGGATGAAGTATTTTTTTGAACTGAAGAGTAATATTTTTAAATAAAACGATGTAACGTATGACTTTTACTCCGCCTGCTGTTGAACCTGCATTTCCTCCTATGAGCATAGCAATAAATATCAATACAATAGCCAAATGCCCCCACTGTGTATAGTCTAGTGTAGCAAAACCTGTAGTCGTTAGTACTGAAGCTACTGTAAAAAAGGAATGTGTAAAAGCATGGAATTGGCTATCTTCATCTATTAATATATCTGTACTACCAAGAAGTAGAGATAGTACAATAAAAATACCTAAATACCAAAAAACTTCTTCACGCCTATAGCCATCAAATTTACCAGTAGAAAAAAGTTTTAGATGAGACAAGAAGTTGATACCTGAGATTATCATAAAAAATGTGGTAATCCACACAATAAGACTAGAATGGTAATAACCTAAAGAGGTATTTTTTGTAGAAAAACCTCCTGTAGATATAGTAGAAAAGGCATGATTTATAGCATCAAAAGAACTCATACCTGCCACCTTAAGAGCTATAGTATCTATAATAGTAAATAAAATATAAATCCCCCATAACCTCATGGCAGTATCTTTTACTTTTGGTGTAATCTTTTCCATCTTAATGCCTGTAGATTCTGCCTTAAATAGTGTCATAGAACCACTAGGGTTAATAAGTGAAAACAGTCCAACACCTAGCACAATAATCCCCATACCACCCAACCAATGCATAAGGCTTCTTAGATAGAGTATTGACTTTGGTAAAGATTCAATATCGGAAAAAATGGTAGCTCCAGTTGTAGTAAATCCACTAACTGACTCAAAAAAAGCATCAGCAAAATTAACTTCTGTATAGAGCATAAAAGGGATAGCTCCAGCCACGCCCAAAAGTATCCAAATAAGATTTACAGAAAGAATACCACCCTTAATACTTAGTTTCACAGTATGTTTTTTAAGCAATAAAAAGATTGCGTAATTTACAATAAAAAGCAAACCATCAAAATAGATAAACTCTTCCATATTTTCATCATATATCAACCCTACTAAAATTACTGTAAAAAAGAATAGACTCAATGCCATACCAATAGTAGATACAAACTTAAAAATATTTTTTAAAGAGTATAAATCCACTGTTCTATCTCATCTTTATTTTTACAATCTCCAAAAGCAACTAAAATATCACCTTTGAAAAATGTTTCCATCTTTGCTAAAGGGTAAACATTTTCATCTCTTAGGAGCAATGCTTTTACTCTTTGTATGCCTATACTTTTAATAAATTTTGCAATCAATTTAGAGTTAGGGTAAATTTTACGTATGAACATTATTCCACGTCCTCCACAAAAATGTCTTTGTGTCACTATAGAACTAGAAGATATTTTCTCCAAAATAGCATAGTGTGCACCTGCTTTACTCCCACGAACAACTACTACACCCATCTTATGCATAAGATTATAATAATCTTTATCATTATTAATTGCTACCACTTTTTCTATACCAAACTCTTTTGCTTCGATACACTTTACAATATTTTTTTCATCATTTTGTGCAGCTGCTATGACCATATCTGCATTTTTTAATCCTTCTTTTTCAAAAAGCTGATGGTCGGCTTGTGAAGCATTAATAATTGTTACTTTACCTTGTAAAAATTCTGATGCTTCTTTACAATAATCTATATTTTTTTCAATCATTTTAATATCTAGTTTTTTATCTAACAAAACTTTTGCAATCTTTTGTGCTAAAGTATTGGCACCAAAAATAACTATTTTTTTAATATTAGAAGGCATCTTATCATCTAGTTTAGAAGAGAGTATTTCAATAGCTTCTGAGTTTCCAAACATATAAACCAAATCTTCTACTTCAATAGATGTATCATCACCTGGAATAAAAAATTCTTTTTTTCTCTCAATACCAACAATAGAAACTTTTTCGTCACTTAGCATATCTACAGTATATGAGATATATGCTTTATTTTGTACACGAATAGAAACCAACTTATCCTTAGTCTGATGAAATGTTTTTACATTATTTGCCCTTGGAAATGCCAATAGTAATTTAATTTTATTTGCTGTAGTAATATCTGGAAAAACTGCATAATCAATGGATAGTTTTTCTAAAACATGACTTGTCAAAAAACCATCATTTTTAAGTCTAATAATTTTTCTTTTTACCTCTACAACATCTTCTATTATAAGTGTAGAGAGTAGATTTGCTTCATCAGAATCCGTTACTGCAATAAATAGGTCAATGCTTTCCAATTCTAAAGATTGGTAATTTTTTGGATTTTCTATATCTCCGTATAGCGTTAAGACATCAATATCTTCATCTATCTTATTGAGCTTGTTTATATCTTTGTCTATTACCATGACATTATGGGTATAAGAGAGTGTTTGGGCAAGATTGTAGCCTACAGTGCCTGCCCCTGCAATCATAATATTCATATATTTTCATCCTTTAAGAGATGGTATCATTAAATGGTACTCTTTTCTCTCTTTAAGATGCACTATATCACTTACTATTTAATTTCTTTTTTTCACTTTTATAAATCCAAAACATAGGTAATATAACCAATGTATGCAAAAATATTGTTAATGTCATTGGCCCTTGATTTAGCCATCCGAAAAAACTCGGAATGACATCTGTAAATGATTCAAATAACATATTTACTCCTTATGTAAATTTTTTAATCTTCTGTTTGTCTAGCCTGTGCTTTGCCAATGGTTAGCATATCCCAAACAAGGTAGATAAACCCTACAAAGGTTATTACACCCATAATAGCTCTCCAAAGTTGTGCTTGAACATACCAAGGCATATTTTGTGCGGTAAAAAATGCATTCCACCCTGCACCTAATTCTGCTCTTTCTATAAGTACTTGTTCATACCCTGCGATAGTCAAAGCGATAGTCATACCCATAACACCAAAGGCTATAAGAAAAACACCCATTTTGGACTTAAACGTTGCTTTCATCACTTTAATACCATAGGCATACTGTATACCTATATACATCATTCCTACCAATATAGTTGTGTAGGCTCCAAAAAATGCTAAGTGACCATGAGCTGCCGTAAACTGCGTACCATGTGTATAGATATTAACTTGAGGCAAGGTATGGAAAAAGCCCCATATACCTGCACCTAAAAAGTTACCAAATGCATTTAGTACTATCCAGGACATCGCTGGGCCATTTGTCATAATAGAACCTGTTTCACCTCTTGCATGTGCAGCACCTTGTTCTTTACCCCAGTCGTAAAGTACGTGAACAAACATCGCTACTAGTGGTACTGGCTCTAATGCAGAAAACAATGCTCCAATCTCCCACCAATACTCAGGCGTTCCAATCCAAAAATAGTGGTGACCTAAACCTAAAATACCTGAACCAAAAAGCATCAATACTTCAATCCATAACCACATCTCAACTATTTCACGTTTAGCCCCGATGAGCTTAATAAGTGCATACGCTGCAAGAGCCCCTACAAATACTTCCCATGTAGCTTCAACCCAAAGGTGTATGACCCACCACCACCAGTACTGATCCATTGAGATATTATCTGTAAAGAACATACCTGCAAGATAAAGACCAGCTAATGCCATAAGGTCAGCTACAAGTACCTGCATCACTCCTGTTTTGACTTTTGCTTTCATAAAAGTTGCAAAAACATTCCAATAAAATGTTAATACCACAATTACAATGCCAATATCTGCCCAACGCGGTGCTTCAAGATACTCTCTACCTTCATTGATAAGCCATATTGAAGACTCTGTACCTGAACCTACCTGAACAATAAGAAACACAAGAACTACCACGGTTACTGCTGCGGTAAGTACCCAAAATGCAAGTTTTCCAAGTCTAATGCCTACTGTTTCAACACCAGTCTCATCTGGCATCAAAAAGTACACTGAACCAATCATCGCATACAACATCCAAACAACCAAAGCATTGATATGTACCATTCTAGCTACAGAAAAATCAAGCACTTCAAATAAAAAATTTGGGAATATAAACTGAAAAGCTGCTACAAGCCCAAAGAGTAGTTGTGCTCCAAAAAGTATCATAGCTACTCTAAAATACATCATTCCTAGTTCTTTGGACTTATCACCTTTAAACTGATTTGTTTTTATACTAGTGAGCATTTGAGCCTCCTGTTTTAAATTGATTTACAGTTTTTGAGAAATTTCTAGGGAAACCATTGGTATCAATGCTACTCATATGTTTGAGAAATGCTACCAATCCTTTTGCTTCGTCTGCACTAATACCCAAATTTGGCATCATACGTTCATGCGTAGGATATTGCGAAGGATGTTGCAAAAACTCTGCCATTGCCTCTTCTACTGTATTTTTACCTGTTATGCTTTGTAACGCTCCACCATTTTGCCATGCTGGGTCTAGCCATGCTTTGGTTAAGTCTGGAGCATAGTAAGCACCATTACCTAAAAGTGTATGACAATCCATACAGTTCTTTGCCTGAGAAGTCAATTTGCCAAGATGCAATAATGCACTTGCCTCTTTTTCACTCCAATCTTTACCAAAAAATGGTTGTTTTTCGCCAATAGTTGGTACCTCATGTCCTCTTTTTGCATCCATTTCATAACCAATTTTATAATTGATAACCGTAGGTGCAGGAACACGTCTTGTCTCTCTTTTTTCAGCTACTGCCTTTTGCAAATCAGCATCTGTTCCCATACTAATTTGTCCTACCGAATCGAATGTAAGCCAGATAAGCAATATAGACGCAAATCCAGTTACCCAAGCCGCAGAACGACGCCAAAACGAAATGCTCGACCAAACTGAAACATTTTTGTTTGCCATGTGTATCTCCTTTTATTATTATTTTGTATCTTCTATCATATTATTACTATCACCATATCTTTGTTCTGCTTCATCTACTAAATGAAAGTAGAGATGTGGCACAAAAAGATATATCACCATTGTAACCATTAGGACTTTCATCGTAAAATGATTACTCTGTATAAGCACAGCAAAGTCATACAAGAAGTATGTTTGTAATACCCAAAATAAATACCCAACAGTCATCCATTTTTTGGAAAAATAGCCCATTTTTGAAAGTGTAATAACACCTGCATATCCCACTCCAAATACCAGTACTAATGTAGATTCGACAAAGATAGGTAAAAATTGATCTAACGCTATCTCTGGTCTTACTATCAACGTATCCATTTTGGCTCCTGTTAAATTTCTATTTGCAAAAGAATATCCATAAAACTCTATGAATAATCTAGGGCATACTAGTATTATCTCTTGTTTGCAAAAAAGATAGCTTGATTCATATCAAGAAAAGTTATTATTTGACAATACATCTTGCCATAAAAAAAGGTCTGTTAAAGTTAGGAGATATAAAGTTGTTGTCTTTAAGAAGCCATTCGTTTGATTTTTGTATCAAAACAGTTTGTGCCACCTTTCGTGTTGCTCTACTTTCACAGATAATTACCTTATCTTGCTCAAATGCTAGGGCAACTTCTTTCATGCGACTACTTGTTATCATGTAGTGTAAAGTAATCATAGAAAAAATAACCAACGAGACCCAAAATAAACCTTTTTTCACAGCACCTTTAGACATAAAAGGTCTAGTAGTCACAAATAGTGTGATAAATAATATAAAAGTACCCAATATAAGATAGGCACCCTCCAAATAAAAAAAGTTGTACATACTTTTGCCTTTTAGTAAAATTTTTACGTCCATGATAAATCATACCATAGATTTTTAGGTTTATCTATTGATATTCATCAAGTGTTTATAGGTTAAAAAATTCTATACTACTTAAAAATATAAGGTCATACTATGCAATCTATAAGGAAATATCTTCCTGTCGCACTCTTCATAGCTTTTTTTTCTTTGGCTATTTTGGCATTTATGTCAAGTAAGCCTACTTCAAAAAATGAACGTATATATAAAGCAGTGCAGAAGTACAGCCCTTACTATCTCGACAAACGTTTAGGTGGACTTACCATTAAAAGTAAAGAAGATAAAAAGTTTGAAGAAAAGCCAACTAATATGACAATTTTTAAAGAGTTTGAAAGACTTGAACGCACATGGGGGAAACAACATTTAAAAGTAAAAAACAATACACTCACTATATATAGTAACAGTGGTGAGGCACAAGCAAGTATTGCTATAAAAGAAGATAAAGAACTAACCTTTATTCATAGCTATTATGAGGTACATTAAAATTGCTTAACATTATACTAACTCTTGTTTTTTCTATTGTTATGCTCGTTTTCATGGCATTTCCTGCTATGAAGATTGTAGAGGGGCTAGAAAAATTTATAACGATTTCAGACAAATGGCATAACATTATGGTGGTTTTAGTAACTATTTTACTTTCTATTATCATTGGTATTTTCTTACGTTTCGCATAACCGACCATTAACCACAATTTAGATAAAATAATCCATTAAATTCGCTATGCTTATAAGCTTAGCTCGGAGTATAAAACAATGAATGAAGCAAAATATATTTGGATGGATGGTAATCTTGTGCCGTGGGCAGATGCTAAAATCCATATTTTAACACATACTCTGCATTACGGTAATGCAGTATTTGAAGGTACTCGTGCCTATCAAACAGAAAATGGACTAGCTATTTTTAAGCTAGAAGAACACTGCAAAAGACTCTACAACTCTGCAAAAATTGTAGCTATTAAGCCCAATATGGACTATGAAGCAGTCAAACAAGCACACATTGACCTGCTTAAAGCCAATGATTTTAAAGACAATGTCTATCTTAGACCTCTTATCTATCTAGGTTATGGACAAATGGGAATTTACCATAAAAATGTACCAGTCAACACCAGTGTTGCTGCGTGGGAATGGGGTGCATACTTAGGAGCAGAGGGCTTAGAAAAAGGTATTAGCACTTGTACCTCTTCCATCACTAGAAACCCTAACCGTTCTACTTTTGGCAAGGCAAAAGCAGCAGCAAATTACCTTAACTCTCAAATGGCAAAGTACGAAGCTATAGAAAATGGTTTTGATGAAGCACTCATGCTAGATGAAAATGGATTTATAGCAGAAGGTACAGGAGAGTGTATTTTCATAGTAAGAGATGGAAAACTTATCTCACCCCCTAATGATAATTCTTTAGAGTCCATAACACAAGCTACAGTACTAGAACTAGCTCATGATATGGGCATAGAGATAGAAAGACGAAATATAACTAGAGATGAGATATACATTTGTGATGAACTTTTCCTGACAGGAACTGCTGCTGAAGTTACGCCTGTTCACTCTTTTGACCATAGAGTTATTGGTGAAGGCAAAAGAGGACCACTCACCGAAAAATTACAAACTGCATACTTTGATGTAGTCTTTGGACGTAATGAAAAATACAAACACTACCTCACATATATATAATAAGGAAAATAGATGCCAGCAGATATGAACGATTACTTTAAAAAGAAAAAACCTAGCAACAATATAAATAAAAACTCAAACAACAAAGGTGGAGGAAATGACTTTAACAATCCTCTAGGTAACATGGGTAAAGGCGCACCATTTGTTATTGTTTTGGTGGTGATAGCTTTTGCATTAGTTGCCTTTAAACCATTTACCATCATCAATTCAGGTGAGGTAGGGATTAAAATAAATACTGGTAAATTTGAAGAGACTCCACTAAAAGCGGGGCTTCACTTTTTCATACCTATGCTTCAAAAGATAATACCTGTAAACACTCGCATAAGACTAATTACATACTCCAATGTAAATACAAGTGCTTTAGGGGACAACTACAGAGGTTTTGAGGGTGGATTACGTAGAAATCCTGCCATAACTGTACTAGACAAACGAGGACTTACAGTAAATATAGACATAGCGGTACAATATAGACTCAAACCTGAATCTGCACCAGCAACCATAGAGAAATGGGGTTCAAGCTGGGAAGAAAAAATCATAAACTCCAAAGTAAGAGAAGTAGTACGAGATGTTGTAGGTCAATACACGGCTGAACAACTACCAGAAATGCGTAACCAAATAGCAGCTGCTATTGAAGTAAAAGTAAAAGAGAGTGTCAATTCGTTAAGCAATAAACCTGTTGTACTTGAATCTGTAGAACTTAGAAATATCAACCTGCCACCAAAAATAAAAGACCAGATAGAACGTGTACAGATAGCTAAACAAGATGTAACCATAGCAGAACAAGAAAAAGAAAAAGCAAAACAACAAGCACAAAGTGCAGCAGAAGTAGCAAAAGGTGTAGCACAAAAAAACCGTATTGAAGCACAAGGTGAAGCAGATAAGATTCGCATAGAAGCCGAGTCTCAAGCAAAAGCAAATAAACTTATCTCTAGTTCACTAACCCCTGAACTACTTCAACTTGAACAGATTAAGACACAAGGCAAATTTAACGAAGCTCTTAAAGTTAATAAAGATGCACAGATATTCCTAACTCCTGGTGGTGCAGTACCTAATATTTGGGTAGATGCCAAAGGTAAACAAAAACGCTTAATGGGACAACAATAATTTTATTGTATGGTGTGTTAGCAAACACACCCTACACTTGGAGAAACCATCATGACCATAGACTGGAACAAAAACCCACTTATCCCTGCCATTGCACAAGACTCTGATACAAACGAAGTACTTATGCTCGCTTACATGAATGAAGAGGCTTATACTCTCACATTAGAAACTGGGTATGCACATTACTTTAGTCGTAGTAAACAACGTATCTGGAAAAAGGGTGAAAGTTCTAACCATACACAAGAGGTGAAAGATGTACTGCTTGACTGCGATGCTGACACCATCATACTAAAGATAAAACAAAATGGTGTTGCCTGTCACACAGGACGCAAAAGTTGTTTTTTTACTTCTGTAATGCAAGATAAAATCATATTAGATAAAGAGGTAAATACAGATGCCATCTATAGCGTGGTTGATACACTTTATCATACTATATTAGAACGTAAAAATGCACCAAAAGAACAAAAGTCATGGACTAAAAAACTCTTAGACGACAAAGAACTCATGCTAAGTAAAATTCGTGAAGAAGCAGATGAGGTCTGTGTTGCCATAGATGAAGAGAGTGATGAACAAGTCATATATGAAAGTGCTGACCTTCTCTACCATACACTAGTAGGTCTAGGTTATCGCAACATCTCACCTGATAGAGTCAAGCAAGAGCTAGCAAGAAGGTTTGGAATGTCTGGGATTACGGAAAAAGAGAGTAGAAACAAGTAATAAAAAGTTATATAACTTTTTTCAGCTTTGCCTGTTCTAATTCCCAGTATTCCATATCGAAACTATCACT
>Ga0256829_1003868_pt1 | contig 10107 bp, 15 predicted proteins | sample 131447metaG_FD_185979 | JGI IMG/M metagenome (GOLD analysis project Ga0256829, IMG submission 185979) | Hydrothermal vent microbial communities from Lau Basin, Pacific Ocean - 131-447 | ecosystem: Environmental > Aquatic > Marine > Hydrothermal vents | place: Pacific Ocean: Lau Basin | collected...
CTGGTCGTGAGACTGCAACTAAAGCTGTTGGTGCTATTGAAGGTATTCGTGTTACATTTATGAAAGATGTTACTCCATTACCACACAACGGTTGTCGCGCACCTAAGCGTCGTAGAGTTTAAGGAGAGTACTGATGGCAAGATATAGAGGTCCAGTAGAAAAAATCGAAAGAAGATTCGGTGTAAGTCTTAACCTTAAAGGTGAGCGTCGTTTAGCAGGAAAATCTGCATTAGAAAAAAGACCTTACGGTCCTGGTCAACATGGACAACGCCGTAAGAAAGTTTCTGAGTATGGTTTACAACTCAATGAAAAGCAAAAAGCGAAGTTTATGTATGGTGTTTCTGAGAAACAATTCCGTGCACTTTTCGTTGAAGCAAAACGTTTAGATGGAAATACAGGGACAAACCTTATTTCTTTAATTGAACAAAGATTAGACAATGTTGTTTACAGAATGGGATTTGCATCTACTCGTAGATTTTCTCGCCAGCTTGTAACACATGGTCATATTCTTGTTGATGGAAAAAAAGTAGATATTCCTTCTTACCGTGTAAAACCAGGTCAAAAAATAGAAATTAAAGAAGCAAGTAAAACAAATGCACAAATTGTTCGTGCAATTGAACTTACAAACCAAACAGGTCTTGCTCCATGGGTAGATATTGATGCTGAGAAAGTGTTTGGTATTTTTACTCGTTTACCTGAACGTGATGAAGTAGTTATTCCGGTTGAAGAACGTTTAATCGTTGAGCTTTACTCTAAATAATAGTTAATTAAAAAGGCGTTTAAGATATGAAAAAGATTAAAACAACTCCTCTCGCTCCTCAAGAGTTTGAGGTAGAACAGATTAGTGACAATGAAGCTAACATTATGGCATTTCCATTTGAAACTGGATATGCAATTTCTTTGGCTCATCCACTTCGCCGTTTTTTATTAAGTAGTTCAGTTGGTTTTGCACCTATCGCTATAAAAATAGAAGGTGCAAAACATGAGTTTGATTCCGTTCGTGGGATGCTTGAAGATATTTCAGATTTCATTTTAAATCTTAAAGAGATTCGCTTTAAGCTAAACAATGATGCAACAGAAGAAGAGATTCATTACACTTTTGCCGGTCCATGTACTATTACAGGTGCAGATTTAAGCAACGATGAAGTAGATGTTGTAACTCCTGATGCACCACTTGCAACATTAAATGAAGATTCAACATTAAATTTTAGCATTAAAATTGCTAAGGGTATTGGCTATGTAGCGAGTGAAGATACATATGATGAGTTAGAAGATGGTTATATCGCACTTGATGCTTATTTTACACCAGTAAGAAGTGCAACATATGAAATCGAAAATGTACTTGTAGATGACAACCCTAACTTTGAAAGAGTTGTTATGAACATCAAAACAGATGGTCAAATATCTCCAGTAGATGCATTTAGAAACTCTTTAGAAGTTATGTATGCACAACTTGCTGTATTTAATTCTGAAATAAGCATTAAAGCACCTGCAACGATAGAGAGAGTTGAAGAATCAGCAGATCTTAAACAACTTACAACGAGTATAGACAGCTTAGGTTTAAGTGCTCGTAGTTACAACTGTTTAGACCGTTCAAACATTAAACTTATTGGTGAAATTACACTTATGAGCACAAATGATTTGAAAAATGTGAAAAATCTTGGAAAAAAATCATACGATGAAATCGTTGAAAAAGTTCAAGAGTTTGGCTACGGCGTTGGTGCTGATTTAGCTGATGATGTAGTTGCTGCATTAAAAAAGAAAATAGAAGCCGCTCAGGCTCAATAAGAGGATAGAGATATGAGACACCGTCATGGATATCGTAAACTAGGTCGTACAAGTGCTCACCGTGCTGCACTTTTGAAAAACCTTAGTATTTCGTTAATAGAACATGGGAAAATCGAAACGACTGCTGTAAAAGCAAAAGAGTTACGTTCATACGTAGAAAAACTTATCACAACTGCTGGTAAAAATGACTCAAATGCACACAGAGCAGTCTTTGCTGCGCTTCAAAGTAAAGAAGCTACAAAAACTTTAGTCAATGAAATTGCACCAAAGTATGTTGATCGTGCTGGTGGATATACAAGAATCACTCGAACAAGAATTCGTCGTGGTGATGCTACAACTATGGCATTTATTGAACTAGTATAATTATACTCTTAAACGCAAGGCTTGCCCCTGCGTTTATCTTTTGAACAACTTCCAAATCCTAAAATACTTAACAAGTGAGAAAAAATGAGTAATTTCGCATTCGGAACGTATCGTATTACAGATCAAAACCCTCAACATATTCAAGCCCTTCGTGATGCCATAGAATCTGGGTTGAGCATGATTGACACATCAACAAATTATATGGATGGGAGTGCTGAGATAGCTGTTGGGCGCGTTTTGCAAGAGTTTGATGATGCAACACAAGCTCGTGTAGAGATTGTCAGTAAGTATGGCTATATTCAAGGCTCTAATATGCTTTCTCATAAAGAAGAAGCTTTTGAAGAGGTGGTAGAGTTTGATGCAAACTGTTTTCACTCTATTGCTCCCTCTTTTATGCAAGATCAACTTACAAAATCTTTGAAGCGTTTACAAAGAGAGCGCTTAGATTGCTATCTTATTCATAATCCAGAATATTATCTTTTAGATGCCTTAAACAAAAATGCAGACAAAGATTCAACACTCGATGCAATGTATAATCGTCTCTATGAGGCTTTTGTTGGGCTTGAAAAAGAGGTACAAAAGGGAAGAATTACTTCGTATGGGGTGAGTTCAAACAGCTTTGCAAAAAAACCTAATGACCCTGAATTTCTCCCTTATGAAGATTTAATTACTTTAGCAGATAAAGCAAGTGAAGCAGTAGGCAATGATACGCATAATTTTACAACCATACAACTTCCGCTCAATATTTTAGAACAAGAGGGACTCAAATGTGCAGCTTGGGCAAAAGCCAATGGCTTACGTGTTTTAGCAAATCGTCCTCTCAATGCACAAAAAGATACTAAAATGTATAGATTGGCAGAGTATGAAGAGAGTGCGTCTTATTATGCATATCTCAATGAGATTTTAGATGTGTGTGATAATGAGCAGCTCAAACCACTCTATAACCTCTTTGAAGAACTTGATGTCAATCGTCATAAATTTGGTTGGATTGGCGATTTTGATACTTTTTTATATGCACAAATTTTGCCGCATATACGTAAAACTTTAGAAAATTTAGATGAAGAGAGTTTGGAAGCATTACTTGCTTTGATAGATATATTTTTTCAAGAGTATAGAAAAATGGTAGCTTACGAGTGTGGACAAAGAACAAAAAAAGAGCTGCAAAGTGACTTTGAAGGATGTGAGACGACACTTCAAGAGTGTGCAATTGCTTTCTTGCAAGCACAACAAAGTGTTGATTATATACTCGTTGGAATGCGAAAACCCTCTTATGTGCATGAAATACTTGCATTAAATAAAATATTTAGGACTTGTTAAGCTAATTTGTTCTATTTTACATCTATAAATAGTGAAACAATTAAAAAGGAAAAAAATGATTCCATTTTCAGATGAAGAGTTATTGGAGCCAGTAAGAGCGGTCATAGCAAAAGTACAACCTTCTTTAGCCCTTGATGGAGGCGATATAGAGTTTTTGACTGTTAAAAACTCTACTGTCTATGTCCAACTTAAAGGTGCATGTGTGGGGTGTGGCAGTAGTGGTACTACCTTGAAGTATGGTGTTGAGCGCCAACTTAGAATGGATATCCACCCAGAATTAACTGTTGTGAATGTGCCTTTTGGCATGGAAAATGATTTAGATAATTTATAAAACAAAGAGTATCATGAGTACAGTTAGCAAATATAAAATATTATCACAAGCAAAAGAGAGTTTTTCAAAAGCAGAGTATAAGACTGCTTTAGAAAAATTTGCGACTGTTTTGCAAAATTATCCAAACTCAAAAGAGGCCTATAACGGTGTTATTCTCTCCGAGATGGCTATGAGTGGTGAGAGTGGTGCAGAGGCACTTTTTGATTACTATGAAATATTAAAAGATGAAGATAAAGAGTCTGCTGATGTCATCATGGAAGAGGTGCTTAACAATTTAAATGGCTCACTTGATAAACTGAGTGAAGTTTTTGCACAACCTTTACGAGAGCGTATTGAACTTGAAGATGGTATTTTGTACCAAGATTTTAAAGCAATTTTAGATGATGGGGCAGACTTTAAAGAGACTTTTGAAAATATTATGTTTTCAACACGTGTGATAATTACACAAAAAGATGATTTTGTTGATTTTTTAGAGCGATTGATTGCTCATGGTTTTAATGAAATGGCATTAACATATTTAGAAAATGCTTTAAGTGTTTATCCGAGTGATAAGCTTCTACATCGACTTCTAAAAAAACTTTCACAAGGCACAATGATTGAAAATTGAGTTACCAGAGCAGTCATACAAATATGTAACAGAAAACTCTCAAGAGTGCGATAGCCAGACAGCCTTTGTACTGACAGCACAAAATGAAAAGTATTTAGCAAATGCGAAAGAAAATGGGGCACACTCTATTATAAACATAGAAGATATTGCTGAACTCTTTGGTGTCAATAAAATTAAAATTGTAGGCATTACAGGAACAAACGGGAAAACAACAACAGCGAGTGCAATGTACTCCTTCTTACTTGATTTGGGGTATAAATGTGCCATGCAAGGTACGCGTGGACTCTTTATGAACGATAGTGTCGTAGAGGGAAAAACACTTACTACACCCTCAGTACTCAACACCTACAAGCATATTTATCAAGCGGTCAGTGCAGGCTGCGAGTATTTTATTATGGAAGTAAGTTCCCACGCAATTGTGCAAAAAAGAGTCGAAGGACTCACTTTTGCCTTAAAAATTTTAACAAATATCACACAAGACCATTTAGATTATCATAAAACACTTGGTGAATACACAAGTGTGAAAAACTCCTTTTTTCAGGATGAGGGCAAAAAACTGATTAATCGAGATGAGGATAAGGCTGCATTTAATTTCAAAAATGCTTACACTTACAGCATAGAAAATCCTTCTACTTATAGATTGATGGCATACTCTTTAAATGATGGCAGCAGTGGAATTATTCAACATTTTCAAGAAATAGTTCCCTTTACTGCTTCGACACATGGCTTTTTTAATTTGTATAATCTTATGGCGGCTATTAGTGGGGTACATCTTATAACAGATAAAACACTTGAAGCAATAGCCGATGTAGTGGATAACTTTGCAGGGGTAAGTGGACGTATGGAGCAAGTGTGTCAAGCACCCAATGTGATTGTTGATTTTGCACATACTCCAGATGGCATGCAGCAAGTGCTCAATGCTTTAAAAGAGAAAGAGCTTTTAGTTGTTTTTGGAGCAGGGGGAGACAGAGACCAAAGTAAACGCCCTTTGATGGGAAGAGTTGCTGCATCTTTAGCAAAAAGAGTCTATATTACGAGTGATAACCCAAGGCATGAAGACCCCGAGAAAATTGTGCAAGATATTTTAGAGGGCATAGAAGATAAAACCAATGTCACAGTAGAACTCAACCGTAAAAAAGCGATAGAACTTGCACTCGATGCACAGGAGAATGAGGAAGTTGTTGTTATTCTTGGAAAGGGAGATGAAAATTACCAAATAATTTATGATGAAAAGCTCCCCTTTGATGATCGAGAAGTTGTAAGAGAGTTATTAAACCTTTAAAAAAAGGAGTTCACAGATGAATCTGAAGAGTTTTTTATGGGAATATGGTGAAAAAGTTCCCGGATATGATGTTACAGTTGTGAATGAAAGAGAGGCAAGAGCTGCGGCAGGGATTCTCTTTATGCTTGGAATGAGTGTGATTTATTTGGGTATAGGGTATAACCATATCATCGTTGCGAGAGTCTATTTAGCATTTTTATTTATAGATTTTACTGCCCGAGTTATGAGTCCTCGCTACTCTCCTTCTTTGCTCTTAGGCAAATTTTTTGTTCGTAATCAAAAACCAGAATATGTTGGCGGTTTACAAAAACGTTTTGCTTGGACTATTGGCTGGTTTATCTCTTGGCCAATGATGTACTGGTTTGTGTATCATTGGGATATTACCTTTTATAAGGTGCTTATTTGTGTGCTTTGTTTAAGTTTAATGTTTTTAGAGGCCGCTTTCTCGGTCTGTGTTGGTTGTATAATTTATAAAATGTTTGTGAACAAAAATCCTGAGCATTGCCCAGGAGGCACTTGTGAGTTGCAGCACAAAGACCCTGTACAAATCTACACACCTGTGCAAAAAATTATTGCTATCATTACAGCGTTAGGATTGAGTATAGGAACCTATTTATTTCTTGCTGATACAAAATCAGAGACATTTTTTGGTGCTTTTTTACATGAAGCTGTTTTAACAAAAGCACAACTCCAAAGAGAGAAAGACTTGCTTTTTGAACAAGAAGCGGCACGCGAGTTTGGCGAGGATGATGACTTTTAAGCTTAAATTATAGAACTTAATTTTTGCTCTTATACATAAATAGAGAATTTTTGCTATAATTTCATCAAAAAATTAAGGAAAATTCTTATGGGAATCCCTCAACCGGCATTTTATATGTTTAAGTGCGAGCAGTCAGCTCCTCCTGGCATGCCAAAACCATCATGCGTGACAAAAGATACACAAGATTTATTTCAACATTTAGCACAAACTCTTATGAAAGAGGGAATTATGGGAACAGTTCAGCCAATCCGTACAGGATGTATGAACCGTTGTCAAATGGGTCCTGTGATGCTTGTTGAACCAGGACATACGATGTATGCAGGTTTGACAAAAGAGAAAATTGACAGAATAGTTTCAGAGCATATTATCGGCGGGAATGTTGTCGATGAGTATGTGATTTCGCAAGAGATGTGGGATGCTCCAATAAGCCCAGCTGATATGAAAAAACAGATGGGAATGTAAGGCAAGTTTATGACTATTGAAATGTTGTACAGTAAAATTCACCGTGCTACTGTTACAGATGCTAACTTAAATTATGTTGGTTCTATAACCATAGATGAAGAACTTTTAGAAGCTTCAAACATGCGAGTTGGACAAAAAGTTGAGATTTTAAATATCAACAATGGTGAAAGGTTTTCGACATACATTATTTTGGGTGAACGAGGAAAACGCGATATTTGCCTCAATGGTGCTGCTGCTCGAAAAGTCCATAAAGGCGACAAAGTGATTATTGTTGCATATGCAACCTATGATGAAAAAGAGTTAGAGACATACAAACCAAAAGTTGTACTTCTTGATGATAACAATGAAATTGATCATATACTGGATGAAATCTAATGTTTGGTAATATGGGCGATATGGGTAAAATGCTCGAAGGTATGCAAGAAAATGCAAACAAACTCAAAGAGGATTTAGCAAATAAAACTTTTAGTGTAAAAACTGGAGGTGGACTTGTAGAGTTGAGTGTCAATGGGAATGGTGAAGTTGTTGACTTGAGCATTCAAGAAGAAGCACTCAGCGATAAAACAACTTTAGAAATCATGATTATTGGTGCGATTAATGATGCCAATAAAATGGTACAACAAAACCAGCAAAGCAGTGCTATGAGTATGCTTGGCGGTATGGGGAATCCTTTTGGTGGAGCAAAGTAGGTGTTTCGCCTCTTTGTAGCCTCTACACTTCTTTTTATTAATCTTTATGCATGTCAGGGTGGTTACAATGTTTGCAAACGCAAGATAAATGATGCCCATGCACTCACTTCTTCACAAACAAGTATCCCTATAACAAAACACAAACGTTTAGTTTTCTCTCGCAAAAAACCACAAGGAAAAATACTCAAACATGACCCTTTTCTTTCACTCTATATAGTGGCAGATAAAAAAGGTTTTTCTTACCCCTTTGTTATATACAAGCATGCTCCCATGGGAGTTGCAAGTATCAATACAAAAAGAGTACAAGAGAGTCGTATAAAGAGACATCAAATCGGCTTAAATCAGTTTGCAAAAATGGCTCATAAAGTATCTGCACCGAGTCTTCTTTTAACAAGCTGTTGTGCTCTAGAGGGGATTGTGACACCGCAGGGAGTGATTGAAAAACCCTATTTAAAACATTTTATACAGCAAAAAAGAGTTACTTATGCAGATATTGGCATTCGTGTCAAAAATTTTCAAAGAAAAGTAGTAGTTAAGGCTATAAACCCTTTTATGGCTGGCAATAATTTTCAAGTCAATGATGTCATTTTGCGTTTTGATAAAAAACGAGTGAAAAACGCAAGCGAGTTAATGCAGTGGATACTTTTTAGCAAAGTAGGCTCGGTGCATCATGTGCAGATTCAACGCAAGGGCAAGTTGCTAACACTCAAAGCAAAGAGTAAACAAAGAAAAGGTGGAGGCTATTTGAGCGATACTTTTTTAGAAGTCTTAGGACTCTCTTTTGATAAAAACATGCACATAATCAACATAGAAAAAAAAGCAAAAAAGTACGGCTTAAAACTTGGAGACAAACTTTTAGAAGTCAATCAAAAAGCTTCGAAATTTCTTTTTGAGAGAAATCATTTTCAGTTCTTTGTGAAGGTGTATTAAAATTCTTATGTTATAATTATATATGAGTAAAAAAGATAAAATAAAAGAAGATATAGCCATTTTAAGAGATGAGTATAAAAATTATTTTATTGTTATTATGACAATTCTTACAGGAAGTTTTACTACTTTTTATCAAGTGATGATGGATGATGCTCCATTCTTTGTTTTGTTTATTGGTATGAGTGGTGTTATACTGGCCGCTTTTGTAACTCTTTTGTTTCAAAAAAAGAGATTGAAAATTGATGAAAAATTAGCACAATTAGAGGAAATAGAGTAATGGAAATTTTAGGATTTATTGGTATGTTGTCTTCTTTAGCTCTTGTTGGATATGTTGCATATATTATGTCCAAATCACATACAATCCATTCATAAATTATGAAAAACTTCGAGCAATTTTTACAAGATAATTTACCGACTTCAAAAAGCATTCATCCGACCTATGAAAAAGCTTTGCAAAATATGCTTGTAGCAGGTGGCAAGCGGTTTCGTCCTGCTCTGCTTTTAGGTGTGGTCAAAGCCTATAACCCACTCCTTCTTGAGGGTGCAAGACATGCTGCGTTTGCTATAGAACTACTGCATACTTACTCGCTGATTCATGATGATTTACCTGCTATGGATGATTCCCCTCTGCGACGAGGCAAACCAACACTGCATGTCGTTTTTGATGAAGTGACAGCTATTTTAGTGGGTGATGCCCTGAACACATACTCTTTTGAAGTCCTTGCAAATGCTCCATTTTCAGATGCTACCCGTGTCAAACTTATCAAAGAGTTAGCAAGCAATGGCGGTTTAAATGGTATGGTGCTTGGACAAGCAATAGATTGTTATTTTGAAAACCAACCGCTCCAAGTGGAAGATATTAAGCTTCTGCATACAAACAAAACAGCAAAGCTTATAGCAGCATCACTCAAAATGGGAGCCATCATTGTTGGTCGTGAGGATGTGGGTGAAAAACTCTATGATTTTGGGATTAAACTTGGGCTTTTGTTTCAGATTCAAGATGATATTTTAGATGTCACTCAAAGCAGTGAAGAGGCAGGAAAACTAACAAATAACGATGAAGATAAAAACAGTTTTGTAACAATTTTGGGGCTTGAGGCTTCAGTGAAAGAAGCAAATGCTTTAGCTCAAGAGCTCACAAACGCAATGAACAGTTTTGATAGCAACTTAAAAACAGCACTTGAAGAACTTTTAAACAAATATATAAATAGACATAAAAACTAAAACAGGACAATAAATATGGCAAATAAAATGCGTCAAAAAATGGCAGATAGTATACGATTTTTAGCAGCGGACATGGTGCAAGCTGCAAATTCAGGACACCCTGGTGCACCGATGGGGCTTGCAGATATTGCTGTGGTACTGAGCGAACATCTCAATCACAACCCGAAGAACCCTTCATGGCTCAACCGTGATAGACTCGTTTTCTCAGGTGGGCACGGGACAGGACTTATCTACTCTTTGTATTACCTTTGGGGTTATGGTTTAGAGCTTGAAGACCTAAAAAACTTTCGCCAACTTGATTCGAAAACACCAGGGCATCCTGAGTTTGGACACACAGCAGGTGTAGAGATAACG
>Ga0256829_1003869_pt1 | contig 10107 bp, 8 predicted proteins | sample 131447metaG_FD_185979 | JGI IMG/M metagenome (GOLD analysis project Ga0256829, IMG submission 185979) | Hydrothermal vent microbial communities from Lau Basin, Pacific Ocean - 131-447 | ecosystem: Environmental > Aquatic > Marine > Hydrothermal vents | place: Pacific Ocean: Lau Basin | collected...
CATGCACCCGGTATCTCTGTTGGCCTTGCTTACAACCCTGGTGCTGTTGTTCGGTTTCCAGGGGGAACAGATTATTGCCCAGCCACTGATTATTCTGTTGCTGGCGGTGCCGATCCTGATCCAGGTGTTTTTCAATGCGGGGCTTGCCTATTTACTCAATCGCGCAGTGCGCTCGCCGCACTATATCGCCGGGCCATCCGCACTGATCGGCGCCAGCAACTTTTTCGAGCTGGCCGTGGCTACGGCCATCGCCCTGTTCGGTTTCCAGTCCGGCGCCGCACTGGCCACAGTGGTCGGCGTGCTCATCGAAGTACCGGTGATGTTGATCGCCGTGGGTATTGTCAATCGCACCCGGGACTGGTACGAACGCCGTGATGGTGTACCGGACTATGAATCCTGCTGTCCGGTCGGTGTTCACCTGCATGGTGAGTGAGCATCGAACATAAACACGCTTCTGTCAGCCAGCGCACTGGTGCATGCAGGGGGACCGACAGCCATACGGTGAAACGCTTGCCAGGTGGTACAACAGAAAAGGAGTGATAGGGTGAAAAAGTTTGTCTTTAAAGGAATCAGTATCCTTGGCGTGGGTCTTGCGTTGAGTGTTGTTATCTGTCCTGTGGTCTCACAGGCAGATGCTTCCTCCGATGTCGATGATCCGAATTACCATTACATGGACAACAAGGTCTGTGGCTCCTGTCATCAGGAAAAGTTACGCGACTATCAGTCTTCGATGATGGGAAAGACGCCGGGCGACCAGGTATTCCGCCAGTTCTACGCGGCGGTAAATGCCGAGGGTCAGCCGGATGGTATCGGTTTTCGCGCATTCAAGCCAAAGGGGGCGAGTGATTGCGCCAGTTGCCACACGCCGGACGTGGTGCTCGATGCAGGGCATGAACTGTCACTGGAAGAGGCCATTAAAAAAGGTTCTAAAGGCATTTCCTGTGATTATTGTCATACCATCAAGGATGTGAAGGTAATTTATAATCCTGAAACGAAACGCTACGACACCCGCCTGTGGAAAATGGTGACGCGCGCCAGAGGCAATGTGAAGCACGGTCCGCTGAAGGATGCCAAAAGCCCGTTCCACAAAACCCGCTTTTCCCCGATTCACACCAAATCGGAGTTCTGTGCGGCTTGCCACAATAACCAGGAGCACCTGCTGTCACTGGACAGTTACGATACCTGGAAAAAGGCTTTCGATAAGGGGGTGGTGAAACAAACCTGCCAGCAATGCCACATGCCCACCGGTGGAAAGGACAGGCCGATTGCCCTGGGTGGCCCGGTACGTCCTGGCAGCCAGATTCATCGGCATTTCTTCCATGGCGGTCACAATGCCGATATGGTCAGGAAGGCAGCGACAGTCAAGGCCAAAGTCCGGAAAGCGGGTGATGCATTGCGCGTGGATGTTGATGTGACAAACTCCGGCGCCGGGCATACCTTCCCCGGTGCGGCAACCTTGCGCAATGTGCTGCTGGTTGTAGATGCCGTGGATGCCAGTGGTAAACCACTGCCCCATATTGGCGACAAGAAGGAACTGTTGTCGCCGCTGGCCGGTGTCGGCCACTCACCTGGAGATTTTGGCGGGCATGTAGGGGCGATGTTTGCCCGTCCGTTTGTCTCCCGGTCCGGCAAGGGACCGACGGGGGGCTTCAATGCCGATCATATCCTGTTCGATACGCGCATTTATCCTGGTCAGACAGCTCATCGAAGTTTTCATTTCAGCTCGCCATCATCCAGCGGGCCTGCCCGTGTGCGCGTACGCCTGATTTATCGTTGGGCCTTCAAGCCCCTGGTGGACAAGAAAGGCTGGAAGATGGATGACATCGTGATAACCGATAAAACACTGACTGGGCCTTCATGACACCACTGGTGTTTGGCGAAGGAACGCTGTCAGGCAGCGTGCTACGGGTCTTCCGGGTCGTGTGACCGGCGCATCATCCGGTGTGTAATACGGCGTGTCTCAATGGCGCGCGTGCGTACCTTGCGTCCAAGATTCGTGAGTTCCTCGGGATCGATATTGCCCTGTTCCAGGCGTTTGAGTATCAGGGTTGCATCGACGGCAATATCCACCAGGCTGTCTGAAACCTCGTTAACAGTGGGATTGTCAATATGGACTGACGGGGCGGCGGCAGGTTCGACGCGTTGATGGGAAAGTTGCGCAATGTCCGCTTCGGTTTCAGCTGCTACCTCAATATCTTTCGCCGGTGGTTTTTCTTCGTGTGCCGGGTTGAAATTCAATGTGATCTGGTAGCGGTCTGAATCCGTCTGTTCCGGCTGATCGACCACTACCGGTTCGGGCTGCCGGTGTAAGGCGGCGGCGACAAGAAACAGCAGAAAGCCCATGGGCGCGAGGTAGGCGGAGTGGGCCAGCCCGGCATACACGAAAAAATCGAAAATGGTGGTGCATAGCAAGAGTACCAGGCCCGTTGCCGGGGCGACCGGTAGCTGCTTTGCGGTACGATGAAACGGTTTTACGCACAGGTACATGGCATACAACAGTGTACCCAGCATCGCCAGTTCGACCAGTTGCCAGGCGGGATTACTCTCGGCAGTAAAGTCAAAAGACGGTTGGCCGGACTCCAGCACGGCGTGGGTGGTGCTGACATCCTGGTACAACAGGCTGTAGGGCGACGCAATATTGATCATCAACAGGATGCCCCATGCCAACGTCAGCAGTGCGGGCAGCACGCGTGTGTGCTGGTGTAATAATTGCGCAATAAACCAGGGCAGGCCGGCAAATAACAGCATGCCAAGGGAGACAGACAGTTTGACGAACCAGGCGAATTCGGTGAGGGAATTAACCCTGCCCGCCACGGTGCCGGAAAGCGCAAACCCGGCCAGCAGGAAGAACATGACGGCATGAAGGATATAGGGGCGCCCGCTCCGGGTAGTAGCACCCCGGTAGAGGTTGCTGACACCGCCATAGAGGGCTGCGCCGGCGGTAATAAAAAGGACAGGTTCAATCATCGTCTCAGCAGGCTTATCGCCTTGTTCCGGGGTCAGGATAATGCAAATCGACGCCTCAGGCGAATCCAGGCCTGACATGCCAATACCGGTGTTAGCGGTCTTTGGGGAAGTTACTGAACAGTGAGGGTTATTTGCCCCTGGCGCGGGTTTGGCGGGTCTTGCGCACCCTGGAACGGATGCAGCTGAGTTGCGAGGCCGCAATGGCCGCTTTCACGGCATCGATCACCCTGGGCCTGGGGAATGTGGCCCGCCAGGCCAGTGCCACCACACGACTGGGGGATGGATTGGCGAAACGGCGGATGGCCAGCAGCCGCTGCGAGTAGCGGTCAGCGCCCGCCGCGGTACAGGGCAGCACCGTCAGGCCCATGCCGGAGGCGACCATATGGCGAATCGTTTCCAGCGAACTGCCCTCGGCCGTGTAAACGCAGGCGCTTTCCCCGATGGCTTTCGGGGCACAGGCGGGGCAGGCATCGATCACCTGGTCACGAAAGCAGTGCCCGGCGCCCAGCATCAAAATGTTTTCACCTTCCAGATTTTTTGAGCGTAGCGTTTTTCTGTTTGTCAGCGGGTGGGAAGCGGGCAGTAATATCACGAAGGGTTCTTCATACAGGGGCAGGGTGAGGATATTCGGCTCATCGAAAGGCAAAGAGATAATGATGACGTCCAGGTCACCCTGCTTGAGTTTCTCGGCCAGTACCGCGGTGTAATTTTCTTCCACGATAAGCGGCATTTTGGGTGCCCGTTCGTTCAGGTTCGGGATCAGGTCCGGGAACAGGTAGGGGCCGATGGTGAAAATGGCGCCAATGCGCAATGGCCCGGACAGCTGGTCACCCTCGGCATTGGCAGCCTGGCGAACGGATTCGACGGCTTCCAGCGCCTGTTGTGCCTTCTCCACGACACGTTCTCCGGCAGGTGTTACCCGGACATCATGACTGGAGCGTTCGAACAGGGCGATACCGAGTTCTTCTTCCAGTTTCTTGATAGCGACGCTGAGTGTGGGCTGGCTGACAAAGCAGGATGCGGCCGCGCGGCCGAAATGGTGTTCCCGGGCGAGGGCGACCACATAGCGCAATTCTGACAGGTTCATACCGGTTTCCCCGTAATAGGTGCTGGCTATTACACCACTTGGTAAATGCAATTGGCAACATGGCGAGATCGGGTCCAGACTTTTGTTCAAGTCAGAGGAGGGCTGGAAATGTTAAGAAAACTTGCTATGGCAATGTTGTGCGGCGGAGTGATGGGCAGTGTGTCTGCCGCGCCACTGGGTTTGCCCCCGGTGCCGATCCCCGCAAATAACCCGCAAACGCCCGCTAAAATCAAACTGGGCGATAAACTGTTTCACGATGCCCGCCTGAGCGCAGATGGCAAGGTCAGTTGTTCGACCTGCCACCAGGAGAGCAAGGGCTTTACCGACCACAAGCGCGTGTCCGAAGGGTTTAACAAACTGACCGGGACCCGCAATGCGCCGACGGTGATCAATTCGGCGTACATGAAAACCCTGTTCCTGGATGGCCGTGAACCGGACCTTGAGGGACAGTCGACGCAACCGCCCGTGAACCCCGTGGAAGGCGGACTGCCGGATCACGATGCCGAGCTCAAAATCATTCGCTCCGACCCGGACTATGTCAGGGCATTCAAGGCCGTGTTTGGCGTGGATCGCCGGCATATCACCATGAAGGAAGTCTCCCGGGCCATTGCCAGCTTCGAACGTACGATCGTTGCCGGTAATTCGCCCTTTGACCGCTACTACTACGGTGGCGAGAAAAATGCCCTCAATGCTTCCCAGGTGCGTGGTCTGAAGGTCTTCCTGGGGCAGGGGCGTTGTGTATCCTGTCATCGCATTGAACAGACCCAGGCCCTGTTCATGGATAACCGCTTTCACAATATCGGGATCGGTTTCAAGCGTATTCGCGGCAAGGAAGCGGCGACAGCCGAAGCGTTTCTGAAAACCAAGCATGGTGGCGCCGACGTGGACCATACCGTGCTGAGTAACGAAAACATGTCAGAGCTCGGTCGTTTTGCCGTGACCGAAAACCTTACCCAGGTCGGCGCCTTCAAGACCTCAACGCTGCGCAACATCGCGCTCACGCAACCCTATATGCACGATGGCAGCCTGAAGACCCTGGAGGACGTGGTGGATTTCTACAACAATGGCGGGCGGGTCAAGGACACTGATCCCGTTTCGGCATTCCTGAGCGGAGGCATTCGCCCGCTGAATCTTTCCGATAAGCAGAAAAAGGACCTGGTGGCTTTTCTCAAGGCGCTCACCAGCCCGTCTATGGCAAAACTGTCCCACCAGGATGGAGGTAATACCCCATGAGCAAGCCGGATACCAAACGACGTGAATTTTTAAAGCGCAGTGGCGCACTGCTGGCCGCCAGCAGCCTGCCCCTGAGTCTCGTTGATGTCGCCTTCGGGAAATCGTCACCGGAGAACTTCACCTTTGCCTATATCTCGGATTCCCACCTGACCCAGATCAAGGGCAAGCAGTTTGTCCGCAACTGGGACCAGGGCCTGATCCGTGCGGTAGCCGAAGCCAACCTGCTGGACCCGCGACCGGATTTTATTTTCTATGGCGGGGATATTGCCCAGCTTGGCAAGCCGGCGGAAATCGATCATGGACTGGATATCCTCGGCGCACTGCGGGGCAAGGTGCATTACGTGACCGGCGAGCATGACTATTACCTGGACCTCGGCGAACACTGGCGCAAACGCCTGGGACCGGATCATTACAGTTTTGATCACAAGGGCGTCCATTTCGTGGTGTTGAACAGCATTAAAACCTACGATGACTGGACCTACCACAAGTGGCCGAGCGGTGCCGAACGCATGCACCAGATGGCGCGGCTGGATAACCCCCAGGGGTCACCCTTCATGGTCGGCGAACAACAGCGCGCCTGGCTGAAGGATGACCTGGACAAGGTCAGCAAGGATACGCCGCTGGTGGTGATGTCCCATTCGCCCCTGCAGAAAATCTACAAGGGCTGGAATTTCTGGACCGAGGATGCGGAACAGATCCAGGCGCTGCTGAAACCCTTCAAACAGGTCAATGTACTGTACGGGCATGTGCATCAAATCCAGACCAACCAGATCGGCAATATCAGTTTCAGTGCCGCGATGGCGACGGCCTGGCCCTGGCCCTATCCCGCCACCTACAAACAGAAGGCCAGTTACCTGCCGAAGCTCACGGTCAATATGAACCGGGCCGATCCGTTCTTTGAGCGCGACGCCACGGGGTGGCAGTTCATCAACCTGCATACCGGTCGCACGGATGTGCATTACCAACTCCCCGGCAACCAGAACCGGGTTGTCGCCTGGGACGAACGGGCAGGGCACCCGGTGGATACGCAATTCCAGGCTGAGGCAGACCGTATTCCGCCGCAGCGCCACTATTGATTGAAAAAGGAGCATGGCAATGAAAAACAGGCGTATCACTCCAATGCTTGCCGGCCTGATCCTGGCAACAGGGGGCGTGGCGGGTATACCGCAGGCACAGGCGGATAATTTTACTCAGGCAGACCTGGATCGCTGGCAACAGGAATACAATACAGTCGTTCGCCAGGGAGAGAAGCTGTTTCACGGCGGGCTGGAGAATAAAAACACGGTTTCCTGTGATCAGTGTCATCCCAATGCCGCCAATACTCATCCCGAGACCTACCCGAAGTTCCAGCAGCAACTGGGGCGCGTTGTCGAACAGTGGGAAATGATCAACTGGTGTATCCGTAATCCACTGGAAGCCAAACCACTGGCCGCGGATGATCCCAGGATGATTGCCTTGCGGGCCTATATTTCCAGTGAGCGCAAGGGCGTCGCGCTGGCGCCGGGGAAACACTGACGACGCATCAATCGCAGGTTCTCTGGTTTATACTCTGCTTGATGAACCTGTTCGACAAACTCCACATGCAACTCCGCTTCCGCCGTTATCGGCAACGTAAGGAGGCGGCCGAGATTGCCTTCATGCAGTCACTGCCGCTTGGCGGGCGAACCGTGATCGATATCGGCGCCAACAAGGGGGTGTACTGTTACTGGTTGTCAAAGGCGGTGGGCCGGGACGGCCGGGTGATCGCTTTCGAACCACAGCCCGAGCTTGAGGCGCACCTGGCGGACGTCATCGACAGTTTTTCCCTCGCCAATGTCGAGCTGACGCCCTTTGCGCTGTCTGCGCAAGCCGGCGATACCATGTTGTACCGCCGTGCAGCGGGCGCGGGTGATGCCTCCTTCGAAGCCATGCCGGGTGGCGAGGGCATCACGGTACGCTGTACCACGCTGGATGACTACGCCACGCTGACCGGACTGGAAGATGTGGCATTCATCAAATGCGATGTCGAGGGGCATGAACTGGCGGTCATGCAGGGGGCGGAGCACCTGCTCAGGCATTGTGCCCCGATTCTGCAGGTGGAATGCCATCACCGCGAGGCCGCACAGGGTGAATTATTCGCCTTCCTGTCCGGACTGGGCTACGAAGGGTTTTTCATCCAGGATGGGCGGCACATTCCCTGCGGCGAGTTTGATCGCTACCCCTGCCGCAAGCCCACGCTGGATCACCGTAACTACCTGTTTTTACCGGCAAGCGCCTGAAAACAAACCCCTCCGGGTCGTGTATAATGCCGAACTTTCCAAACTGCAGACCGGCTTTTTGACCATGCCTTACCAGACTGACGACCTGAGAATTGTGGAGATGCGCGAAGTGGTTCCCTACGCGGAACTGCAGGCGGAGTTTCCGGTAACGGAAGCGGCGGCGCGCACTACCCACGAGACCCGTCAGGCAATTCACCGTATTCTGCATGGTGAAGATGACCGCTTACTGGTGATTGTCGGACCGTGTTCCATCCATGACCCGGCCGCCGCGCTGGAATACGGCGATTACCTGAAAGCCGTGCGCGAGCGACTTTCCGATGAGCTGCTGATTGTGATGCGCGTGTACTTCGAGAAACCCCGCACCACGGTCGGCTGGAAGGGCCTGATCAACGACCCGGACCTGGATGGCAGCTTTCATATCAACAAGGGCCTCAAGCTGGCGCGTAAGCTGTTACTTGAGCTGAACGACAACGGTGTCCCGGCGGCGACCGAGTACCTCGACCTGATGTCGCCACAGTATGTTTCCGACCTGATCAGCTGGGGGGCTATCGGTGCGCGCACGACGGAAAGCCAGGTGCATCGTGAACTGGCCTCCGGCCTGTCCTGCGCCGTGGGGTTCAAGAACGGCACAGACGGCAGCATGCGCATCGCCATCGACGCCATTCGCTCTTCGTCACAACCGCATAACTTCCTGGCGCTGACCAAGCAGGGGCGCGCGGCTATTTTTTCCACGGCCGGCAATAACGATTGCCATATCATCCTGCGTGGTGGTCGTGAACCGAACTATGATGCGGCCGGTGTTGCCGCGGCGTCGGAGCAACTGGAGAAAGCCGGCTTGCCTGCGCGCCTGATGATTGACTTCAGCCACGGTAACAGCAGCAAGCAGTTCAGGCGCCAGTTGCTGGTCGGCGAGGATGTGGCCGGACAGATTGCAGCTGGTGATGCACGCATTACCGGCGCGATGATTGAAAGCCATCTCAAGGAAGGCCGTCAGGATGCTGTGCCTGGCGTTGAACTGGAGTATGGCAAAAGTATTACCGACGCCTGTATCAGCTGGGACGATACCGTGCCCTTGCTGGAGAAACTGGCCGACGCCGTGCGTCGCCGACGCGAACAGAAGGTGCAGGCTTCAGCCTGACGGCCTGACGCGGCTTGCGCTTGCCCGATTCATTTATGTACCGACACCCTGGCGCTTGAGCATGGCGCGCATGGCGTGGTCGGAATACATGTCTTCCAGTGACAGGGAACGACCGCTCTCGGTGACAATACGCGCGTGGAAACGCTTCAGCTCGCGCGGTTCGCGCACACCGCAGGAATGCGAAATGACGCCGATTTCGTACACCATGTTCTTCACATAGTTGGCGACCCGCTCCGCCTTGACGCGCGGAACCAGTCCCTTCTGCAGGCGTGGATTATGGGTGGTGATGCCGGTTGGACAGGTGTTCTTGTTGCATTGCAGGGCCTGGATGCAACCAAGCGCAAACAGGAAGCCGCGCGCCGACACCACGAAGTCGGCGCCGACACACAGGGCCCAGGCGACTTCTGCCGGGGTAATCAACTTGCCGGAAGCGATGACCTTGACGCGTTCTTTCAGGCCGTGTTCGCGCAGCTTGTCGGTGACCAGCGGCAGGCTTTCCTGGATGGGCAGTCCCATGTAATCGATCAGACTGGTCGGCGCGGCGCCGGTCCCGACGTCGGCGCTATCGACGGTGATGAAGTCCGGGGCAGCCTGCTGGCCGCGTTTATTGATTTCCTGGAACAACTCGTCGAGCCAGCCATAGGCGCCGATCACGGCCTTGAAGCCAACCGGTTTGCCGGTCACGGTGCGGATGCGTTCGATCATGTTCAGCAGGTCGGCGACCGAGCTGATGTCCGGGTGGCGGTTGGGGCTGATGGAATCCTCACCGGCCGGAATGCCGCGGATCATGGCGATGGCCCTGGTGACCTTGGCGCCCGGCAGGATACCACCCTTGCCGGGTTTGGCGCCCTGGCTGAGTTTGATTTCGAACATCTTGACCTGTTCGTGGCTGGCCACTTCACGCAGCCTGTCATCGCTCAGATTGCCGTGCTCATCGCGCACGCCATACTTTGCCGTGCCGACCTGGAACACAATGTCGGCCCCGCCTTCAAGGTGGTAGGGCGACAGTCCACCTTCACCGGTATTCATCCAGCAGCCGCTTTTGGCAGCACCGGAAGACAGGGCCTGGATGGCCGGTTTCGACAGCGCGCCGTAGCTCATGCCGGAGATGTTGAACAGGGCGTCGGTGACATAGGGTTTTTCACAATTCGGCCCGATGGTGACTTCGCGGGTTTTGGCTGCGTCGGTACCGAGTGTGGGGAAGGGGCAGTTCACAAACAGCACCGTACCCGGTGGTGACAGGGTACGTGTCGAACCAAAGGCGGTGGTGTTGTCGAGGTCTTTTGCCGCACGGTATACCCAGGAGCGGTCGGCGCGGTTGAAGGGCATTTCTTCGCGGTCCATGGCGAAGAAGTACTGGCGAAAGAACTTGCCCAGATCCTCAAAAAAATAGCGGAAGTGCGCAATGACCGGGTAGTTGCGAC
>Ga0256829_1003870_pt1 | contig 10105 bp, 5 predicted proteins | sample 131447metaG_FD_185979 | JGI IMG/M metagenome (GOLD analysis project Ga0256829, IMG submission 185979) | Hydrothermal vent microbial communities from Lau Basin, Pacific Ocean - 131-447 | ecosystem: Environmental > Aquatic > Marine > Hydrothermal vents | place: Pacific Ocean: Lau Basin | collected...
CATCATTATGTGCAACCCTTTTGAAGCATGAAGAGGGAGAGAAGCGCAGATCGGAAAAAGGATTCTTCGCCACATTTAATAAATACTTTAATAAGGGGCGTGATAGCTATCAGAGTACGGCATCCTATATGGCAAAGCGTACATTTAGATTCTTTATGGTCTATGTTGTTCTTGTTGGGGGCTTGGTACTTATTTTCATGCAACTGCCGGGATCGTTCTTACCTGATGAAGACCAAGGGTCGATGTACCTTATGGTGAATACGCCGCCAAGTGCAACAGCAGGCCGTACGCTTGAGTCTGTAAAGCAAGTGGAGGATTATTTCCTTGATCAACAAGCAGACACTGTAGAGCACTTATTTACTGTTGTGGGCTTTAGTTTTGCCGGTTCTGCCCAAAATGCTGCTTTTGGTTTTGTCGGTCTAAAGGATTGGGAAGAGCGTAAAGGCGAAGATCAAAGTGTTTTCGCAGTTGCAGGTGAAGCAGGTGGTGCTTTGTCACAAATCAAAGATGCTATGGCTTTCGCGTTTTTCCCGCCGCCTATTCGTGAATTGGGTAATTCATCCGGTTTCGATTTTCAATTAGTTGATCGTGGCGGTTTGGGCCATGAGGCGTTGATGAATGCCAGAAATCAGGTTTTAGGTGCTGCGGCGCAGAGTGATGTTCTGACTGGTGTGCGTCCGAATGGATTAAGCGATGTACCTCAGTTTAAGATCAATATAGATAGTGAAAAAGCATCAGCCCTAGGGTTATCACTCAGTGAAATTAACCGAACCTTGCAGATTGCTTGGGGTTCCAGTTATGTCAACGATTTCGTTGATAAGGGACGTATTAAGCGTGTGTACCTGCAAGCTGATGCGCCGCATAGGATGATGCCTGAGGATTTGTACAATTGGTACGTACGAAATGATCAGGGCGAAATGGTTGCATTTAATACTTTTGCAAATGTTGAATGGACATACGGATCACCTAAGTTAGAGCGTTTTAATGGAAATGCGTCTATTAATATTCAAGGCTCGCCTGCGGAAGGTGTCAGCACAGGTGCCGCGATGACAGCGGTACAAAAGATTGTTGACGGCTTGCCTGAGGGAATTGGAATTGAATGGTATGGCCTTTCGTACGAAGAACGCCAATCAGGGGCGCAGGCACCGGCCTTGTATGGCCTGTCTATCTTGATTGTCTTCTTATGCTTGGCGGCATTATATGAAAGTTGGGCTGTTCCGTTCGCTGTTATGCTTGTTGTTCCTATGGGGGTTCTTGGTGCTGCTGTTGCTGCATATATCTTTGGCTTGCCGAATGATGTTTACTTGCAAGTTGCGCTGCTAACGACTGTTGGTCTTGCCTCGAAAAACGCAATTTTGATTGTGGAGTTTGCAAAAGAACTGAAGGAACAAGGGTATGATTTGATGGAGGCTGTCTCCATTTCCGCCCGCCAACGTTTCCGACCCATTATCATGACGTCTATGGCCTTTATGCTTGGTGTTACTCCACTGGCACTTGCAGATGGTGCAGGCGCCGCCAGCCAGAATGCAATTGGTATTGCCGTTATGGGCGGTATGGCCGGTGCGACATTCCTGGCGATTTTCTTTGTTCCATTATTTTATGTTTTAGTGGAAAAGTTATTTCATGGTGAGGGGGCGAAAGCTTCAAAGGATGAAAAGGTGATTGAGCATGAAAAATAAACTACTAACATTATTGTTCGCAGGAACTGTTTTGGCCGGGTGTACGATGACACCTGAATACACAAGACCTGATTTATCCTCTGCATCGGTTTGGAGCGAGGTGCCCGGATATGAGATAGCGGAAGGTAGCGATATTGCCACGCAAATGCATTGGAAGAATTTTTTCCAATCGCCTGAGATTGCGCATGTTATCGGCGTAGCCTTAGATAATAATAAGGATTTACGCACAGCGGCGTTAAACATCGCCGAAGCACGCGCGCTTTATCGTATAGAACGTGCGGACTTGCTGCCCTCTGTTAATGCATCGGGGGACGGCACAATTACGCGTAATACAGATGACACCAGTACGACAGGCCGTGCCATTAAATCTGAGGTTTACGAAGCAAATATTGGCGTAGCGTCCTATGAAATCGATTTGTTCGGTAAAATTCGCAGTAATAATCAGTCCGCCCTCAATGAGTATTTAGCAACGGAAGAAGCGCTTGTCGTTGTTCGTAATGCACTGATTGCAGAAACTGCGAATGCGTATTTACAGCTGTTAAGTGATCAAAAGCTTTTATCCCTTACGGAAAAAACACTGGAAGCACAAAACAGAACATATGATATTTTATCGCAAAGTTTAGATAAAGGTGTTTCGACGGAGCAAGACGTAGCACGCGCGCAAACGGCCGTGGAAACAGCCCGTGTGAATATGCATTTATATAAGCGCCTGGTTGCGCAAGATAAAAATGCATTGTTCTTATTAATGGGTGTTCCGCAAGATAACGTGCAGTTACCAATGATCACATTGGATGATGTTCAACTGGTTGATAATTTGGCGTCCGGTCTGCCGTCTGAGGTTTTGTTAAAAAGACCCGATATCAGGCAGGCGGAATATGAATTGCTTGCCAGAAATGCTGATATCGGAGCAGCCAGAGCCGCATTCTTCCCAAGTATAACATTGACCGGAACAGCAGGTTTCGCAAGCCAAAGCCTTGGGGATCTGTTTGCAAGTGGCGCAGGTGGCGCTTGGGCGTTTTTGCCGCAAATTACGTTGCCTATTTTTCAAGGTGGGCGTAACAAAGCCAATCTTGATCTGGCAGAGATCCGTAAAGAAAAAGCCATTGTGAATTATGAACAAGCCGTGCAGGAGGCTTTCCGTGATGTTGCCGACGAACTAGCGGCCAGAGCAACATTGGATGAGCAGCTCAAGTCGCAAAGGCGTTTGGTGTCCGCTGCTCAGAAAGTTTATGACATTTCGCAAGCACGATATAAGTCAGGTATTGATAGCTTTTTAAGTGTGCTTGATTCACAACGCGAGCTTTATACATACCAGCAAAACGAAATCCAAATAGAACAACAGAGATTGTCTAATTTGGTGAATTTGTACAGAGCTTTAGGCGGAGGAACTGTCGTCCAGTCGGAATTATAATTTATTAGAGAAAGCTTTGTGATGGGCAAGAAACAAACAGTGACATCGAAAGAAAGGCTTATTAATTCTGCGAAACTTCTTATGTGGCAGAATAGCTATCATCAGGTTAGTGTCGATATGATCTGTAAGCACGCAGATGTCCAAAAAGGTAGCTTCTATCACTATTTCTCTTCTAAATCTGATTTGGGTACTGAAGCTTTGGAAGATCATTATGAGGAATTCAGGCCCTTAATGGATAAAATTTTCTCTGCATCAATTCCGCCGCAGGCACGATATGTTTTCTTCGCACAGGCCGTGTATGATATTCAAAAAACAATGTCCGATGATTGCGGATGTGTTTGTGGTGTTTTGCCCGTTACCATTGGTGTTGAAATAGCAGGGCAAGATCAAGAAATGAGTGATGCAATAAGAGATATCCTAAAGCGCTATGAAATGTATCATCAATCTGCCCTCAGGGATCTGATAGCAGCGGGAGAAATACCCGATAATATTGATGTTGAGGATATGGCCGGTAAAATCCATAGCTTCGTGGTGGGCTGCTTAATAATGGCACGTATTAATAATTCACTCTCTACGCTAAAAATCGATATGACGAGCGGAATATTTGATATTTTGAATATCGCGAAGAATAATGGTTAGCTATGCCTATCAACGCGTGTGCGCAATGACATTATATAAGCGCGGCATCACAATATGTCTTAATATGATCAATAAATAACCTAATTCTGTTAGGAATATATCTATTAGGCGGGAATAATACGTATAAGTTTCGTTCAGGGATTGTTGTATATTGCTCCAGAACCGTTACCAGATCGCCTTTTTCAAGTTCTTTTTTTACAAATATTTCCGGTGATAGAAATATGCCGATCCCCTCCAGTGCGGCTGCTTTCATCATCTCAACTGAATCACAATTTAGGTTACTCTTTAATGAAACTTGACCGGTGGTGTTATCCGGCGCTCTGTATTGCCACATGTGCGGGGTTTCAATTTTGGTGTATTCAAAAACATTATGTGCCTTCAGGTCATCCGGCTTTTTAATGGCTGTTGTTTGTGCCAGGTAGGTGGGGCTGGAAAATAAACGAATAGGTATGGGGGCAAGCTTTTTTGCTATCAGGGAGGAATCTTTCAATGCCCCGATACGCAGGACAATATCATATTCCTCTTCGAACAAATTGACCTTTCTATCATCAAACTGCACATTTAAATAAATTTCAGGATACATCTTAGCAAATTTTGCTATCGGCTCCTTGAGGTAATGTAAGCCGAGTGATAGGGGGATGCTGACCTTAATTTGGCCTTTTGGCGTTGATTTCCTGCTTTCAATTTCTTCTCTCGCTTCATCCAGACCCTCAATGGCGAAAAGCGCGCGTTTGAATAAGATATTTCCTTCTTCTGTTAGGGATACAGAGCGTGTTGTGCGGTTAAATAGCTTCGTTTGAAGCTCATTTTCAAGGTTTTGCACATGTTTCGAAACCGCAGAGCTTGTAATATTCAGCCCCTTCGCCGCACCGGTGAAGCTTTCTTGTTTTGCGACTTCTACGAATATTTTTATGCGTGAAAGGTAATCCATTATGCGCCTCAGATTATCAACTTACAGGAATAAGTTATTTAACTAATATCTATATTATCAATTAATAATTAAGAATATAAGATAAAACATTACAAGAATTAAAATAGGAACTTAAATATGAGATTTTCACGTCACACACTTAAAGCAACGGCTTTAGCGACCATCATGACTGCCGGTTTTATGACTGCATCTGTGGCTAATGCTGCTCCACAAAAATACACAATTGATGCCTCGCATACTGCTGTAACATGGCACATCAATCATTTTGGTTTCTCTACGCCAACAGGGAAATTTATGAATGTTGAGGGCGCGATCACACTGGATGAGGAAAATCCTGAAAACAGCTCTGTTGAGGTAACAATCCCTATAGATAAGATTAACACAGGTGTGCCTGATTTAGATGCTCATCTAAAAAAAGAAGACTTCTTTAATGTTGAAAAATACCCGACCGCCACATTTGTAAGTAATAAAGTTGAATTGGTTTCGGATAAGGAAGCAAAGGTACATGGCGATTTAACATTGCACGGTGTAACAAAGCCTGTGGTTTTGGATGTTCAGTTAAATAAACTGGCTGAGAATATGTTCAAGAAGCAGACAGCAGGCTTTACCGCGAGTACGATGATTAAGCGTTCTGATTTTGGGATTACCACTTATTTACCAAATTTAGGTGATGAAATTAAAATCGAAATTGAGAGCGAAGCTAATTTGTAATCATAAAGTCAATCACAGTCCCTATATTTGGGGCTGTGTTTTTTTTTGTAAGGGTTAAGTCTACGGCTCTGCTCTTTGATGAAAATCCGGTTGCTGCGAAGAATTTTGTTCGCTCAATGTGATTAAATCCTTCTCTAGCATATTTTCAAAAACAATATCAGGATCAACATTAGCGGAACGCGTACTCTGAAGACCTGCTTCGGTTGATATTTGTATGAGTTGCCTTGCTGATTCAACCAGCGTACCTGCAACTGTTTTTTGCATAGAGGTAAACCCGTCTAAATGCGGTGAGCCATATGAGTTAATTTCCAGACTTTTTTCCTTGTACTCACCCAATGCGGTGCGCCCCTCAACCTCAATATGAATGACTGATCGATCGCGCTTGCCGTCTTCTCGTGCATAGACTTTTGACAGGTGGTCTTCGACAATATCTTTTGCAGTTGGGTTATCTTTACCTGACTTTAAAGGGATAGAGCGAAATACTTCGCTATCAACGGCTAGTTTTACAGGCGATGTGTCAGTTTTTGCAAGGCGGCTTTCCAGCACATCAGCAAAGGTTGCATCAACCGCATATGTGTCATCGTTGTTAAGTATGTCTAATTGCCGTACCAGGGGATCCCATGTTTCACAATGCCCCTGATGCCTGCCTGTTAGGGTCGCGGCTACCTCTATATGATCAAGGTCAATGCCAAGGTTTTCCGCATGTTCCAGCAGTTTAAAAATGCCGTCATCATTGGCGTAGGTTTCTATGTGCGTGCCATCATGAAGCGTCAGATGATCGATATCCTGACGATTTTCATCAGAGAACTTTTCACGACCATCAATGTTGATTTGTTCGCCGTCCCTTATAATGGAGGCGGGTCTATGACCCATGCCGTTTGTAATCCCGGCCCACGTATATATGTACATATCTTTAGGGTCTTCAGATATTCCGGCGCCTGTAGATGTTAGTTTATATATCTCACCATCTTTAAAGTCCTCGATAGCACTTTCAAACAGCCAGAAATCTAAGCCCGGATCCAAACCTTTACCCCATTCAGATGCAACGCCTTGCGCTGTGACATATTCATCAAAGGATGTGTGTTCGCCATCTGTTTGTTGGCTGGTTAAGGTATTAAGGTCTGCCTCGGCGCTCTCGGTTAGAAAGTTAGAGCTTACGTAAGTCGTGCGTTCATGGGCGCTTGCAAAAGCCGCATTATAAGACAGTTGTCCCGGTGGCAGGGTAGAGATGACAATGTCCGGGTTATGCTGTTTTATCGTCTCGGTTATTGAACTGATATTAGTGGCATCAATTTGCGCAAAGGTTATTTCACCCTGCTTTTTATTTATAGAGGATAATGCATTTTTATTGGCTTCATCGTTGTAATCAGCAGCGACGACATCTATACCGCTATCCATCAGGTATTGTGTTGCGGCACGGCCTATATTGCCTGAGCTGCCGATAACCAATGCTTTAGGGGCGGAAGAACTGGTCGCTGAGTTGGGTTGTACTGACACAATATCAAAGCCTTTCTGTGAATTCTTAAATCTGTGGGTGTAATGCTAGTATAAAAAACACACTATAGTAATAAAAATATTCAAGTAATATCGAGGTTATACTTAGATGTGGTGAATTTTGATTGGAATTCCGATCTCCTGAAAGCCGCACAAAACCACAGTCACACCATACTTAAGGTTAGATAAATTATTCATAAAATTTTAATTGCTTTTGTCTAATATAATAATGATAGGAGTAGTTTAGTGCCCATTTTATGTGCCGAAAGTTGTGTGTTGTATGAATAATTATTACTTTTACTATACAAAGGAATATAATTATTCTTCGAAAGAAGATATATCCGCTATACGTGAGTTTGCGGATAAATTTGGTGTCGAAGTAGAATTTCTGCAAAACGGACATATTCAGTTTTACGGCAAAAAAGAATCCGTAGAACACATTAAAGACATTCTTATTGGCAAATTATCCTTGGACGATGGTTCCTTGGATTCCGTGATTGGTGCGCAGTACCAAGATGAAGAAGAAAACCAACAATATATTGATACAGCAGACGCAGATACAGAAGTTAATATCGATCAGCCTATTCAAGAGCATGAGCAAGATTTAAGTTTCGTTGAGGAAATTATCGAGGGATTTGCAGACAGCCAGAATAGCGGTGATACAGCGAATCCAGAAAACAGTAATGAAAGTGCGACAAGTCCTGCTCAAGATCAAAATACTGTTACAAACGCACAGCGTAATCAAAGTAATGCAGAAGTAGATCCGGAATTCCGTTTGATTGACAGACCTACGGTTGAGTGGGATGACGCTATGCAGGGTGATGTTGTCTCTAGTGATGGCGCCATTGAAGATGTATTAGTTCAAGAGCATAGTCACGGACAAACCGTTACAGATAAGGCGAATTCAGAGCAGATCAACCCCGTTGAAGATACATTGCCGCCTAATGTTGACCCACTGGTTTTCGATGATGCATTTGCACATGTTGAAAATGCCGCAGCAGCCGAGTTATGGGATGATATCTTATCCAATGATTTGGATAATGAAGAGCTTAGTATTGCGTCTGTTGATACATCCTCAACAAACGGAACTGTTGTGTTGAATGTTGGTGGGAATAGCCTTCTTTATTCCACAGGGACGGCATTTGATTATCTCGCAGCAGGACAAACAGCCACAGATACATTTACCTATACTGTTGATGACGGGCGTGGTGCTGAAGGTTCTGCAACAGTTACAATGACCATTACCGGTATCAATGATAATCCAACAGCGGTTGCAGATGCGATCTCAGTCAATGAAGGTGCTATAAATGGTACGTTGCATGCCACTTTATTATCTAATGACGATGATGTTGATACATCAGATGTAATTGATATTACGTCTGTTGATGAGACCGGTATGACGGGGGTATTGGCCTTTGATACGGGCGCAGATACGCTTAGCTACACAGCGAAAGGGTTTGAGAGCCTTGCTGTTGGCGAGACAACCACAGACACTTTCACTTATACGATTTCTGATGGTAATGGCGGGACTGATACGCAAACTGTTACTATGACGATTGTCGGGCAAAATGATGACCCACGCGCAGTGGCAGACAGTGCGTTTTTAGATGCGGGAGAAGCAGATGCGACATTGTACGCAGACCTGCTATCTAATGACACGGATATAGATACATCAGATATAATTGATATTACGTCTGTTGATGATACCGGTACGACCGGAACATTAGTCTTTGACGCAGGCGCGGACACACTTTCATATACGGCGACGGGTTTTGAGAGCTTAGCCGCTGGTGAGACGACGACAGACACATTCACCTATACGATTTCTGATGGTAATGGCGGGACTGATACAACCACGGTGACCTTAACGATTACCGGTGTAAATGAGGCACCGACAGCCGTAGCGGATGCGATTTCTATCAATGAGGGCGCAACGGATGGTACGTTGCATGCCACTCTGTTATCTAATGACACGGATGTTGATGCATCAGATGTATTGGATATTACATTGCTGGATACGACAAGCTTAACGGGGACATTGGTCTTTGACGCTGGCGGAAACACATTAACATATACGGCGACGGATTTTGAGAGCTTAGCCGCCGGTGAGACCGCGACGGATATTTTTGCATACTCAATAACTGATGGTAACGGCGGTAGAGATACGGCAACCGTTACCTTGACTATTGTCGGGCAAAATGACGGCCCTGTTGCCTTGGATGATGCCGCGGCAACGGATGAGGACACCACGACAAGCGGGAATGTTTTGGCCGATAACGGTAGTGGCGCTGATTACGATATTGATACATCTGATACATTATTGCTTCAAACTGATGGGATGGGGCTAGATGGCTCTAATGGTGGAACCTTTGTTTTTGACACAAAGGGAAATTTTACTTTCGATCCGGGTTCTGAGTTCCAAGATTTGGATGACGGTGAAACGCGAACGACCTCTGTAACCTATACGATTTCTGATGGTAACGGCGGCACAGATACAGCAACGCTTGCTGTAACGGTTAGTGGTTTAAATGACGCGCCAGTTGCCACGAATGATTCTAACCAAGGTGAGTTGGATGAAGGGGGCAATACCATTATCATTAATGAAAGTGATCTTTTGTCTAATGATACCGACCCTGAAAATGATACTTTAAGCATTGTCAGTATGACAATAGATCCTGCAGAGGGAACGATTACAGATAATGGTGATGGTACTTGGACTTATACCTCTACGGTAGATAGTCTATCTTATGCAGGGCAGCCCATCATTACCTATACAATAGAAGATGATAGCGGACTGCAAGATACGGGTACCTTCAATATCCGCGTTTTTAATGTTGTTACAGGAACACCGGGTGATGATGTTTTAACCAGCGCGGCAACAAATACGCCCCATAAATTCATTGGCCTTGATGGTAATGATGATATCACAGGCAGCGATCAGCGCGATATTTTCATTGTAGCCAACGGTAACAATACATTATCGGGTGAAGCTGGTGATGACGAGTTTAGGTTTGAAGGAGTGCTAACGGGCGAAAACATAGTTGATGGCGGTGCAGGTACAGACAGAATTTTCGGCAGTGATGACGATGATAGTTTCACCTTGGCAGGGATTAACAGTATTAATACCATTAACATGGGTGACGGGAATGATACCATTTACGGCACCACGGGTGATGACACGTATAATTTCGCAGCGGTAGGCTTCACAGGGCTTGAGACATTTGACGGTAATGGTGGCAC
>Ga0256829_1003872_pt1 | contig 10098 bp, 6 predicted proteins | sample 131447metaG_FD_185979 | JGI IMG/M metagenome (GOLD analysis project Ga0256829, IMG submission 185979) | Hydrothermal vent microbial communities from Lau Basin, Pacific Ocean - 131-447 | ecosystem: Environmental > Aquatic > Marine > Hydrothermal vents | place: Pacific Ocean: Lau Basin | collected...
AAACAACCTACCAACGGGAAAGACAAGATTTTTATCCCGCAGTGAATACTCAGCACTTTTTACATTTTTAAAAGCCCAAGAAAAACTTGCTCGTGAAATGGCAGGAAATAAAAAGAAGAAGTGATAACTTATATTGACTATCTACCCTTTTATCTGCTAAAATTCCAACTCAAATGTATCGTGTCAGAGCTTTTAGTAAACATAAAAAATATTTATAAAAAGTAGTGTTCTTATACTTTTATAGAAAATCAATATCTTAGAAGTACTCTAAGCATCGAATCTACTGCCACTAACAAATTACTAACATAAATTAAGTACCATGACACTATATGAATACAAAAAGCCTTTTTATAAGAGATAACTTAAAAAGCAAGGAAATTAAGAAATAGACATCAGTTTATGACAATTATATTTCAAAGAACGAAGCAAGAGTAAAATTCTTGCAGAGTTTGATTTTTTAAATACTCATTTTTGAGTTCAGTTTTCTAGAATTTGAACACGAGTATTTTGATAATCAAACTATAGAGAAAACTATATAGTTTTTCTGTTTTGGTTAACAATTTAGTATGTAATAGCTTTATACATATTGCTATTATGATTTGATTTAAGTACTAACTTGGGATCTTTAAATTATCACTGTTTATGACTTTGCAAATACACGATTAGGATCGTAAGGTATATTGTATTTAAAGATAGAATATATAATAACTGCTATCTTTCTTGATACTGCAACAAGAGCTTCTTTTTTAGATTTACCTTGTGAGCGTTTAGTATCATAGAGTTGCTTTAGCTGAGTATTGTGAATTAAACAACTCACTGCACTCATATAAAGAGCATGCTTTGCTAATGGTGAACCTCTTTTTGATAAATGACCTATATGCTTAGAGTTACCAGAACTATTTTCATTAGGAAAGAGTCCAAGGTAACCTATAAACTTAGGTATTGTTGGAAATCTCGTCAGGTCTCCGCACTCACTAATAAGTGCAGCAATAGTTTTTTCTGCAACACCAGGTATCGTTTTGAGATTAGCAAGTAAACTGTCAGCTTTTTCTATCTCTTTACCAGCTTCATCAACAGTAGTTTCTACTGATGAGTTTTTAAGAAGTGAAAGTATCTCTGCTTCAATAATATCAAGCTCACTGAGATACATCTGAAGTAGCCTAACAGTACTGCGAATAGCAATAGCTCTAGCATCTTTAGCCTTACCTGAATAGATAGACTCCCTTGAGAGTTCTAAAAGCTGTAAAGCCTTGCTCTGAGTAAAATTATTACCCTGAATATGGCGAAATAGCTTTAAGATTCTATCTACACTGCTATGCCTATAGTGATGTGCAGTAGGATACTTATCTAGTAGCACTAAGCCTGTCACACTGAATGGTTTTAAAAACCCTTCAAGCTCTGGGAAAGTTACTGTTATCTGAGTAAGTATTCTCTTTTTAACATCTTTCATATCGGCTTGGATAGTACTTCTATTGCGATAGAGTGTTCTAAGAGATTGGTATTCATCATCTGTGATATAACCAGAACTGAATTTGCCACTCTTTAGAAGTAGTGCTATTACAAGTGAATCTATCTCATCATTCTTTACTTTCTTCAATGTTATCTGCTCTCTATATCTAGTTGTTTGGAATGGATTGAGTAGTTTAACAAGATATTGTTTAGACTTGAGAAACTCTTGAAGATTTTCACCATAAATACCGGTAGCTTCAAGCCCAATAGTAAATTCACTTTTATCCAAAGTGACACTATCTAAGATAGTAAGTAACTTCTCAAATCCTTTAGCATCATTGTTGATTTTAAAAGGTTTGTTAATAACTTTGATCTCTTCATCATTGATGACTGAGACAACATGAAAGCTCTTGGCAATATCAATTCCTACATAATACATCTTATTAATCCTTGTCGTGTAATCTTTAGTTGTCCAGATACTTCTATCTGGATTCACAGCCTCGTTAATCTATAAGTAGTGAGTGCTTAACTTTACAGCTACTCCCACAGCTTTTATATGAGTGATTAACAACTAAAGATATCAACAGGCTTAAGTAATGTAGTCAATAGGAATAACCCTCTATTGCTATAAGGAAAAAAATGTTGTTATATCTAAAGTCATAGACTATGATAGTTACAAGATTTGAAGTTAGTACTTCAATCTTAACAGAGTAATACATCTTTGGTTTAAAGTCAAAAAACTTTGAAAAAAGATGGGTTACTCATAAAAGAAATTATACGAGTCAACTATTATGAAAACAGGAGAAAACTTAACCAAAAAAACTAATTAAAATGTTTCAATTTGAAACACTTTTAATAGCTAAACTTGAGAAATTAGTATCAAATTTAGTGTTGTTCTTTAACATAGAAAAAATAATACGAATGAGTTTATTTGCAACTGCGATAACAGACTGCTTGAAGGTTTTACCTTCACTGCGTTTTTTATCGTAATAGGCTTTTAAAGTCTCATTCCAAACAGTAGCAGCTCTTGCCATATGCCAAAGCACTCTTCGTAGATGTGAATTGCCTCTTTTAGAGATTGAACCTTTAACCTTTACAGAAGTACCACTTTGATAAATGGTCGGGTCAGTACCAATAAAGGCTGTGAGCTGTTTATAAGTTGCAAAGTTGTCAATATCACCAAGTTCAGTTAAAAATGAAGCTGCACTAGGTTTACCTACTCCGCCAATTGAAGTAAGTAAATCCATGTCGTCATGGTGATGTTCATCAACAAACTGTTCTATTGTTTCATTAAATTCATCTAGTTGAGTTTGTAAAAACTCTAACTGTTTGATTTTTGAGACTAAGATTTTTTCTAAAGATTTGTTGTTAATACCAATAGAGTTTTTAGCCATCGCGAGTATCTCTTTGGCATCAACTTTAGGTTTAGCACCCCTCTTAGTATCACAAGATAAAAGCTGAGCTATTTTCTTCTCTTTCAAGTTCCTAATGATTCGTTTACTAGGAGCTTGCAAGAGCAGATTTAAACTGCTTTTTAAAAAGATATTTGTGTTCTTTAACATTTCTGGGAATACCTGATTAACTATAGATTTTATATCTGTCTTTATGGCAGACATTTGATTAGTAAGTTTCTCTTTTTCTCTAACGATAGGTTTGATTGTTTCAATATCAGAAGCACTAGATAATCTAATGGTGGCATAGTTCCTCTTTGCAAAGATAGAGATAATATGTGCATCTTTAGAATCAGTCTTAGTCTTTCTGATTGTCATGGATTTCGTAAATGCATGAATAAACAATGGATTCACTACAGATACATTTAACCCTTGCTCTAATAGATAAGAGAGCAGAGTTAAATGATAAATACCTGTAGCTTCCATTACAATCAAAATCTCATTTTTAGAGAATGGAGCAAGATAACACTTAAGTTTAGTAAAGTCAGTCATATCCATCTGATAGTGGTCTTTATATAAGACTTTTTCAGTTTCATCAGTGAAACTAAAGTCAAAACTATATTTAGATATATCAATTCCTAAGAAATATTTATACACATCGTATCCTTTTAAAAGTACAAAATAAAATTAAAAAACCAAAGGTTCAACAAAATATACATACAAACAGATAAGCAAGTACTTGACTTGATCCTACCTTCCAAATGACAGAGGTTCAAAGACCTAATCAACTAATTGGGATTGTAAGCAAGTAACAGACTCGTATTGAGGTTCTTATCTCTTAAAAATAGACTTTAAGTTTAAAAGATAATTCCTAAGGAAAAATCGTTATCTTGCTTATCTCTTTGTATGTATTTTACAGAAATTTTTGGTAGAAGGAATAAGAATGAAAATTGGATATATAAGCGATGATGTTTATCTTAAACATGACACTGGAGAAGGACATCCTGAATCAAAAGAGCGATTAATTGCTATTGAAAATGAGATGAAAGATTTAAAAGATAGCTTAGTTTTGTTAAAGCCTATAAAAGCTAATACTCAAGTATTAAGTTTAGTACACCCAGAGAGTTACATTAAGCATATACAAAATTGTTCTGAGAATAGTATTGTTATTGATAATGAGACTATTGCCTCTAAAAAATCATATGAAGTAGCATTAAGAGCTGTTGGTGCAGGTGTTATAGCGGTAGATGCAATTAAAAAAAGTGCAGTTAATAGAGTATTTGCATCAGTGAGACCTCCAGGACATCATGCTAGTGCACAAAATGCTATGGGATTTTGTCTTTTTAATAATATAGCTGTTACAGCTAGATATGCTCAAGAACAAGGGTATAAGAAAGTATTTATAGTAGATTTTGATGTGCATCATGGTAATGGAACACAAGATATTTTTTATGATGATTCATCAGTTTTTTATTTTAGTACTCACCAAGAAATGAATTTTCCGGGAACAGGAGACCCTAAAGAAACAGGTATAGACAAGGGGGAGGGTTTTACTTTTAACTATGAACTAGAGTATGATAGCTTTGATGAAGATATACTAAAAGTATATACTGAACAGCTTCCAGCATTAGTGGAAAAGTTCAATCCCGATATTATCTTAGTCTCAGCAGGATATGACATACATAAAAGAGATAGACTTGGAGGTTTAAATATTACAACACAAGGCATTAAAGAGTTAGTGTCAGAAATACTAAAACTTAAAGATGTACCTTATATTTTTATGCTTGAAGGTGGTTACAATGTTGGAGCTTTAGGTGAAAGTGTTAGGGTTACTGTTGAAGAGATGTTAAAATAGAAGAACTTTTTTTAATGGATAGTTAAGAAACATCGGATTTATGGACCTACCCATTCCCTCTAGCTCTATGCATATTATGCGAATATAAATGATGATAGTCCACTAATAACCTTAGTAAAGATATTTTTTAATATCATCTTTTATTAGACTTCTTTCATAACCCAAAAAGGTTCAAAAATTGCTATTCATAATTTATGAAGAATTATGAGAAATTAAAAAAGCTAAAACCAGAACTTTTTAAAAGATTAACAGGTGTAAAACCAGAGACATTATAATAGTATAAAATATAATAGACTTATTTTGTCTACTATACTTTTTTTAATACAAGGTTTTCTTATTCTGGAATACATAAAGTATAATTTGGTGGATTATTTATAATTTCTATTATTAATAACAAGGTTTTAAACCACAATTCAATCTCATCTTTTGTTACTTCCGTATAAGCTTCATTAAAATGTACATATCGATTTCTTCTTGTTATCAAAGGGTTTAAATCATTTGTATCACCCCTGTATCCCAACTTTCTCATTAAATCAGTAATTTTATCTTCGAATTTTCTTGAGAAACACTCTTCATTATCCCAATATACATTATCAAACTGTCTTTCTTTTATAAAAATACTTGAAACTGCTTCTAAACTACGAGTAATAGAAAGCATTGCATATGCATATTTGTTAGAAGTATTACTATTCAATGTATTAAATACATACCTTGTCTCTTTATCAATTAATTTAACTTGAGGTAGATATTTATTTACTCTGATATTATAGTTTTTGAAGGCTTTCAATTCTCCATCTGGATTATTAAGGTCAATATTCAAAATATTAATTATACCACTACTAATATCATAGATATTTTTAAGATATTTTTCTTCTAGACCTTTATTTATTAGAGTAATTAACTTATTAATATTTCCTTGAGTAGTTAAGTTATAGTTTTTTGGATGTTCTTTTTTTACATACCCTAAAATACTACTGTCATAACTGTATAACTCATCTAAGAGAAGACTATTACTTGATGCTGTAAAAATAACAACTTGAATACCAGGATTAATTTCTTTTATTTTATTGAAAATTTGAATACCTGTGAAATCAGATAATCCTACATTTTCCAAAAAATCATCTGCATGAAGTCTCATGTCTAAAATTACCACATCAGGATAAACACGAACAACTTTTTCCATTATAAATGTAATTATTGTTTCTTGAGTTTTATCTTTATAGACTTCGTCTACAGTTTCTAGACTATAATCTTGATTTTCTTGAGATAGATGTTTAAAGATACTTTTCCAACCTTTTTCCCACTCATCATCAATATATAAAATTTTCCCACTGCCGTGAATCTTTTGCTTGTATTTGGTAAACAAATTTCGCTTTATTGGAAATTTTTCTTGTAGATATTTAAAATATAGCATTGATGAGATATCATCTCTTATTTTTTTTATATCTGGAGTATGCACATCTAAATATTCAGCCCATCTGTATATGCTCCACTCATTTGCAATATCATGATGAGAAAGATAATCTTTTGGTTGTTCTATTTGTATCTTATTTAAAAAATAAGTATCATACTGCTCAGGAGTCAATTCTTTAAAGATTTTACCCTCTTTCTTTTCAATCTCTTGCTTTGTGTTTGGTATAACAAATATATTTTTAGTAAACAATATATTTGCAGAATCTTCTAACCTTGCCAGTATATCGATTGTTAGATCACTTAAAATAATTACAGGAAGATACTTTGTTTTTTCACTAAACCTGATATGATAAGCAACTCTAAACCCATAAAAATCTAAATAATTTGATGAAAGCTTGTCTTTGATAAAAATTACATCAAAATCAAGTTTTTGTAAAATTGGAATAATCTCTGTAGATATATATTCATCTAAATCTTTGTCAACTAAATCAAACTTTATCATTTGTTCAACATTAAAATGATGCAAATTAATATTATCGTTATGAATTACAATACTTTTATTCATCTATAAACTCACTTATACTTTGAACTATATAATCTCTTAGCTTTACAACTTCAGATAAAGCAATCCAGCCATTTTCAACAACTAAATCATCAAACTTTAATTGAATTAACTTTAACTTATCGAAATCTATTTCTATCAATATTTTGTTATAATAAATTTTAGTTTTTTCATTGTTTTTCTCTATAAATCTATTAAGTTTCTCTAAGATATTTAGGGCAATGTTCAATTTCCATTGGATCCCATAACAAAGCATTAATATATTTTTATTATTATTTTTAAAATCTTCAAGAAAAAGTTCTAAATTTTGACTATAAAATATTTTTGAATTTAATTCCAAAGTCTCAAACTCGTCATTTTTATAATAATTTGCCGATAGCCCACCAGAAAATAGGACTAAAGGCTTTTTCTCTATTTTACAATACTCTGATAATTTAAGAAGTATTTGTGTATTCTTATCGTGAAAAGCAGACTTGTGTGCAATGATGACAGCATAATTTTCTAGTGAGAAATCATCTTTTATAAAAGATGATAAAAATTCATCATACTCTTCACCAGTAAAATTATCTAAAATATCACTATATTGATTAAGCTCTATATTGGTATCTTTAGTAAATAATTCTTGGCGTTTACCTCTATCTTCAATTAAAAGTATTTTTTTCATTTTTGTATACCTTATAATAAAGTCTCTTAAATTTTATCTTGCGATTGTAGCACAATAACTCAATAAAAAATCTTTATATGTAAAATCTCAGTATATGGGTAAAGCCTTTTGGAGCCTGTTCTAGTCTTTCTATATCTTTTAAATTATTACTTTTTAAATAATTAATTCTAAAATATTCATTTTCAAAAGCACCTTCTATAGCCCAATCACAAAGGTTTGTAAGATTTGATTTGATATCTGCAAAATCTCCATTCTTCACTTCTTTTAAAAGACTTTGGACATCTGTTTGAGGAAGTGAATCTATCTGTACTATTCGTAATTCAATGTATTCACTTTCAGGAAGGGTAGCAGTCACCTCAATGTTAGGATAATTTTCTCTTTTTTGGATCTCACTAAAAATTTTATATAAGGTACTTGAAAGTGCTTCAGTATCTGTGTAAAATTGTTTGCCTAACTTATTCATTTGTACTTGGAACTTGCTATTTAAATTTTCACTTATGGATATGAAGATATTTTCAAGATTATTTAACTCTTTTCTAATTTCTATCTCCTGTTTAAATAGTTCAACAACTTCACCAAATTTAGTAATCATTTTATCTTCTACTATATAAGATTTTTGTAGTTTAAATTCAAAAGGGTTATTCCCATTATCAGACCACTCTTGTAAGCCCTCGAGTGATGACCAACCAAGATTTATGTCTGTTTTACTGCACCAACTGTAGTTTTTATCTGGATTTTCTTCTAGGAGAAAAGTATAAATTTTTTTATATAGTCTTGGCGATAATTGTTCTAAATCAGTACTCATGAGTTGAAACTGTTTTTTAACAGCGTTCAGATAACCTTCAAAATTAACATATTCATCATTAAGACTTCCAAAATCCCAAATATGAGTGGTAAATTTGATAGGTTTATCTATAGTGAAATTTGATAAAAGTTTAACAAGTTTTTGAGGATTATTATTTTGTGTACTTTTAATAATACTTTTGATCTCATCATTACCCAAATCAAATGCTGTCATTTCACTTTTAATGTTTATGTCAGCACCTCTATCAAGCAATATTTGAACTAACTTTGAATAACCGCTATACGCATAATGCATTAATGCTGTCATTCCTTGATTATCTCTTCTATTTATTTCTGCACCATTATCTAACAATAAATTTAGTCTCTCTTCTGAAGGATAAATATTTGCTTCAGTTAACAGGTATGTTTCTTCAAGTAAGCCGTGAATCTGCATCAATACTGTTCTACCATCATTATTTGCACAATTAACATCGGCACCATGTTTAATAAGTAATTGAACGATATCTCTACTCCCTATCTCCATCGCTTTCATAAGAACACTATTTCCATGTAAAGTATAGTTTACATCTCCTCCATTAGCTATTAAAAATTTAACCATTGGAAAATTAATTGATACTTGATTAGATTCAATCTTTTGAGAAAGAGATATCATTAGAGGACTACCATCATTAATATCCGCACCATGTTTTAATAAATATTTTGCTATTTCTACATATATTGTAGTTTTATCATCATAATCAGATGTTGGATGCACTGAAGAATACTCTGCACACAACATTAATAGTGTTGTTCGTTGAATCGAACCAAAATCTTTATTGACATCTAATCCAGCAGCAATCAATACTTTCAACATATCAAAGTGTGAACTTGTATGTATTATACGGCTAAAGTCACAGTTAATTAATTTTATATCTGCACCATAAGTAAGTAATAGTTTTACTAAACTTATATCTTCCTTCAATACAGCTCGGGACAAAGCAGTGTTTCCAAGTGCCACTTTATACGCAAGATTGCCAATTAAAATACTATCAAATTGATAAATATATGTATTGACATTAGCACCATTTTCTATTAATAATTTTATATTTTCTGAATTATAGTTTTCGAATATAAACATAAAAGGAGTTAATTTAATTTGTTTATAATATTTCGGATCTAAAGCCCCAAGAGAACAACTCTCTCGTTCAGAATAATATATGTTTTCTTCATTAACATCAGCCCCTTTATCTAAAAATAATTTTGTCAACACATGGTTTCCAAAATATACAGCTAATAAAAAAGCACTCAATCCATTATTAGTTTTACTTTTAATGGCTACACCATTTTCAATAAGTGCTTCGATAAATTCAAAGTTAATCTTATTATTTAGATTAAAAATATTTGCTAAAATATTTGCAAGATTTACTTCAGACAAGTTTTCTTTTGCATCTATCAAAATATTTAAAGACTCCATGTTTTGTTCAGAAAGTTCTTTTTCGATTTGAGTTGTAGCTGTGTTAATTATATTTTTCATTTTATTTCCTTGTTTTTATTCTGTAATTATATTTAGTACTTTGGTCATATGTTGTCTATATGAAATTAAAATACAATCTCTTTAAGCATATTATCAATAGAAGCATGATTCTCTCTCACATCTACTATCTTGGTGTACTTATTCTCGATTGAAGTGCTATTTTCTTCAAATGCTGAAACGAAAAACTTGACATCTTTTTTTGCTCTTGTAACGGCTACATATAAAAGTCTGTATTTTTCATCATTACTCATATAATTATTATGTGCTAAACTAAACATATCTATATATGATACATCGTAAGTGCTACCTTGTAATTTATGTATAGTTGATGAAAAAATATACTGTACATTTGCAAACATATCTCTTACTTGATAAAATGCAAACCACAATTTCTTTCTTTCCGGCCAACCTGTTTTTTTAGCTTTATTTGCTATAAATGTGAGCTTA
>Ga0256829_1003873_pt1 | contig 10097 bp, 11 predicted proteins | sample 131447metaG_FD_185979 | JGI IMG/M metagenome (GOLD analysis project Ga0256829, IMG submission 185979) | Hydrothermal vent microbial communities from Lau Basin, Pacific Ocean - 131-447 | ecosystem: Environmental > Aquatic > Marine > Hydrothermal vents | place: Pacific Ocean: Lau Basin | collected...
ATCTACTCTAAAATCTTTTACTGTTTTTAACTCTTCTAAAAGTAGCTTTTTCTGTTTTAGTTTCATACTTGTGACTTTTTAAATCTACTAGCAATTTCTGAGCCTATTTCTCATCGGATTTACCTATGTTGTTAATGATAAATCATACAAATTATATGCAGCTTTAAAAAATATAGTTTATAATAATTCAGGAATCTTAAATGCAAGATAGATTAATAAAGCCTAGAATGCAGTTTACACAGGTTCCTAATGATTTGATATATTCTACTGATATTAGCTGTAAAGCTAAAGCTATTTATTGCTACTTGATTTCTCGTCTGTCAAGCGAACTTTAAAACTTATCTGCTTATAGCATTTAACACTGGTATGAGAGTTGGAGAGATTTTAGGTTTACAGCTTAATGATTTTAAAGATAAGTATATTCACATACAAAGAACAAGGACAAGGGGAACTATTGGGCATGGCAAAACAAACAATGCCATTAGAAAAATTTCCTATCCATCGTTTATATTGGACGAAGTAAAAAAAACACATCCTAAAGATAGTGTATTCCTGTTTGGAACAAAAGATGATGCATCTTTTCTTAGAAGTCAATGGAGTCATGTTTGTAAGAAAGCTGGAGTAGAAAAATATCGACTATACAGTACAAGACATACATTGGTAACTCTTGAACATTATGCAAGTGTTATAGAGTCTAAAAAGAAAAAGTATCTAAAGCCCTATAAATAGGAAGTTGTAGAAGATTAGGCACAACATAAGCCGAGTTTTGTAGTGATAGCATTAATCTACTATACTATTTACACAGTATCTCTAGCGAAACAGTAGCATTGTAAGACGCTGACCATCTGTTTCTTGCTGCCATGTTGGGTTTACAAGCTCTCTATATTACTATAGAGACTGGTGGGCTCTTACTCCACCTTTTCACCTTTACCACTCAAAAAGGTAGCAGTCTATTTTCTGTTGCACTTTCCCTCATATTGCTATGGCCATTCATTAAATGGAACACTGTCTTACAGCAGCTCGGACTTTCCTCTTGAATATTCAAGTTACTATCTGTTGTACCTGTGCAATTTTACTCAATTGAAGCTTTAAAAAAGCTCTTAAATAGCCTAAAACAAAATCTTAAATTAAATACTATTTAATATTAATTCAAAAGCATAAAAAAAGCAACTCTTTTTAAAAGAGTTGCTAAGTTTAGAAAAAAATCTTTTATTTTTCCATTGCTATTTTTGCATATTTCTCACCTAAGTCATACGCTTTTTTATTTGCTTCATGAACTTTTGGTGGTACTTTTGAAAGCATAGTGTCAATCAAAGATTGTCTTGGAAGTACATTTGTCATTGTATTTGTGATTGCTAAAGCAACAACAGATTGAGTAATAACATTTCCAACTTCTTCTTTTGCGATTGTAATAATAGGAATCTCATGGATAACCCATTTTTTTCTATCTTCATCAGTTGGATACACAAGGTTTGGATCAACAACAATTGTTCCTCCCTCTTTCACACCACTTTTAAACTGATTATAAGATACATTTGCAACAGAAAGCATGAAATCAATCTCACCCTCATTTGCATATGGATAACGAATCGTTCCATCATCAAGAGTAATATCAACAACTGTTGCACCACCACGAACTTGAGAAGTGTATGTTGCAGTTTTTAGACCTTCACCACCATCTTTGATTTTACAAGCAGCCATGATTTCACCAGCAAGTAAAACACCCTGCCCGCCTACACCAGTAAATCTTAAAGTATTTCTCATATTAGGCTTCCTTATATTTTTTTTACAAAATCAGCTTGTGTGATTTTTGCACGTTTACCTTGGGCAGCTTTTTGAATCTCTGCATACATATCACAATATTCTTCTTGTTCAACTTGTCTTAAAACACCAGTTGGGAATATATTGAGTTGTTCTTCTTCAGAAAGAGCTTCCCATTTTTTAAGTGGCATTGTAATGCTGTCAATCCAGTCAAGGTTTTCCATAGCATTTGCCATTTTATTTTTACGACCAAGGTTAATATGGCAGTTTGACATAATATCCATGAAAGAGAAACCTTTATGTTGGAAACCTTTTACTAAAACTTTTTCAAGTTTTTTAGGATCAAGCATAGACTCACGAGCAACGAAAGATGCACCAGCACCAATTGCTAAACTACAAGCATTAAATGTTGGGTCAATGTTACCATTTTTCTGAGAAACAGTCCACATTCCACGAGGAGTCGTTGGAGAAGTTTGAGAATTTGTAAGACCATAAATGAAGTTATTGATTAAAATAAAGTTCAAGTCAATATTACGACGACAACCATGAATTGTATGGTTACCACCAATCGCAAGACCATCACCATCTCCAGCAACAACTACAACATTAACATGTGGATTTGCCAATTTAATACCTGTAGCATAAGCAACAGTACGACCATGAGTAGTATGTACTGTGTTACAATCAATATAAGAAGAAAAACGTCCAGAACATCCGATTCCTGAAACAACACAAACTTCTTTATCTAAATCCCAGCCCATTTTTTCCATAGCACGGATAGTAGCTTTTAAAATAACACCATCACCACAACCCCAACACCATAGTGTTGGCATTTTTTCTACACGTAAATATTTATCATAATTAAATGCCATTACATCATCTCCTTAACTTTTGCTACCATTTCAGCAGGTGCGATTGGACGACCATTTGCTTTTAATAGTGTCGTAAAATCATCTCTTTTGATAATTCTTTCAATCTCTTTTGAATATTGACCCATATTTAACTCTGTTACAAAGATTTTATCTTTAAATCTTTCACCAATTTCAGCTATTTTTTTAGCTGGTGATGGCCATAACATAATAGGTCTAAACATACCCGCTTTGATACCCTCTGCACGAAGTTTTTCAACTGCTTCATAGGCACCAAGTCCGATAGAACCATATGCAATAAGACACACTTCAGCATCTTCCATTCTGTACTCTTCATAATCAGGTAAATCATCTAAACCATCGTTTTGAGCAGATATAGTATTTATTTTTCCAACAAGTCTTTCAATGTTAAACTCACATTGTTCAGCATCTTCTGTCGGGAAACCAGTTACACCGTGGTGCAGACCAGTTACATGATGTTTGTAACCTTGAAACATTGGGTTAATAACAGCTGGCTTATTCATAGGAACATCATAAGGTTTATAATCTTCTTGAGAACCTTCAAATCTTTCACGAGTTACATTTTGTGCTTCAATTTCTTCTAAATCAGGAAGCATTGCTTTTCCATGCATGTGACCAATAGTCTCATCTAAAAGCATAAATACTGGAGTCATGTATTTTTCAGCTAAGTTAAATGCTCTTACACTTTGAGTATAACACTCTGTTAAAGAACCTGCACAAATTGTAATAGATGCATAATCACCATGTGTAGGGTACTGAGCTTGACCAATATCCGCTTGAGATACACGAGTCGGAAGACCAGTTGATGGACCACCACGCATTACATTAAAAATAACTAAAGGTGTCTCAGCAATAAATCCAAGACCAATTTGCTCAGCCTTTAGTGAAATACCAGGACCAGATGTCGCTGTAAAAGATTTTACACCCGTGATTGATGCACCAAGTGCAGCTGATATACCAGCTATTTCATCTTCCATTTGAATTGCTGCACCACCTGCTTTAGGTAATAAATCAGATGCAACATGCATTATTTCAGATGATGGAGTAATTGGGTACCCACCAAAAAATTTAGCACCAGCATCAATAGCAGCAATTGCCGCCAATTCATTACCAGTTGAAATTACTTCTCTTGCCATTATTTAACTCCTTGTTCACTAAGTGACATATAATTGTTTGCAACAATTGCTTCTTGACGAGCTTTTGACTCATCTGTAAGTTTTGCAAAACTTAATCCTGCGGCTTTTAACTCTTTTCTATCAGCTACATAGATAGCAAAGTCAGGACAAGTAAGCTCACACTCATTGCACCCGATACATGCTTCTGGATGATCAATAGAAATCATCGCTCCAAGTGTTGAATGTTTTTCATATTTCATACCAAGTACACCTGAAGGACATACAGATACACAGATATCACATGCTTTACAATTGTCTGTGTTAACCCATACAGGTTGATTACCAGGATTTTCAGTTTTAAAAGTTCCCATTTATTCTCCTATTATTAAATACAAATTATATTTGTATTTTGCTTTTTGTTTGCAAACAGTATCTAAGTTTTTATAATTTTTCCATAAAATGTGCTATTAGCGCCTCACAAATGGAACAAAATGTTACATTTGTGACTCTCACACTAAATGAGGAAAATTTATTTTGATAAAACTTCTGCTATTGCTTTACCAATTTCAGCAGGTGAAACAACAACTTTTACACCTGCTGCTTCAAGTGCTGCCATTTTTTCAGCTGCAGTTCCAGCAGTTCCAGAGACAATAGCCCCAGCATGACCCATAGTTTTACCCTTAGGTGCTGTTTGCCCTGCAATAAATGCAACAACAGGTTTTGTGATTTGTTCTTTAATTAGTTTTGCTGCTTGAATCTCAAGATCTCCACCAATTTCACCAATCATAACGATAGCTTCAGTCTCAGGATCTGCTTCAAACATTGGCAATATTTGTTTATATGAAAGACCAATGATAGGATCCCCACCAATACCAACTGCAGTAGTAATTCCATAGCCCTCTTTTACAACTTGGTTTGCACCTTCATAAGTAAGAGTACCAGATTTAGAGATAAGTCCAACATTTCCTTTTTTGAAAATCATTCCAGGCATAATACCAATCTTACACTCTTCAGCAGTGATAATCCCTGGACAGTTTGGTCCAATAGTTTTCATGTCATGTTTCGTTGCATAAGCCTTAGCTGCTTGCATATCTTTAACTGGAGCGCCTTCTGTAATAATTACAGCAAGTTCTATCCCTGCTTCAGCAGCTTCCATTACAGCATCACCAACAAATGCAGGTGGAACAAAAATCATACTCACTGTTGCACCTGTAGTTTTTACAGCTTCATTTACAGTGTTGAAAACTGGTTTTCCTAGATGCTCTTGACCACCCTTGTTTGGTGTAACACCACCAACAATTTGTGTTCCATAAGCAAGACATTGCTCAGCATGGAAGGTACCCTCTTTTCCTGTAAAACCTTGAACGATTACTTTTGTATCTTTATTGACTAAAATTGACATATTTAATTATTCTCCTTTTGCAGCAGCTACAGCTTTTGCTGCACCGTCACCTAAATCATCACCAACAATTAAGTTAGCAATATTTGCATTTTTAAGAATTTCAGCAGCTTCTGGTGCATTTGTACCGTCCAGACGAACGATTACAGGAACATTGACATCCGTAATTTTTGTTGCTTCAATAATACCATTTGCAATACGGTCACAACGAACAATACCACCAAAAATATTTACAAAAATAGCTTTTACATTAGGGTTTTTAAGGATAATCTCAAAACCTTTTGCAACAGTCTCCGCATTTGCACTACCACCAACATCTAAAAAGTTTGCAGGAGTTCCACCCATGTGGTTAATTGTATCCATAGTTCCCATCGCAAGACCAGCACCATTTACCATACAACCAATTTCACCATCAAGAGCAACGTAAGAAAGACCATATTTAGAAGCTTCTACTTCATCAGCATCTTCTTCACTTAAGTCTCTCATAGCAGCTATCTCTGGTTGGCGACCAAGTGCAGAGTTATCAAAGCCCATTTTTCCATCAAGTGCTAAAAATTCTCCTGAACCTGTTCGCACAAGTGGATTGATTTCAATCATCTCGGCATCATTTTCTACATATACTGTAAAAAGTTTTTTAGCAAAGTTGATAATATTTTTTTGTTCATTTTTGTCTGTAATTCCAAGACCAAATGCTAGTTGACGACCATGAAAACCTTGAAAACCAATAGATGGATCAACAGGAACTGTGATAATCTTTTCAGGAGTGTTAGCAGCAACATCCTCGATATTCATTCCACCTTCTGTTGAAGCCATAATCAAAGGCATCTCTAATTTTCTGTCTAAAACAACAGAAAGATAAAATTCATCTTTAATATCAGCACCATCTTCGATGTAAAGCTTTTGAACCAATTTACCCTCAGCAGTTGTTTGGTGTGTAACCAAAGTCATTCCAAGAATCTCATTAGCTAATGTTTCAACCTCTTCTAAAGATTTAGCGAGTTTAACACCACCACCAAGACCACGACCACCTGCATGGATTTGTGCCTTCACAACCCATACTGGGCCACCTAATTGTTCTGCAGCAGTTACTGCATCTTTCACACTCTCTACCATTATACCTTTTGGTGTTGGAACACCATACTTAGCAAAAATTTGTTTTGCTTGATACTCATGTACGTTCATTTATTCTCCTTGTTTTAAAATGGTAATATTACGCTTTTACAGAAAAAAATTTAGTTTTTTTCTGCACTGGCCTTTAGGCCTTGGGTGCTATCATCTCTTCTGGTTTTACATACTCATCAAACTGTTCAGCAGTTAAAAGACCGAGTTCTATTGCAGTAGCTTTTAATGTTGAGTTATTTGCATGTGCTGTTTTTGCAATTTTAGCTGCATTTTCATACCCTATATATGGATTAAGTGCAGTCACAAGCATTAATGAATCGTGTAAGAAATGATCAATTCTTGCATTTACTGGCATTATTCCTACTGCTGCATTGTCATTAAATGAAACGATAGAATCACTTAAAAGTCTTACAGATTGTAAAAAGTTATAAGCAATCACTGGTTTAAATACATTTAACTCAAAGTTTCCTTGACTCGCAGCAAACCCAATCGTTGCATCATTTCCCATCACTTGACATGCTACCATTGTAACAGCTTCACTCTGTGTAGGATTTACTTTTCCTGGCATAATAGAACTTCCTGGCTCATTTGCTGGAATCTCAATCTCGCCAAGACCACAACGGGGACCTGATGCTAACCATCGGACATCATTAGCGATTTTCATCATATCTGCTGCGAGTGCTTTTAAAGCCCCATGTGCAAACACAAGTGCATCATGTGAAGTTAGTGCATGAAATTTGTTAGGTGCCGTAATAAAATCATGCCCCGTAAGTTCACTTAATTTCGCCGCAACTCTTTCACCTAATTCAGGGTGAGCATTGAGTCCTGTTCCAACTGCTGTTCCACCAAGTGCAAGTTCACGAACAGCTTCAAGTGAGTCTTTTGCCATTTTTTCACATTTGTTTAACATTTCAACCCAACCACTAATCTCTTGACCGAGTGTAAGTGGTGTTGCATCTTGTAAGTGTGTACGACCAATTTTTACAATATCGCTAAAAGCTTCACTTTTTGCTTGTAAAGTAGCCTTGAGTTTTGTAATAGCTGGAAGTAATGACTCCTCAACGGCGATTACAGAAGCTACATGAAGTGCTGTAGGATAAGTATCGTTTGAAGATTGCGATTTATTAACATCATCATTTGGATGAATTAATTTCTCTACTCTAAAATCTCCACCTAAAATTTCAGTAGCACGATTTGCAAGTACTTCATTGTTGTTCATATTTGACTGTGTACCTGAACCTGTTTGCCATACAACAAGAGGGTAATTACCATCAAGTTTTCCCGCAAGCATATCATCAGCTGCCGCTGCGATTGCCTCTGCTTTTTTTGCATCTAATTTTCCAAGGTCTTTGTTGACTAAGGCAACTGACTTTTTCAGGTAAGAAAATGCTCTTGTAATTTCATAAGGCATAGTCTCTTGCCCTATTTTGAAGTTTTGAATACTTCTTTGTGTTTGTGCAGCCCAATAAGCATCTATTGGAACTTCAATTTCACCCATTGTGTCTTTTTCAATTCTTGTACTCATCTATTCTCCTATAAAAAATTATTTTCTTTTAGTATATTAATACCATCTTGTATAGATTTAACTGAAATTGCAAATTTTTCTTGCGTTTCTTCATCTAAATCCATCTCAATGATTTTTTCTACACCATTTTTACCTAAAACAACAGGAACACCCACAGCAACATCACTATAACCATACTCTCCATTAAGAACAGTACAAGAAGATACAATCGTTTTACTATCATCTAAAATAGCTTCAACCATATGTGCAATAGCTCGTCCTGGTCCATAGTAGCCTGAAGTACCAAGATGTCCTACAATTTCAGCGCCACCTTTACGAGTACGCTCGATAATCCCTTCCATCTCATCTTTTGAAATCAAGTCAGTTAATGGAATATCTCCAACCATCACTTTTGATGGAAGTGGAATCATATTTTCACCATGATCACCGATAACCAAACTACCACCTTGAGAAGCATTGATATGTGTTAATTTTTGAATTTGGTATGCCATACGGGAGCCATCAAGTGCGCCTGCTAAACCGATAATTCGATTAGAATCCCAACCTGTAATCTGTTTTGTAACATAAGTCATAATATCAAGAGGATTTGAAACACAGATGATGATAGCATCAGGTGAGTTTTCTTTAATATTTTCTACAACTTGCTTGGTAATTTTAGCATTTATCATCAATAAATCTGCTCGTGTCATATCTCCTTTACGGGGTACGCCAGCAGTCACAACAACAATGTCACAATCTTTTATATCACTTGCCTCAACAGCAGCTGTAATTTTTGTTGGACTTGGTGCATAGTATGTCGCTTGTGCCATATCAATCGCTTTACCTTTCGCTACACCATCAGCAATGTCAAAAAGAACTATCTCATTACAAGTTCCCATAAGTGCCAAACTATAAGCGGCTGTTGCACCAACTGCACCAGCACCAACAATTCCTACTTTTCTATTTCTCATCTTTTTGCTCCAAATCATCAAAAAATTTCATCTCATAAAGTGTATCAAGCATCTCTTGAACTGAAGCAACAGAATTTTTAAAACGAGTGATTTGTAATGTTTTGAGTGTCATTTGAATAATCTCTTCTGCACCCCCAGCACCAATCATAGCAGGTACACCACTGACAACACCACTATAGCCATATTCACCTTGAAGCATAACAGCACAAGAATGAATCTGTTTTGTGTCTTTCAAAATAGCATCTACCATCACAGCAGTTGATTTTGCAGGAGCATAGTAAGCAGAACCATCCCCGAGAAGATTGACGATTTGAGCCCCACCATTCTTAGTTTTTTTAACAATTTCACCTATTTCTTCAGAATCAAATAAATCTTCGATAGGTACACCCGCAACTGTTGTAAATTTTGGAAGCGGTACCATGGTATCTCCATGACCACCCATGACAGTAGCACGAATCTGCCCTGCTCCATAGCCTAGTTTTTCATAAATAAAGTGTGCCATACGTGCAGCATCTAAAATCCCTGCCATACCAAGCACACGCTCTCGTGGAAAACCTGTATATTTATGTGCCACATATGTCATAACATCAAGAGGATTACTTACAACAATTACGACAGCATTTGGCGCATATTCTTTAATCTCTAAAGCATATGTTTTAACAATTTGTGCATTTTTAGTAAGCAAATCATCACGACTCATTCCAGGAGTTCTAGGTGCTCCAGCGGTGATAACAACAATCTGACTATCTTTCATATCTTCTGGGCCATTCGCTGCTCGAACTACAGTATGTTCTCTAGCCGCATTCGCTGCCTGAGACATATCTAAGGCCTTACCTCTTGCAACATTAATGTTTCTTCCACGAAGTACTACTTCATGGCATGAACCACTCATCGCTAAGATAAATGCAACAGTAGATCCAAAATTACCTGTTCCAATAACGGTTACTTTACTTGCCATCTATTTCCTTTGAAGTTTTATTTTTAACTTTTTGGTTTTAGCTAGCATAGTTATGGTAGCTAAAAATCAAAAGTTATAAGCACTGCGCTTTTCAACGCAGTACCAATGACTATATACTATCTATAATAGCATTTAAAGTTGCAGATGGACGCATAGCAGCTACTACTTTTGCCTCATCTGGATTATAATAACCACCAATATCTTGAGCTTTCCCTTCTATGGAAAGTAACTCTTCTATAATTTTTGCTTCATTTTTTTCTAAAGATGCAGCCACTGGAGCAAATTTAGCAGCTAATTCAGCATTATTACCTTCACTTAAAGCTTTTGCCCAGTATTGTGCAACAAAAAAGTGAGATGCTTTGTTATCTGGTTCACCT
>Ga0256829_1003874_pt1 | contig 10097 bp, 9 predicted proteins | sample 131447metaG_FD_185979 | JGI IMG/M metagenome (GOLD analysis project Ga0256829, IMG submission 185979) | Hydrothermal vent microbial communities from Lau Basin, Pacific Ocean - 131-447 | ecosystem: Environmental > Aquatic > Marine > Hydrothermal vents | place: Pacific Ocean: Lau Basin | collected...
TATACTGATGTAAATAATCTACTATCTCTTTTTGTTTTAACATAGATTGATTATAGTTAAAAGGATTAAGAATGTCAATACACTTAATTTCATTTCTTCTTCTTAAAAATCTTTTCTATAACAATTACAATAACGACTAAAAATATCAAAGGAGACAAAAACATCAAAAACTCAAACGCTTTAGATAAAAATACAAATATATAAAACATATACCTCCAATCATATCAAACTGAGGCTCAGCTAATGCAGGTAAAGTTGCGATTAATAATAGAAACAAATAATCCTACTATAAAAACACCTAATAGGCTAATGAGCTCTTCTCCTGAAATTGTTGGTCCACATGCCAGCATGGGCAAGGTACTTACAAATACTAACAACGATATTTTTTTAAACATTTCAAACTCCTTTGTTTTACTAATCAAAGTATAAATAAAGAGTGTTAGGAAGTGTGAGGTAAAGATATTTTGCTATACTTTGGTACTAAAAAACAAAGAACATTATGCAACTTTTTAAAAACCTATTTTCCAAACCATTGTCAATACAACTTACCGTAACCTCATCCAACGGGTTTCACTTGCGTCCTGTGGCGCAGTTTGTCAATGAGGCGAAGTCTTTTGCGTGTAGTGTGGAAGCAACATTTCAGGGGAAAACTGTCGATGCAAAAAAAGTAAACACTCTGCTTTCACTCTCTTTAGAGAAAGAAGATACCTTCAAACTCACAACGCATGGCAAAGAAGCAGAGAAAGCACTTCAGTCATTACAAACACTTTTTAATACCCTCATGCAAGATGACAAAGAAGTCGTGGCAATAGAAAAGGAAAGTACCTCTTATGACGGAGAAGTCTTAGAGGGAGACATCATCTCCAAAGGGGTGGCTATCGCCTCTGCGTACCTCTACAAAACCCAAGAGATACAACACGACAATACGCTAAGTTTTAACGAAGCTGTTGCCCAGACACATAAAGCACTTGAAGACCAAGGGACAGACATTGCATTGGCACAAAAATCGTTACTTTCTTCACTGGAAGAAAAGAGTACCTCTTTAGAAACGTTAGAACAACATATTAACAAAGAGATAGAAGCACTCCAAGGTACAAAACTCTCTGCAAAAAGTGTGGACTATCAGGACATTTTACAGCAGGTTAAAAAAGCTTTGGGCTTAGAAGTGAAAGTCACTTTTCCTAGCGAGAAATTTATACTTCTTGCAGATGACCTCTTGCCTGGTGAGATAGCGATGCTTGCAAATACAAAGGTACAAGGTGTCATACTCAAAGAGACTTCCATCAACTCACATACTGCCATACTTCTGCGTGCTTCTGGCATCGCTTCACTCATCGCTGATACAAGTAAAATACCTTTGGACACAGAGATACTTTTAGATAGTTTTTCAGGACTTGTGGTATTGACGCCAAGTGATAATGATATAGAAAAAGCCAAAGCCCTGCAAGAAAAAACTAAAGTACAAAAAGCTCACTCTGCATCTAGGCGTTTTGACACTGCTTTAACACGTAGTGGCAAGCAGATAAAAGTCTTAGCGAATGTCGGTGATGTCCAGAGTGCAAAAGTAGCTAAAGAAGAAGGCGCTGAAGGCATAGGGCTTTTGCGTACAGAATTTTTGTTTAAGTCTGTCAAGCCAAGTTTACAAGCACAAACTGATGCACTTAGAGAAATATTTAGTACATTTGATGAAATTACCGTAAGAACACTCGATGTAGGTGGAGACAAAGCCCTCCCTTACATAGACATCCCGCTAGAGAGTAACCCATTTTTAGGTTTACGCGGTGTACGTCTTTTTAGGACGCATCCTGAGATACTTGCAGAACAACTTCATGCGATATTTGTAGCATCAGAGGGAAAGAAGATTAAAATCATGTTCCCTATGGTCTCAAATGTAGAGGAGTTTACAAAAGCAAAAATTTTTGCTCAAGAGATTGCTAAAAAACACAACATCAACATAAGCAACATAGACTTTGGCATTATGATAGAAGTTCCATCGGTACTCTTTCAACTCAAAGCTTTTAATGCAGTGGTAGATTTTTATTCCATTGGCACCAACGATCTCACCCAATACCTCTTCGCCATAGAACGTACCCACCCACTTCTTAAAGTAAATGTACTCTCGCCTGTTGTCTTTTCTGCCTTAGAAAGTGTTGTCAAACAAGCTACAAAACCAGTAAGCATCTGTGGGGAACTCGCAGCCAATACGGATGCTATAGAAAAACTAATAAACTTAGGACTCACAACACTGTCTGTGAACCCCAAAAGCATAGCACAAACCAAGGAGACTATACGTCATGTTTAACTTACTACAAAAAATAGGTAAAGCGTTAATGACACCTATTGCTGTACTTCCTGTAGCTGCACTTCTACTGCGTTTAGGTTTGGGAGACATTCCCTTTATCGATGGACAAATCGCCCTCATCATGAAAAATGCTGGAGATGCGATATTTTCTCATCTTGATTTACTCTTTGGTATTGGTATTGCCTACGGACTTGCCAAGAACAATGACGGAGCAGCAGCACTTTCAGGTGCTATTGGGGTACTCATAGCCAAAGCTGTTTACACCCATATTGACAAAGATGTCAATATGGGTGTCTTTGTGGGTATCATCATTGGGGTGCTTGCTGGTACACTGTATAACCGTTTTTATGACATGAAACTTCCTGAATTTTTAGGATTTTTTGGCGGTAAAAGATTTGTGCCTATCGTCACAGCTATTGCTGCCATAGGTGTAGGGGTACTTGCTGGGTATTTCTGGCACTATGCACAGTCTGGCATTGATACATTTTCCAATGCTATTATAGGATTAAAAGAGGTGGGTACATTCATCTATGGTGTACTCAATCGTCTGCTGATTCCTCTAGGACTGCACCACATTTTAAACTCTGTCTTTTGGTTTCAACTAGGTGACTATACCTACCTCAAAGATGGTGTAGAAGTCGTAGCAAATGGTGACTTGCACCGTTTCTTCGCTGGGGACAAAACAGCAGGAGTGTATATGTCTGGTTTTTATGTGGTGATGATGTTTGGTCTGCCTGCCATGGCGTATGCTATCTACCTCAACACTCCCAAAGCTGCACGTAAACGTGTAGGTGCAGTGCTTTTAGGTGTGGCATTTACCTCTTTTCTTACAGGCATTACAGAGCCTTTAGAGTTTCTCTTTCTCTTTGTAGCTCCACTGCTCTTTGTAGTCCATGCGCTTTTAACAGGTCTTGCATTGGCAGCGGCACAGATGTTAGACATCCATGCAGGGTTTGGATTTTCGGCAGGCTTTATAGACTATGTCATTAACTATAAACTTGCTACCAACCCTCTGCTCATCTTACCTCTTGGTGTAGGGTTTGCACTCATCTACTTTGTGGCTTCCTACTACACTATAAAATACTTCAAACTCAATATTTTTGAAGAGATGCTAGAGGAACCTGATGGTTGCGAAGTCAACAATGAAGCACTCTCATTCATCGCAGCGCTTGGAGGCAAAGAAAACATCACAAACACAGATGCCTGCATCACACGCTTACGTATGTCGGTGCTTGACAGCAGTAAACTTAGTGATGAGCCTTTTATGACACTGGGTGCCAAAGGTGTGATACGCCCTGATAAAAAGAGTATCCAGATTATTTTGGGTACCAAAGCAGAAGGGGTGGCTGAACATATCAAAGAGGCATTGAAGTCCCAAACGTAACCTTGAATTTTTTACCATATGTCGCTATACTATAAAGCTATATAGAAATAATAAAATTAAAAACCCAAATTATGCAATAGGATTGCCAAAATTAGTGATAGTGCTTGTGCTGTGGGTGTTTGCAAAGAATTTGAGTTTAACCCTTAGGTTAATCGATGATTATTTGTAAATGCCCACGGTACAATGACTTTTGCTAGTTTGGTAATTTCTATTGCATAATTTGGGTTAAAGGTTTACTTTGATACAAAAAGCACTACTACTTTCACTACTCCTCCTCTTAAACAGCTGTTCATTAGACAGCTTAATAGCATTGGGAGAAGTTGATAAAGTACAGGTAGTGAAAAAGAATGCATCCTACGCACAATACCGTGCATACTTTACACGTACCCAACTCAAGCCTATTAAAAACAATCAAAAGTATCTTTACTTTTATAACAAAACGAAAAAGGATTTGGCTGTACTTTTACATCGTTATGACAACTACATTCTCTACAGTCTCTACCATCCTGAAGCACCACACATGACCTTTAAGGCAAAAAAGCATACTCGCTATACACACATTCAAAGAGCGCTTAAAAAACAAGGGTATCTCCTAAGTTCTCCTCACGCTGTGGGAGCCACTTCTAAAGTAGGCCTGCGTAAATACAAAGGAATTAAAACACTCCTTATTGAGATTAAAGATTACAGAAATTTGCAAAAAAAGTACCAAAAAGCCATACACTCCTATGATGCAAGGAGTATAGTAAAGATAAAAACACAATTGCCTCATGTATTGATAGACAACTATTTTAAAACCTATCAGAAAAAAGCCTCAAGTGAAGCCCAGAGAAAGCAGCTTGACCTCATAGCAGACAAACTGCATCTGCATACACCTGAGAGTAAAAACAACAATGCGCAGGAAGAGGAGATAAAAGTACAAGAAGCACTTGCAAAAGAGATACCTGAAGAGACAGTCGCTCCTAGCGCTATACCTGAAAATGCACCCTTTAAATACTATGCTCAAGAGGCATCCTACCATGAGTTAGAGACCTATTTGAATGACAGCAAAACCAAAGACAGTCTCACTTTTAACCAATATACACAACTCACACAAAGATACACTGCATTAAAAGATAAAAAAATGCTCAAAGATGGTTCGCTCGAAGAGCTGATTTCCAGTTACAAAACCAACAAAAATCCTAAATACAAAAAGCGTATTTTAGAACTTATGAAAGAAGCACAGCAGTAAGTTATGCTGTTTCTATCAAATTGGCTATATCTAAAAAAACTGTTGTTCCCTTCTTTAAAGTGCTCTCTACTTTAACACCAATACCCATCTCTATACATAACTTTTGTACGATATGCAAACCGATACCAATCCCTCTATCTTGTTCTTTGTAGTAGCGTCTAAAGATCTTTTGTGGGTGCTTAATCCCTTTGCCTGTATCGGCAATAGATAGAACTTTCTTATTCATAGTGATAACTACTCTACCCTGTGCTTTATTGTATTTACCAGCATTAGAAAGCAAATTATCCAAAATCCGTGTAAAAGCATCTTTATTGCATTTTAATGTCACTTCTTGAATCCTATTTTGATACATAACATCTGAATAAAGTGTCATAAAATAGCCTATACGATTATTGAGCAATGTATCTAAAGAAAAGATTTCTGTTTGTGTAGGAATCTCTTTTAGAAACATTTGCAAGTTATTTTGCAGTGCCAAGATACTCTCAATATTGTTTTCTAATCTTTGTATTTTCTGGTTGTCTCCTATTTCTCTCTTAAAAAGAGAGAGATTTACTTTCATTGATGATATAGGTGTATTAAAATCATGTAAAATATCCTTAACAAATTCTTCATTGAGATGGAGTGCTTTTCTTAAAGGTGTCAAGGCATAAATAGCAAAAAACAATGAAACAAGTGTAGCAAACAAAGAATAGAGCATAAATTTATACACTATACTCTTTTTCAACGTTGCAACCCTTTGCAAATATTTTTCTCTAGGATAACTCACCTTCATAAGATATTTCGCTACTGTTGGTACTTGAAAATAACTGTAAAAATCACCATGTTTGTAGAGGATATTCTCTTCTTTATCTTTATCTTTATCGACAAAGTCAGTCTCTAATCCATCACATTGAATCGTATAAGCACATAACTTCATTTCTACACGAATTTTCTCTTCTATTTCGCCCTTCTTTACCCGATATTCATTCCAAAAATTAATGGCTAAAAGTATCTCTAGAAGGATAAAAAAAATAAAAAAACTTTTAAGAAATGACTCTAGTTCATACCTTTTCAATCATATACCCTTGTCCTCTAATATTTTTTATCTCTATACCTAATTTGTTTTTGAGTTTTGCTATATTAACACGCAATGCATTGGCACTTGGATTTTCCAAATATTCCATCAAACTAAAACTCTCTACAATTTTATTTTGATTCATTATCAACGCATGCAAAAGATTTTGTTGTACCGTTCCAAGAGGTACAAGCCGTGTATTCTTTTCAACAGTTTTCCTATAAGGATTGTAACATAGATCCCGATAATAGATACATTCATCCTCTTTTTGATATTTGCTTTTTATTCGTATGACCAACTCTTCAGGGTTAAAAGGCTTCTTAATATAATCATCCGCACCTATTGCAAATCCTTTAGAGATAGAGTTTATATCAGTCAGTGCAGTAATGTATATAGCAGGCGTTTTATCTCCTACATCCTTCAATGCTTTCAATACATCAAAACCATTAACCTCAGGAACATTGATATCTAATATATACAGGTCATATTCCTGAGTAAATGTAAGGTCAAATACTTCTGTACCTCGGTGCACAACATCTACAACATATCCTTCAAGTTCTAAAAAATCCTTAAGGCTTGCACATAATATACGGTCATCTTCAAGTAATAGTATCTTCATAATATTACAGTATATAAAAAGAGTATTAACGAAGCGTTACTTCTCTTCTTTATCTTTGTTTTTAGGACTTTTCAGCACTACAAAAAAAGCAACCAGTATAATCCCATACACGACATAATAATAAAGATTATCACTGTGTGGCATCATTTCACCTCCATTATTTTATCGCCTGCTTTAACAATAGCATATTTTTTTTCTATCTCTGTGACATCACTCTGTTCTTCTATAAGTATGGGAGTAATCGTATCTTTTGCATGTTCTTGAATATAAGCTAAATCTGCTTCTATAATAACATCACCTACTTTCACGGCATCCCCTTCCTTTGCTATGCGTGTAAACCCTTCACCATGTAAAGCAACTGTTTCCAGCCCAATGTGCACCATTATTTCTAAGTCTTTATCACTTTTAATACTGTAGGCATGATTGGTAGAAAATATCTTTGTCACCACACCATCAATGGGAGCACAAAATTGGTTACTTGCAGGTCTTACTGCCACACCATCCCCGACCATTTTCTGCGAGAACACCTCATCATCTACACTCTCAAGCATCACTATCTGCCCATCTACAGGAGAGAAAACCTCTCTTACTTTACGTTTCATAAATCCGAACATGTTTAAATCCTTTTATACTTGCTTTCACCAGCTATAATGGCTGCTATAATACTAAAGTTTTCATCAAAAATGACTATGTCTGCATCATACCCTTTTTTGAGCACACCCTTTTTAACGCCTAGCATTTGTGCAGGGATTTTTGTCACAGCATTGACAACTTCTACACGTGTCATAGAACTGTGTTGCATCATATTTGCCATGGCTTCGTTCATCTTCAGTACAGAGCCTGCCAAGGTGCCATCTTCAAGCAATGCTTTCCCCTCAGAGACTTCCACTTCTCTGCCACCTAAGTCATAAGAGCCACACTTCATACACCCTGCACGCATCGCATCAGTGATAAGTATGAGCTTGTCACCTTTAAGTCTATGTGTCAATGCAAGTGTACTTGGATGCGTATGTACCAAGTCGGCGATGATGTCACACGTTACATCACTTTCAAACACTGCACCCACAAGTCCAGGCTCTCGGTGATGATAGCTAGGCATCGCATTAAACAGATGGGTCACATGCGAAACACCCCATATAAAGCTTTGCTTAGCCTCTTCATAACTTGCATTGGAGTGTCCAGCACTAAGTATGATATGTGGATACGCTTTTGTCATATGCTTTACAAAAGCTTCACTTCCCTCTACTTCAGGAGCAAGCGTAATCATCTTCACTTCATTGATGTATTTTTCTATCAGTTTAAAGTTTGGAGACTGTACATAATTTTTATCCTGTGCCCCATGCTTAAGCGCATTGATAAAAGGACCTTCAAGGTGTATTCCTACTATCTTTGCACCTGTCACACTATGAGCATGGTTTTGAATATTTTGTAAAGCATTGTCAATCTCTTGTGTTGACATCGTCATTGTAGTGGCTAGAAAAGAGGTAGTACCCGTTTGAGGCAAAGTTGTGGAGAGTATTTCCAGTGCTTTGGGTGTAGCATCCATCACATCTGCCCCACCCAAACCATGTATATGTAAGTCGATAAACCCAGCACTCACATATGCACCGTTTGCATCTATCATCTCAAAATCATCACTATTTGAGATAGCCATATCATCAACAATATCAATAATTTTTTCATCAAAAAGAATTATCTTCCTTTCGATAATTTTATCATCTATGATACATTTGCCATTTACTATCGCCGTAATAATTAAGCCTCTTCTTTTAAATTTTCTTTTAATACACGTTTGAGCACTTTTCCTGTAGCATTTTTAGGAAGCTCGTCTATCACGTATATCTGCTTGGGTATCTTATAGTTGGCAAGATGCTGACGCATATATTTTTTAAGTGCCTGCTCATCCAACATATTTACACCTTCAGCAAGTTCTATATAAACCACAGGTACTTCTCCACTCTTCTCATCAACAATCCCAATAACCGCAGAGGCACCCACGCCACTAAAACTATCTATGACCTCTTCTATCTCACGTGGATAGATATTGATACCCTTAGAGATAATCAAATCTTTTTTTCTATCTACGATAAACAAAAAGCCCTCATCATCCATATATCCCATATCACCTGTAAGCAACCAACCATTAACAATGGTCTCTTCTGTGGCTGTGGGACGGTTAAGATAGCCTTGCATTACATTATCGCCTTTGACAATAATATCTCCAATCATACCACGACTGACCTCATTCATCTCTTCATCAACTATCTTCATTTCGTAGCTATACAATGCTGTACCAACCGACCCTGCCTTTTGTTTTTTAAAGGTATTCATACATACCGCTGGGCTTGCTTCTGAAAGTCCATACCCCTCAAGCAGTGTTGCACGTTTGAACTTCTTTGCCATAGCATCAAGTGTTTTCGGCTGAAGTGCCGATGCTCCTGATATAAATGCACGAATACGATTAAACCACATAAAATACCACGGAAGTTTTGCTTTAGACAAAGCATTATACACATCTGGAATGCCAAAGAAAAGTGTTACTCTTTTTGTTAATGTCTGTTTAAAAATATTGGAGAAAGGCTGAATAGACTGAATAATCACTATACTTGCACCCACATATAATGGTAACATAACCCCAATAGAAAATGTAAACGAATGAAACATTGGTAAAAAAACAATACCTCTGTCTCTAGCGGTGACATTCACTGTACGTCTACCTGATTCTGTGTTGGAAAGTATATTTTTATTGCTCAGCATAGCACCTTTGGGTTTGCCTGTCGTTCCAGAAGTATAGACAATCACTGCTGTATCATCCAACCGACGTGCACTGTGCATCACAGATGTTTTTTCCTGCATAGCATCATCAAACTGTAAATGCTTCTCCCCCTCAACACTTGCATTACCTTCCCATATAATATACGCACATAATACACTTGCCTTGGAGCTATTTACTACTTTGTCATGGATAGATGAAGCGATAAGAATCACACTTCCACTGTCTTCAAGAATATAACTTAACTCTTCGGATTTTAAAAAAGTATTGACGGGTACGAGTACAGCACCCAGTTTAGACACAGCAAAAATAGCATAGATAAACTCTGCTGAGTTACGTAAAAAAAGGGCTACCCTGTCCCCCTCTTTGACACCTTGTTTCGACAAAAAGGCCGCAAGCTTATCTGCTGCTTCTCTAATAGCACCATAACTAATCTTCTCATCGTTTAAAAAGAGCGCAGACTTATTGGTACGTTTCTTTGCCTGCGTTTCTAAGAGTTCATAAAAGTTATTATATGGGTATGCCATCTTAGAACTCATATGCAACACCAATAGTAGTTAAAAATGCTCCACCTTCTGAAAAATTGCCTCCATTTTTTAGAATTGAATTTTCTGCAACACCTGGAGTTAAAGAAAATGAATCTTTATCACTTACAAGAAAAGATGCCCCCCAAGATAAATTTTCATTTTGTTGATATCTAAATCCTAAAGAGAATACATGTGAATCACTGTCTGCCA
>Ga0256829_1003875_pt1 | contig 10096 bp, 9 predicted proteins | sample 131447metaG_FD_185979 | JGI IMG/M metagenome (GOLD analysis project Ga0256829, IMG submission 185979) | Hydrothermal vent microbial communities from Lau Basin, Pacific Ocean - 131-447 | ecosystem: Environmental > Aquatic > Marine > Hydrothermal vents | place: Pacific Ocean: Lau Basin | collected...
CTTGGTTCTGTAAAAGGAAAAAAGCTTGGTCTAAATCTTACCTTTACATCCCCAAACATATGAATTAAGAAACTCTCAAGTATAAATTTTAAATTTGCAAAACTAACTTTACCTTTTTCATCTACCACTAGTCCTTCTACTTGATGAAACATAGGAGTATGAGTTAAGTCATAATCTCTTCTAAACACCGCTCCTGGACTTATCATTCTAATTGGAGGTTTTTGTTTAAGCATTGTTCTAATTTGTACAGGAGATGTATGAGTTCTAAGTAAGCTTCCATCTTTAAAATAAAAAGTATCTTGCATATCACGTGCTGGATGATATTTTGGAAGATTGAGTGCTTCAAAATTGTGAAAATCATCTTCTACAAGAGGCCCAACTTCTACTGAAAAATTTAATTTTGTAAAAAAATCAATAATTTTATTCATAGTATCTGTAATTGGATGAATTGCACCTGTAGGTTTTGGATTAAAAAGAGTAACATCAATTCTTTCTAGTTTTAATTTTTGATTTAAAATCTCTTCTTCTAAAGCTTCTTTTTTTTCAGCTATTAATTTTATAGCTTTCTCTTTTAATTCATTTAATTCTTTTGCAACTTTTTTCTTCTCTTCTGCACTTAAATTTTTAAGCTCTTTAAATTTTTGAGTAATAATTCCATTTTTTCCAAGAAGTGATATTCTTATTTTTTCCAGCTCTTCAAGAGAAGCAGCTTTTTTAATTTGGTCTAAATCCACCAAAACTCCTTAAAATTTTTGAAAATAATACCAAAATTAATTCTCTTTTTCAAAATATAAATAACATAGCTTTTGATATAATTCCTTAAAAAAGGAGATAAGATGGAATGTATTTTTTGTAAAATAGTAAAAGGTGAAATTCCTAGTAAAAAAGTAAATGAAAATGAAAAATTCTTAGCTTTTCATGATATAAATCCAATAGCACCAATTCATATCTTAATTATTCCAAAAGAACATTATGAAAAATTTGATAATACTCCAAATGAGATATTTAACGAAATGGCCGCATTTATAAAAGATACAGCAAAAAAATTAGGAATAAGCGATTATAGACTTATTACAAATAACGGAAAAGGTGCTGGTCAAGAAGTATTTCACTTACATATTCATATGGTTGCTAATCCAAATGGAACACTTAAATGGCCAAAATTAGTATAAAGGATCTGTATTGAAATATATAGGGGCACATGTTAGTGCAGCAGGTGGAGTTGAAAATGCTGTTAAAAATGCAGTTAAAATAGGTGCAAATGGTTTTGCACTTTTTACAAAAAATCAAAGACAATGGTTTGCTAAACCTTTAAGTGAAAAAAATATTTTAAAATTTAAAGAATATATGGCTGAACATGGATTTAGTGCAGATGCAATTCTTCCTCATGATAGCTATTTGATAAATCTAGGACATCCAGAAACCGAAAAAAGAGAAAAATCTTTAAAATCTTTTATAGATGAAGCAAAAAGAGTAGAAATTTTAGGATTAAAATATTTAAATTTTCATCCAGGAAGTCATTTAAGAAAAATAAGTGAAGAAGAGTGTTTAGATTTAATCAGTGATAGTGTTAATAAAGCTATAAAAGAGACTGATAGTTGTATATTCGTAATAGAAACAACTGCAGGTCAAGGCAGTAATCTTGGATATAAATTTGAACATTTAGCATATATCATTGATAAAATAGATGATAAAGAAAGAATCGGAGTATGCATTGACACAGCTCATATTTTTGCTGCAGGTTATGATATCCGCACAAAAGAAGCTTATGAAGCTACAATGAAAGAATTTGATGAAATAATTGGTTTTAAATATCTTAAAGGTATGCATATAAATGATTCAAAAGCTAAATTTGCATCTCGTGTTGATAGGCATCACTCTTTAGGAAAAGGAGAAATTGGAATTGATGCTTTTAAATTCATTATACAAGATAAAAGAATTGATAATATTCCTTTAATTCTTGAAACAATTGACCCAGATATTTGGGCAGAAGAGATTGAACTTCTTAGGAGTTTTGATGTATAAATATTTAAAAATAACTAAGTCCCCAAATTTAACAGGAGAAGTAACAATAAGCGGCGCTAAAAATGCTGCTTTACCATTAATCGCTTCATCTATACTTGCGAAAAACGAAGTTGAATTCACAAATGTTCCTGAAGTTGTAGATGTCAAAACTCTACTTAAACTTTTAAATAATCTTGGAGCTGAATTTAAATTTGAAAATCACTCTTTAAAAATAAATACTTCTTCCATCAAAAATACCACTGCTATATATGAAATTGTAAAAACAATGAGAGCCTCAATTTTGGTATTAGGACCTCTACTTGCTAGATTTGGACATTGTAAAGTAAGTTTACCTGGGGGATGTGCCATAGGAGCTAGACCTGTAGATTTACATCTTAAAGCTCTTAAATTAATGGGAGCTGAAATCACAATAGAACAAGGATATATTCATGCAAAAGGAAAATTAAAAGGGAGTGATATCGTATTTGATAAAATAACAGTAACAGGAACAGAAAATATTATAATGGCCGCAAGTCTTGCAAAAGGAAAAACCAAAATTATAAATGCTGCAAAAGAACCAGAAGTTGTTCAACTTTGTGAAGTTTTAAAAGATGCTGGAGTTGAGATTGAAGGAATAGGAAGCGATGAAATAACAATTTATGGAACAGATGGTGAATTACTTAAATTCAAAAAACAAGAAATTATCCCTGATAGAATAGAAGCTGGAACATATTTAGCAGCAGGAGCGATTACTAATTCTAAAATAACACTAAAAAATGTAATTACTGAGCATTTAGAAGGAATATTGACTAAATTTAAAGAAATGGGATTCTCTTTTGAAGAAGACAAAAAAACTTTAACAATAATTCCTGCTAAAAAAATAGAACCTGTAAAAATAATTACTACTGAATATCCTGGATTCCCTACAGATATGCAAGCTCAATTTATGGCAATAGCCACTCAAGCTGAAGGTATGAGTATAATTGAAGAGAGACTTTTTGAAAATAGATTTATGCATGTACCAGAACTTAACAGACTTGGAGCAAATATCTCTATCAATGGAAAAGTAGCTACAATAATTGGACCTACTAAATTAATAGGAGCCGATGTTATGGCTACAGATCTTAGAGCAAGTTCTGCTTTAGTACTTGCTGGTCTTATAGCTGAGGGAGAGACAAATATTCATAGAATTTATCATCTTTTTAGAGGATATGAAAATTTCGTAGAAAAATTTAAAGGACTTAGTGCAAAAATGGAAATTTTAAATGAACCTAATCCTTAAGAATTTCAAAATAAATTTTTTCCATTTCTTTTTTATCTAATTTTTCTCCCAAAAATAATTCCATTGCCAAAATTCCCTGATAAACTAATAAATACAATCCATCTTTTGTCATTAAATTATACTTTTTTGCCATTTTTAAAAATGGAGTCTCTTTACCATATACAACATCAACAGCATATTTTGCATTTTTTAAAATCTTTTCTAACATCTCTTTTGGCATAGGAAGAGAATCATCTTTTAGACCTGCTGAAGTAGTATTTATAATTAAATCATAATCTTTAAATTCAAAATTATCCCAAGTATAAGCATTGAATCCTTTTTCTTTGAAAAACTTAAGTCTTCCTTCACTTCTATTTACAATATCAGCTTTAAGTAAATATGAAATTGCCCTAGCTGTCCCACCAGCTCCGATTATTAAAGGATTTTTATAATCAAAATCTTTTATAACTTCCATAAAGCCAGGACCATCGGTATTGTAACCTACAACTTTATCATTTTCTAAAACCAAAGTATTTACTGCTTTCATATCTTTTGCCACACCTCTTACTTCATCAGCCAATTTATAAGCCCACTCTTTATGAGGAATAGTTACATTGGCACCTTTAATTTTTAATTCTTTAAATTTATCAATAATCTCACTTCCATCTTCAAGCAAATATCTTGTATAGCAATGATTTAAATTTTTTTTCTTGAAAAAATAATTATGCATTAAAGGAGATTTTGAATGTTTAACAGGATTTCCAAAAATAGTAAAAATCATCTCTCTACCTTACTAAATAAAAATAAAACTCTTCATCTTCAAAATAAAACTTCACTTCTACCCCTTTTCTATTAACTACAATATTTTGTAAATTATCTATTTCATCAAAAACTTTTGGAAGTGTAATATTTATTCTTAAATCATGTTTTTGAATTTCTCTTTTAACAGTTCCAACTATTATATTCGCAAATTCACTAACTAAATCATTAAGTTCTTCTTTAGTTTTATATTCTTCTCCTAAAAGGATTTTTGATATTCTTTTTGTAAGATTTTCACTTAAAATTAAAATCATCATCCCATCCATATCACCATAAAATCCAATAGAACTTGCAACATATTTTTTAGAAGTATCAATTGTAACTTCTGTAATTCTTGGAGGTTCTTTTTTGGCTTCAACTCCTGTCATTAATTGAACTGTTGAAATTGTAGAATTAACAAAATATGGCAAAAGTTTTACAAATTCTTTCGTTATTTTTTTACTTTTTTTGTAAATAACTTCATTTGAATTGATAACTTCTTCATATTCTTTTGATTTAAAAAGTTCTTCTTCATTAGCAAAAAATAGATACCCCATATCTTCTAAATCTTGAATAAGTTGTGGCTGAACACTTTTTTTGTTAAGTCCTACTATAGCAAGAAGCGCTCCATACTCAGCAGCTTCCACACCTAATGTCTTCAAAAAACGAACTGCATGAATATTAAGCCCTTTTACAGCATTCATATCAAAAATAAATACTTTAAATCCAATCAATAGATTTCTTCTAAAATATTCAATATCAAACATATTTGATAAATTTGCATCTAAAAATCCATCAAAGAAAAAATATACAATAGAATTTTTAACTACAGCTCCAACTCTATTAGAAATTTTTAAAATTATAGATTTTTTTATAACTACTGCATCTTCTTTTATTTCATCTTCACTTTCTACTACTTTAGGGGAATATCCTCTTTTTAAAAGATAATAAATTAACATGTTTTTATTCTGTTCATCTTTTATGCAACAAATATAGATAGGTTTTTCTTCTAGATAATCTTCATCAAAAAAAATTTTTTCAATATGTTCATTTTCAAAAATATTAAAATATAAATTATCAAGATTACTAACTATTTGAAAAACATTTTTATTTGGACTAAATATACAACTTTCTACATTCTCTTTTTTAAAAAGATTCTCTAAAACATCATTTAAAAATCTCAAAGCATTCATATTCGCACTTATAACTTTTGAAAAATCTATACTTATATATTTTATATCTCTTTTCCTTATTTTTTCTATATCAAGAGGAGTAATATATTCAGCCGCTGCATTTGCATCTAAAAATCCCTGTGGTTTAATAAGCATTTTATTATTTATAAAATTTTTAATTACCCCCATTCTCAAGTTCCTTTAATGTTGATACCAACGCTCCAAGTTTATTATTTACTTCCTTGTATTCAAGTTCTGGCTTACTATCAGCCACAATTCCTGCTCCTGCTTGAAAAATAACTTCATCATCTTTAATTAAAGCAGTTCTTATAGTAATTGCACTATCCATATTTCCATCAAAACCAAAATATCCAATACTTCCCGCATAATAACCTCTTTTTATACCCTCATATTTCGCTATCAGCTCCATTGCTTTAATCTTAGGAGCCCCCGTCATAGTTCCAGCCGTAAAAGTTGCTTTAAATAAATCAAACATATCATATTTATTATCTAAAATCCCTACAACATCACTTACCATATGCATAACATGAGAATATCTCTCAACTCTCATTAATTCCTCTACTTTTACACTGCCAGCTTTTGCCACTCTTCCTACATCATTTCTTCCAAGATCAACCAACATTATATGCTCAGCTACTTCTTTTGGATCATTTATCATATCACGTTCTAACTCTAAATCTTTTATTAAATTTTCTCCTCTTTTTCTAGTACCTGCTATTGGTCTTAGTAAAATAGCTCCATCAGTAAGTCTAATCATAACCTCAGGAGAACTTCCAATGATTGCAAAATCATCAATATCTAGATAATACAAATATGGAGATGGATTTTTGCTCCTTAATTTTCTATAAAAAGAGAGTCTATCTACTTTTGCTTTTACTTTAAGTCTATTTGAAAGAACTATTTGAAAAATATCCCCATTTTTTATATTTTCTTTAGCAAGTTTAACCATTTCAAAAAATTTCTCTTTAGAAAAAACAAATTCAGGTTCTTTTATTATTTGTATTGGTTTTAAAGGATGATGAATATATGTAGAATTTATTTTGTTTTTAATATCTTCCATTTTATTTTCATAAATTTTATCATTTATAATAATTGTAAGTTCCGAAGATTTATGAGAATATCCTACTACAATTTTTGGTCTTATCATATAAAAATCAGGAATATTTGTCTCATCCTTTAAATTATCCATAACTTGTTTTAATACTGGCTCAAAAACTTTCACTAAATCATATCCAATATATCCTATAAAACCATCAACAAATCCTATTTTAAGCTTTTTTGTAAGATTTCTATAATAATCTTTATCAATCTTTTTATAATAATTCTTTAAAAAAGTAAAAGGATCAGTATCTAATATTTCCTCTTTTTCTCCATTAAAATAATAAGTTTTATTGTTTTGATATTTAACTCTTTCTCTCTCTCCTATTACAATAAAAGAGTAATTTCCATCGCTATTATTTATCACACTTTCAAATAAAAAAATCCTCTCTTTAGGAAAAAGAGATTTTAATTGATTATAAATAGCAATAACCGAAAATTCATCTACCAAAAATTTATCATAAATCATTTATTAACCTTAAAAATAAAAGCATTTTGAGTAATATATTTTTTAACTCTAAGCAATTGTTTTTTTGCCTCTTTTTTTGAGTTAAATGGTCCTACTAAAATTTTATGAACAACAATTTTTTTACCATTTCTATTTATAACTGTTGTATAAAATGTGTAGTTATAACCATATTTTTTAATTAATTCTAAAAACTTTTTATTAGGTTTAGTATATTTCATTAAAGCAGCCACTTGAATATAATATTTACTTTCTATTTTTTTAGAAACTATATGAGTTTTAGTTTTTTTTGGTTTTAATTGTGAAATTTTTTTAGTATTTTGCGTTTGAATTTCAATAGGTTGTTTTACTTTTTCTATATTTTTTGACTCATTAATCTTTGTAACATTTACATCTTTATTAGTAATAGATTGTGAATTATTAGTTTCTGTTTTAATACTTGAAGTATTATTCTCTTTTTCTATAGGAATTTGTTTAAATAAAGGCTCTTCTTTTACTTGAGGAGGTATAACACTTTCTGATTGATTTTTACTAGTAGAATTACCTTGAATAACTGCATAAACAATAACACCTATTACAAATATCAAAAAAAATATTGCAATATATATTAAAATTTTTTTAGGATTCTTATTGTTGTTATTTAAATTTAATAAATCTTCTTTATTTTTCATTTAATCTCCTTTACATATGTCTAGCCCAACTAGCACCTCTTTCTTTCTTATAAAGCCCATAAGGTAAATTTAAAATATTAAATTCAGGAGGTAATTCATCAGTAGGAAACATTCTCCATTGCTTTGGAAGTTTTGAAGCTAATTTAGCAGACAATTTCTTACCAAGTTGAATAGCTTCATTTAAAGAGGTATGCCCTTTATGGATATAAAGATGTAAATGTCCAGGTGTTTTAGAATTATAAGCAGTAAAATTCAAAAATCCTTCTTCTCTTAAAAGAAGACTTGCTCTATTCCAAAATCTCTCAGGGTCTCTTCCATTATAGTCAAACACAATATTTTCAACAATATTTCTTTGTCTGTTAATTAAATCATGAGCAATAATTTTTTTCCCTTCAATATGCTCATTCATAACTTGCAAAGTTAAAGGTTTATCTACTTTTTCATATTTATCAAAAAATGTTCTACCTTTATAAACTATTTTTTTAACTATTGTACCTTTATATTCAAAATAGTAATTTCTATTCATTTTAATCATTGAAATTTCTACATTATAAGCCATATTTACACCTTTATATCCCACAAAGGGGAGAGATTAATAAGTTGGTCTATCATAAATCACGAATTTACTTGCAAGCTCTTTAAGCTCTTTTGCTACTTTTTCTTGAAGTTCAAGATTATAAATATCATCTAAAACATCTGCTATTTTATTTGCAATAAATCTAAACTCTTCTTCTTTCATACCTCTTGCTGTAAGAGCTGGAGAGCCAATTCTAATACCACTTGTAACAAATGGACTTCTTTTCTCACCTGGTACTGTATTTTTATTAACAGTAATTCCAGCTCTACCTAATGCTTCTTCTGCTTCTTTTCCGCTAAATTCTTTATTTAGAAAACTTACTAGCACTAAATGATTATCAGTTCCACCACTAACTAAATCATATCCTCTCTCAAGAAGTACATCCGCTAATACTCTTGCATTTTTCTTAACTTGTTTTGCATAATCTTTCCAAGAACTTTCTAAATTCATTTTAAATCCAACAGCTTTTGCCGCAATTACATGTACAAGCGGACCACCTTGAATTCCTGGGAAAATTGCAGAATTTATTTTTTTAGCATATTCTTCATTATTTGTAAGGATAAGTCCGCCTCTTGGACCTCTAAGAGTTTTGTGAGTTGTAGTAGTTACTACATCACAATGAGGGAATGGATTTGGATGCTCACCTGCAACTACAAGTCCAGCAATATGAGCAACATCAGCCATTAAAATAGCACCAACCTCATCAGCAATTTCTTTAAATTTTGCAAAATCTATTTCTCTAGGATATGCACTTGCACCACATACTATCATTTTAGGTTTTACAATTTTTGCTATATCTCTTACTCTATCATAATCAATTCTACCTGTTTTTTCATCAATTCCATAGGAAAAACTATGATAGTGTTTTCCAGAGAAATTAACTTTTGCACCGTGTGTTAAATGCCCACCATTGCTTAAGTCCATTCCAAGTAATTTATCATATGGTTTCATTAAAGCAACATATACTGCACCATTTGCTTGAGAGCCAGAATGTGGTTGTACATTTGCATACTCACATCCAAAAAGTTTTTTAGCTCTATCAATTGCAAGCTGTTCAATCATATCAGCATATTCACATCCACCATAATATCTTTTACCAGGATACCCTTCTGCATATTTATTTGTAAATACACTTCCCATAGCTTCCATAACCTCTGGAAGTGTAAAATTCTCACTCGCAATCATTTCAAGATGATCTGTTTGTCTTTTTAATTCTTTTTCTAAAATTGAATATACATCAGCATCATAATTTTTAAGTAAACTCATTTATTCTCCTTTATTTTGATTCATCTTTATCTTTTGTTTCAACTTTTGGTTTCATTGTTGGGAATAATATCACATCTTTGATTGAATGTGAATTTGTAAGAAGCATCACAAGTCTATCAATACCTATTCCTTCACCTGCAGTTGGTGGCATACCATATTGAAGAGCGCGGATATAGTCATAATCCATATCCATCCCCTCTTCATCACCTTTTGCTTTTGCTTCAAGCTGAGCTTTAAATCTTTCATATTGGTCAAGTGGGTCATTTAGCTCATTAAATCCGTTTGCAATTTCTCTTCCAGCTATAAATAATTCAAATCTCTCAGCAAATTCTGGATTTTCATCACTTCTTCTAGCAAGTGGTGAAATGTCTATTGGAAATTCTGTTACAAATGTAGGATTTATAAGTTTATCTTCAACAAATTCATCAAAAAGTTCTGCCCAAAGTTTACCTTTACTATCAATATGCTCTTCTATTTCAACTCCTGCATCTTTTAGATATTTTTTCATTTTTTCCACATCATCTAAAATATCTTCCGGAATTTCTCCAATTTGAACTAAAGCATCCCTGTAAGTAATAGTGCTCCAATTATCAAAATCAATTACCATATCTCCATACTCAAGTTTTTTAGGAAGATTAAGTTTTTCAAATAAAAAGTCAAAAAGTTCTTTTGTAAGTTTCATTAAATCTTCCATAGTATGATAAGCCCAGTAAAATTCTATCATTGTAAATTCTGGATTGTGAGTATGATCAATCCCTTCAT
>Ga0256829_1003876_pt1 | contig 10095 bp, 13 predicted proteins | sample 131447metaG_FD_185979 | JGI IMG/M metagenome (GOLD analysis project Ga0256829, IMG submission 185979) | Hydrothermal vent microbial communities from Lau Basin, Pacific Ocean - 131-447 | ecosystem: Environmental > Aquatic > Marine > Hydrothermal vents | place: Pacific Ocean: Lau Basin | collected...
AGTTGAGAAAATTATTTTAACACGACCTGCTGTAGAAGCAGGTGAAAACCTTGGTTTTTTGCCTGGTGATTTGCAGCAAAAAGTTGACCCTTATTTACGCCCGCTTTTTGATGCGCTTTCGGATATGTTAGGCACAGAAAAAATGGGATCATTGATGGAGCAAGGGGTGATTGAAATTGCACCTTTAGCTTATATGCGTGGGCGTACACTTAATGATGCCTTTGTGATTTTGGATGAAGCACAAAATACAACCAAAGCACAAATGAAAATGTTTTTAACCCGCCTTGGTTTTGGCTCAAAAATGGTGGTGACTGGTGACGTAACACAGGTGGACTTACCACGTGAGCAGGATAGTGGTTTGTTGCAAGTATTAACGGTGTTGGCTGGTGTGAAGGATATTGGTATTTGTCGTTTGAGTGCTGAGGATGTGGTTAGGCATAGGTTGGTTGAGAGCATTGTACAGGCTTATGATAAACATGATTGATATGATTGTAGATGATGATGTTTCACCATTGGTTTCGCAGCAGAACATTGAAAATGTAGTGAAAGTGAGTTGTTTAGTAGTGGAAAACATCACACAACCATCCGTTTGTATTCGGTTTTCCAGTGATGAAGTGGTGCGGCAACTGAACGCGCAATGGCGGGATAAAGATAAGGTAACTGATGTGTTATCTTTTCCCATGCAAGATGGGGATAGTTTTGATGCCGATGAATCGCTTGGTGATATTATTTTAGCAGTGCCCTTTGTGCAATCAGAAGCCAATCGTCTCAACTTACCTGTAGAGGCACATAGTATGCATTTGATAACACATGCAACATTACATTTGTTGGGTTATGATCATATTGCCGATGATGAAGCACAAGTCATGCAGCAGCTAGAGAATCAGGTGATGTTGAAGCTTGGGTTGCACCAGCCATACCCTGAATACTCTGAAGAGGTGAATTGATGAGCCAATGGCGTTGTAAATTACGCAAAAAAATACTGGATTGGTTGCGCCCTGGTGAAACAGAGGAAGAGTTGTTAAATATTGTGCAACGTGCTGAATTTATTCGTTCAGACGAGCAAAGGCGCATGTTAATTCAAGCCGTAGAGTTTCATGATACACGGGTGCGAGAAATCATGACACCGCGCTCACATCTTCACACTATAGATTTATCCATTTCAGCTGCAGATTTAGAAGAAGAAATCATGAATGCCAAAGTTACGCGATTGCCAGTGACTGATGGTGATTTGGATAAGATTGTTGGTGTTGTTTACCTTTGGGATTTATTTGCGGCACGCATCAAAAATCAAACGATTATTTTGTCTGATATGTTGCGTCCATGCCCTAAAATATCTGAATTGCAACGGGTTGCAGGTTTATTGTCAGAAATGCGTGAAGGCAGTCATATCGCTATTGTACAAGATGAGTTTGGTGGTACGGCGGGTTTGGTGACGCTGTCTGACTTGTTAGAAGAAATTGTCGGCTCTATTGATGAAGATACACAAGAAGATGATGCAGGTATTACACGGCTTGAGAATGGTGATATTGAAGTATTAGCGCGTGTGCATATTGAAGAACTTGCTGAGGTTTTGAATATGGATTTTGCAGAGGGTGATTATGATACCGTGGCAGGTTTAATTACCAGTGAACTTGGGCGTATACCTGTAAGTCGAGAGCGCGTGCAGGTTGCAGGGTTGAATATGATGATTGTTGAGGCAGATCCAAGGCGAGTCATACGCGTTCGTATTCGTCTACAAACGCAAGATTGATGATTATGACTTCCAGTTTTACAAGCTGTGTGGTTAGCGTATTCCATGATAAAACTATTTGCATAAAGAGGTTATACAAGTAAAAAATGAATAATAAAATTGCAGTATTAGCCTCAGGTAAGGGAAGTAATTTAAAGACAATCTTAGAAGCTATTGAGCGCGGTGATTGTTGTGCAAAAGTTGAAGTGGTGATTTGTAATAAAGCGGATGCGGGAGCTTTAGAAATTGCTAAAAAGACAGGGGTGCCTCATGTTTGTTTTATCAATCCGAAAGATTATGCAGGGCGTGAAGCATTTGATGCAGCGTGTAGCCAAGTCATCCAAGATGCTGATTGTAAGCTGATTGTACTGGCAGGTTATATGCGTATTTTATCTGAAAGTTTTATTCAGACCTTCCCACAACAAATTATTAATATTCACCCTTCCTTGCTTCCGTCCTTTATTGGGGCAGATGCTGTAGGTGATGCATTGCGTTATGGGGTAAAGGTTTCAGGTTGTACGGTGCATGTTGTCACAAAAGAACTAGACAGCGGGCCTATACTTGCCCAATCTTGTGTGCCTGTGTTCACTGAAGATGATGATGCTTCACTGCATGCTCGGATTCAAGAAAAAGAATATGAGATTTATCCTGAAGTGATTGATAAACTTATAAAAAGATAGTTGAGGGAGTGGAAATGTTAAAATATGTATTAGGTTTGTTGTTACTACTGCCACATTTGGCGATGGCAGGCGATGTTCGCAACGTCAATTTCGCGGCATTTCAGAAGGTGGACAAAGATTTTGAATTTTCACCGATTGTGGAAGGTACGTTTAGTGATTTTATTGCAGCGATGGAGGGCTCACAAATTCTCGCCTTAGCGCATACAGCAGGTGCTATTGATGGTGATGTGATTACGTTGCAGACCAGTGTGTTGCGTGATGAGTCAGGTAGCCTTGGCGATTTTGGTGTGGATTGTCAGCTAAGCTATAAAGATGAGAGTACCAAAGAAGACACTTCGTTTTTATTGGGTGGTCTTTGCAAAGTTATTCAAGTTGGGCGCGGTAAGAATGTTCGTGATACCTTGTTTATTCCACATACAAATATTCCCGATACTTCGCAAGGTTTTGATGGCTGGTTTATGTTGGACGAAGATGAAAAAACGGGCATTGCCTTTTATGCAAATGTAAGTGTATCGGAGTAGTTATTCTCTTAATTTGATTCGGACTATGCTTTAACGTATATTGTTATGTTTAGAGGGGGAGGTTGTTGATGTTGAAATATCTATTGATTTTCATGCTGCTTGTTCCAACTTTAAGCATAGCTGGTGAGGTTAGAAGTGTGAACTTCGCGGCATTTCAGAAGGTGGACAAAGATTTTGAATTTTCGCCGATTGTGGAAGGCACATTTAGTGATTTTATTGCAGCGATGGAGGGCTCACAAATTCTCGCTTTAGCGCATACAGCAGGTGCTATTGATGGTGATGTGATTACGTTGCAGACCAGTGTGTTGCGTGATGAGTCAGGTAGCCTTGGTGATTTTGGTGTGGATTGTCAGCTAAGCTATAAAGATGAGAGTACCAAAGAAGACACTTCGTTTTTATTGGGTGGTCTTTGTAAAATTATTAAAGTAGGGCGCGGTGAAAACTTGCGTAAAACATTGCTTATCCCACATACGAATATCCCAGATACTTCACAAGGTTTTGATGGTTGGTTTATGTTGGATGAAGATGAAAAAACAGGCATTGCTTTTTATGCCAATGTGAGTGTTGAACACTAAAGCTGTACCACAATATGAGTTTGAGTTTTGAATCAAAGGTCTAAGCCGAAGCTTAGACCTTTTTTATGAGTTTATTTACCAATGCAAAATTCAGAAAAAACTTTGTCGAGAATAAATTCCACATCACCAATACCAAGGATTTCACCAAGTGTAGACCAAGCTCTGCGCCATTCCATGGCAGTTAAATCAATCATTTCTTCTCGTCCAAGCATGCCTAAACCTGCTTGAATATGTGCTAGAGATACTTCAAGAGCTGCCCTATGTCGTGATGAGGTTACTAAGGCAGCCTCATCGCTTAGGTCAACGTCTCCAAGTTGTTTTGCCATGGTCTCAACCAGTGTTTCTAAACCTTGGTTTTTTTTGATAGAGATAGGCAAAAAATCATCAGCATCAAAAGATGAATTTTTATCAACCTTATTCATGATTTTTAGGTGGATATGAAGGCTTTTAAAGTGTGTTTCAGGCTTCCACGTTTCAGGGCGTGAAGCATCGGCAATAAAAATAACCAAATCTGCTGTTTCTGCAGTTTGTTTGGCACGTTTCACCCCTTCTTGTTCAACAATATCATTAGTATGACGCAAGCCTGCGGTATCGGTAAGGCGGATAGGGATGCCATTGACTTCAAAATCCACTTCAAGGGTGTCGCGTGTGGTGCCTGCAATATCCGTGACAATAGCTCGGTCACGACCAGATAGTGCGTTTAACAAACTCGATTTACCAACATTGGGTTCACCAATAATGGCTACGGTTGCCCCTTCAAATAGACGCTCACCAAGTTTACTGTTTAATTGCTGCTGCATAGGTGCGATGAGTTCACTTTCAACACGTTGCCTTAACTGCTCATAAAAGAGTTCAGGTACTTCATCTTCAGGGAAATCTAAGCATGCTTCAACATGCGCCACTACAGATGTTAAATCATCCATATATTGAGATATTCGGCGACCAAATGTGCCATCTAATTGTTTCTGGGCTTGTTTGGCAGCTCTTAGAGTGGCTGCGTCAATACATGCCACCACAGCTTCAGCTTGGGATAAATCAATCTTACCATGTTCCACTGCACGGCGGGTAAACTCACCAGGTTCAGCGGCACGACAACCAAGCACTAAAGTGCGTTCAAACAATGCTTTAAGTAGCATAGGGCTACCATGCGCTTGCAATTCAACAGTATCTTCACCTGTATAAGAGTTGGCACCTGCAAAATAAATGGTTAAGCCATGGTCTATGGTCTCACCTTGGGCATCATACCAGTGGTGAAAGTGAGCAAAGCGGGGTGTAAATGGTTTATCACGTTGGCAAAGCTTTAAGGCGATAGAGGCCGCTTGTGGCCCCGACAAACGGATAATGCCAATGCCACCCCGACCATGTGGGGTAGCAATCGCAGAAATAGTATCATTCATCGTTCACGTTGTTCCTTTGCCTTAATCATGATGTTGTTGGGAGTAGAAGCTATGAAGCTAGCGCTTTAGTCAACATTCATGCTCCGCATAACTAGGCGTTGCTGGATGATGGAAAGAATATTATTGGTTACCCAATAAAGTACGAGTCCTGCAGGGAAGAACAAGAACATGGCTGTCATAAACAGCGGCAAGAATTTCATGACCTTAGCTTGGATAGGGTCTGTTGGTGCAGGGTTTAGCTGCATTTGGATAAACATGGAAACACCCATCAGCACGGGTAATACGAAATAAGGGTCTTGCACGGATAAATCATGAATCCAACCGTAGAATGGTGCTTGGCGCAACTCTATAGAAATAAGCAATACTTTATAAAGCGAGAAGAATATAGGCATTTGCGCCACAATAGGTAGACAGCCACCCAATGGGTTTACTTTATTTTTCTTATATAATGCCATCACTTCTTGGCCCATTTTTTGTCTATCATCGCCATAGCGGTCTTTTAGCCTTGCCATATCAGGCTGAAGTTTGCGCATATTCGCCATAGAGCGATAACCACTTTGCGTGGGTATAAATAATAAAGCTTTTAGCGTTAAGACCATGAGAATAATAATCAAACCATAGTTAGGAATATATTGGTGCAACCAAAGCATGACTTCGTGTAATGGTTTGGCAATAACCGTTAACCAACCGAAATCCACAGCGCGTTCAAGACCTACATTAAGTTTTTCTAATGCTGGTACAGATTTAGGACCAATAAAGATATTATTTTCAAATACCATATCACCATTGTCCACCACACCGTCATGAATCATACCAGCCTGATATGCTCTACCATCACCTTTATAATAATAACGGTAATGCTCTTCTTGGTTTGCGGCATAAATGGTGTTCATGAAATAGCGGGTCATCATGCCTGTCCAACCGCCAACGGATGCAAATTTCTTCTCGCCCGTTTCATCCAATTCATCATAAGTGACTTCTATTAAGTCACCGTTGAACAAGCCAATCGGACCGTCATGTTCATTGTAATTTTTCGTTGCAGGTTCAATCGGATTTTTTTCAACGACTTGTAGGTATAGCTTTAGACCAGCACCACCTTTGATACGGTCTTGTGTTTTAAGGACATATGAACCTTGTTCTAAAGTGTAAGTACGTTGCCAGATATAACCATCACTCAATTTACCTTCAAATTGAGCCACTGTTGTACCACTGTTATCTTTTAGCGAAACAAGCTTGAAGGGTTCAACTAGCTTTTGTGTAAGTACGCCACTGTTGATATACGCTTGGTGAAACTCATTTTGCAAAAGAAGTTTGATTTTCTCTGGGTTATCGAGTGCTTGTTGGTATTGCAGCAGTGTGGCTTCAGTTAACCAACCGCGGGCATTGATTTTTAGTGATAACACATCATTGCCAAACTCAGAAATAATGTTGGTTGCTAAAACCTCTTTGTTTGCTACAGGTTTGGTGATGGTTGTTGGTGCAGGACTACCTGATGATGTTTGAACTGTGTCAGCCAGTGGTGCTGTGGTATGCTCAGCATCGGTTGGGGCTGCAACATCTTGTTGTGTCACAGGTTTTACGATTTCTTGTTGCGGAAACATCCAGCCCCAAGCCATGAGAACAAACATGGAAAGTGCAAAAGCTAAAATCAGGTTTTTGTTGTCCATTCGATAAATCCTATATGTTTAAATATGTTGAAAAAGGTTGCTGCTCACGGCAGCGGGTCGTAACCATGACATGATGAGAACGGATGGCAACGTAGAATACGTTTAAGCGCCAGCCAACCACCTTTGATGGCACCATATTTTTGTAATGCTTCAAGTGCATACTCCGAACAAGTAGGTATAAAGCGACAACGCGCAGGCAGCATAGGCGAAATAATATAGCGGTAAAATTGCACTATTTTGATTAGAATCCACTGCATATTAAATACGGGTAAGCAGCTTATCAAAGCAAGTGTTCATGGTGTGCTCGGAAACTTGGTTGCTTTGTAATTGTGGTGTTGGTATTGCCAGTATATCCATGTGTTTATCACGAATAGAATGTTGGCGGAATGCGCTTCTTAGGCATCGCTTGAGGCGATTACGTTGTACGGCATTGCCATATTTTGTAGATACAGCAAGCCCCAAACGTGCATGACTGCAAGCATTTGGGGCCACTATCAAATTCAATCCTAAAACTCTAAAACGTTTACCTTGTTTCATTCGCGCAAAATCAGCTTTACTGATTAAACGGAACTCACGCGGAAAATCTGTTTTTATGCAGATAGACGTTTGCGGCCTTTAGCACGGCGACGGTTAAGCACAGCGCGACCACCACGAGTTGCCATGCGAGCACGGAATCCACATGTGCGAGCGCGACGAATACGACTTGGTTTGTATGTAAAACTCATTTGAAACTCCTACTAATCCGAAAAAAGGAAGCGCATCATAATCTTAGAAGGTTCAGTGTCAATCATTTGTCTGTGTTCATACATCTTACAGCCTTACAAAGAACGGTAAGGCAATAAGTGGAGCAATGGCTTCCTGCTTTTTGCCATACAAGAAAAAGCCCAAGCCAATGCCGCCAAAGAGTACGCTCAAAATGATTTGGGAGATGTTGTTTATAGCGTCCCCTTATTCCTAAAATTGTTTAAGTCCGACAGGCTCCTAGATACATTTTAATAAAACGTGAATTAAACTTACGGAGTTTGTTTCTTAAGCGTACGTTGGTTGATGGCTCGGAATATAAACTCAATGGCAAGAGCGCTGATAAAAGTTCCCAGCATATAATAAGTAATCAAAGGCATGTCCTGCTGGGTATGGTATAGCGTTAACCCAGCAATACCAAACATGCTTGTTGCTGCCCCAAGCACAAGCCATAGGTTTGCGCCCGTTTCTTTGATTTTACGCAGGTGACCAAGATGGGTTAAACCTTGAATGATTAATACAACCAATGCTGCAATGGTTGTCACTTCAGCCAAATTCAAGAAAAGAATCATAGGTAAAATAAGGATGCCACTCACAATCAACCCACCATAAGAGCTATGGATATGGTATGTATAAACTTTAGGCAGCTCACCATCTTTTGCCATGGTGTAGCCAATTTCAGTTGCCGCATAAAGCGTTGCATTGATGGCGGATGCCGTTGCAAGCAGTGCCGTTGCTGCCATGATTTTAAAACCAATTTCGCCAAATATAGGCTGTGCGGCTTCAGCTAGTGCATAGTCTTTCGCATGAATGACTTCAGATAAAGGCAAGTTGCCTAAGACAGCAACACTTGTGAGAATATAAAGCAGGCCAACCAAAGTAATGGTGATCATCATAGCGCGCATCATTGTTTTTTCTGGGTTTTGCATATCTTCCACGGTATTGGTAATCACACTAAAACCTTGGTAAGCAAAAAAAGTAAGCCCAATAGCAAAAAACATATTCGATACAGGTGGCATATCGGCAATGCTTAAGAGATTTGGTTTAACATAGAAAAGAGCCACAACAGTGAAGAATAATAAGATTGAAATTTTGATGGCGACAATAACCGTTTCTGATTTTGCAACCAATGAAGCGCCTACAAGGTTGATGAGAATAAATGTTACAACGATACCAACAGCAAACACATTATCCCAATGATTAGCCTCAGGTATAAATGTGCCCGCATAAGCGCCAAAGGCCTTAGCAACAGCGGTAATGGCGATTAATTGCGACAAGTAAAAAAGAACACCCGCACTGCTAGAGAAAATGCCTTCGCCAAAGCTTTGTACTAAGTATTCAACGATACCTCCGCGAGAGGGGTAGCGCAGTGCTAACTTAGCCAGAGAGTAACCACTTAACAGCGCGGCAAACCCACCAAAGATAAAAGAGAGCCAAACAATGTTTCCAGCAATGGCTCCTGCTTGACCAATTACAATGAAAATACCTGCACCTACCATAGAGCCTGTGCCCAGCATGACTGTATTAAGCGTATTGAATGCTTTTTTATTATTCATATTATTATTGCTTTCCTATTTGTTCTTTTGAAGATTTCTTAAATCATTGCGTAGTGAAGCAAGCTTTTGTTCATACACATGGACATCACCATAATCAATGAAATTGTACTCATATTGATGTGTGCTAGGATTCCTTTTTGCATGTTTGATAGGACACCAAAATTGCTCTGTACGCGCAAAAATTTCACGAACATAAGCGATTAAACCATTGCCATAACCACAATAAATACAATTGAACTTTTCAATGACATTGAGGTAATTCAAGTGCTGCCTATCAATGATAAGGTAGTCATTTCTAGATACCAAGGGGATGCCATAAACCCTAAAACAGGTTTGCTGATAAATAAAAACAAAGATATCCAAAATAATTAAAGGGAAAATGCCACTGTAAATAATAGGTGCGGTAAGGATATAGGATATGTTAGATTGCTTGAGGTAAGAGAAGAGTCCAGTGCGGTGAAGCTCATGAAGTTTACGAGCCTCACGATTAAAAGTGACCTTTCCTCGTTCCAAGCTATATTGAAATTGGTCACGCTTTTTTGCAATAATATCTTCAATTTCTTGTGTTAACTGCTGCTCTAGGTGCTGTATGTTTTTGAGTATTTCTTCATAACGAGACTGCGGCATAATCATTTCTCCGTAAGTCAGCCAAACTTAATATAATTTAAGCAATAATGCAGCTGAAAAACGCTTGCTACATATATCGTTGTTATACTTGCATCCATATCAATTTGGTAAAGCTAGCAAAGGAGCGGTGTATTCATGGTTACCTGTTATGAGGAAATCAAAGTTAAAGTCGTACAAAAAAGGGCAGCATGATGAGTGTCAGACCTATGCCGACCAAAGCATAAGTATTCGTTACAAAATAAGGGAAAACCATTAAAGCTATACCTGCAAGCAAAGCGACAACTTCTTTTTGCTTCTTCCCATACATAAAAAAGCCCAAGCCAATGCCGCCAAACAGCACGCTCCACATCAATTGCGAAGTATCAGCCATGTACCTTTATCCCTTTCATCGTTTTAATATTGAATGCCATGATAGCTTAATAGTATAGCCAAGATTATCGCTTTGCTATGAAATGCTTTATTTTATAGATAAAGGGAAGCATCCCCTTTTTCTTAGAGAAGTTGTCAGTCCGAGTTTGCGCAATTGTTAGGCTTGCTCATTTTTTGATGGTAATTTTCGCATAGCCTCTTTCCAAGGAGGCTTTTCCCACTCGGGATGT
>Ga0256829_1003877_pt1 | contig 10093 bp, 9 predicted proteins | sample 131447metaG_FD_185979 | JGI IMG/M metagenome (GOLD analysis project Ga0256829, IMG submission 185979) | Hydrothermal vent microbial communities from Lau Basin, Pacific Ocean - 131-447 | ecosystem: Environmental > Aquatic > Marine > Hydrothermal vents | place: Pacific Ocean: Lau Basin | collected...
GGATAGACGAGAAGCCATTGTTTGGGCGATTCAGCATACGGCAAAAGAGGGCGGGGTGCTGATTGCGGGCAAAGGGCATGAGACAAAGCAGCAGTTTTGCGGTTACAGCGAACCTTTTTCCGATATTGAGGTAGCTCAAGCGGCGTTAAAAGCAGCGATAGAAGCGGTTATGGAAGTATGATGAAAAATCAGTGGCAAGTGGAACAATTGGTTGAGGCGATTGCTGGGCAACTGCTGAATGTAGCAGCAGTTGATGAATGTATTTTTAGTTCCGTGACCACTGATAGCCGTCAGGTCGAAGCCCCTGCTTTATATGTCGCCATACAGGGTGAACGCTTTGATGGTCATCAATTTATCCCGCAAGCGATTGAAAACGGGGCAGTAGCGATCTTGTGTCAAGCCAATGCGGTTGAGACAGCATGGCTTGAGCAGTTTCCCAAAGTGGCTTGGGTGGCTGTCGCAGAGACTCGCTTGGCACTGGGGCAGTTTGCCGCTTGGCATCGTCAACAGTTGCAGAGACAAAATCCCAATATGCGGTGGATTGGGGTGACAGGCAGCAATGGCAAGACCACGAATAAAACACTGCTCAATACAGTGTTACAAAATTTCGCCCCCACTTTTGCCACACAAGGGAATTTAAATAATGAACTCGGTGTGCCTCGAAGCATTTTAGCTGTCACACTGCATCACCAGTTAGCCGTGATTGAGATGGGGGCAAACCATGTTGGTGAGATTGAATATCTGGCCAATATGGTCAAACCCCAAGTCGGATTGATAACCAATGTCTCCGCCGCTCACATTGGGGAATTTGGCAGTTTAGAGAATATTCTGCAGACCAAAGGGGAGTTGTTATCGCACATTGAAACAGGTGGTTCAGCTGTTTTACCTGAAGCGTTAATCCATACCTGGCAATCAAAATGTGAAGCTCAGTCATTGCGTTGTTTCTCGTTTGGGGAGTCTTCTCAAGCCGCTGTTCAATTGATCAATTTTGAACAGAAGCCCGAACAGATCTGTTTTAGTTTGCAAGTTAACCAAACAGGTCTTTGGCAAGGGCAGACTTTTCATCTCTGCTTGCCTGTTTTGGGTAAACATAATGCGTTGAATGTTTGTGCTACTTTTGCCGTTGGGCTGGCACTGGATTTGGATTTACGCCTCTTTCCTGCCGCCTTGCAGATGTACGAAGGGGTTGGCGGGCGATTGGATGCAGAAACGGTTGCACTGCCTTCTGAGCAGACAGAAGCTTCGCAGTCGATTACCTTGATAGATGATAGCTATAATGCCAATCCCGCTTCCGTGAAAGCAGGGATTGAAACCTTGGTGCAGTTGGCTCAAACTTCTGGCGGAGAATCGATGCTCTGCTTGGGGGCGATGGCAGAACTGGGTGAGCAGAGTTTTGCCTTGCACCAAGAGGTGGGGCAGTTTGCCAAGGCGGCGGGAGTCAATTATCTTTGGGTGGCGGGACAGGAGGCCTTGCCTGCTGCTTTAGGTTTTGGAGAAGGGGCGAAAGGATTTGAAACCGCACAGCAGTTGGCAGAAGTATTGACGACACAGTTACAGCAAGCAACCATTCAAGCGGTGACACATATTTTAGTCAAAGGATCTCGTTCAGCAGGGATGGAAACCGTGGTGGCTGCCATACAGGAGCAGGCAAAATGTTAATTTATCTAGCAGACTATCTTCAGCAATATATTTCTGGCTTTGGGGTGTTTAAATATGTCACCCTGAGGGCGATTATGTCGGTATTGACCGCACTGTTGATCTCTTTTTATATCGGCCCTAAAGTGATCCGTTGGTTGATTCGCCTCAAGGTGGGACAGAGCGTACGATTGGATGGCCCACAAACCCATCTGGTCAAATCGGGTACGCCGACAATGGGCGGGGTGATGATTCTGTTTTCGGTGGGGGTGTCGATTCTGCTATGGGGGGATTTGACCAATCATTATTTAGTCATTACTGCCTTGACCATGTTTGCCTTTGGATTGATTGGTTTCTGGGACGATTATCAAAAGGTGGTCTATAAAGATCCTGAAGGGATGAAATCTCGGGTGAAATATGCGTTGCAATCAGTGGTCGGGTTGGTTGCCGCCTATGCGTTGTATGCCTTTCACCAAGTGCCAGCAGAAACGGATTTATTGATTCCATTTATGAAAGACACCTACCTACACTTGGGGGCTTGGAGCATTGTGTTGAGTTATTTTGTCATTGTCGGTAGCTCCAATGCAGTGAATTTGACAGATGGGCTAGATGGGTTGGCGATTATGCCATCGGTGATGATTGCAGGGGCTTTGGCCGTGTTCGCTTATGTGTCTGGGCATTACTATTTTTCGCAATATCTGCATATTCCTTATATCCCTGGGGTGGAGGAGTTGACGATTTTCTGTGGTGCCTTGATGGGGGCAGGATTGGGTTTTTTATGGTTCAATGCCCATCCTGCACAAGTGTTTATGGGCGATGTCGGGTCACTCTCCATTGGAGCGGCTTTAGGCGTGGTGGCGATTTCTGTGAAGCAGGAGTTAGTCTTCTTTATTATGAGCGGCATTTTTGTGTCTGAAACACTGTCGGTCATTCTGCAAGTCGCCTCTTATCGTTTACGGAACGGCAAACGCATCTTTTTAATGGCCCCCTTGCATCACCACTTTGAACAGAAAGGTTGGCATGAGTCACAGGTGATCGTGCGTTTTTGGATTGTGACGATTATTTTGGTGCTGATTGGTCTGGCGAGCTTGAAGATTCGTTAGACGCAATGTTTTTAAAGGTCAAAAAAGTGGTTGAATGGGGTGAGAGGTGAACCTAAGCCTTGCCTGCGGGAAAGCGATAGAAGCCGTTAGCGAAAGCGTCGAAACAGCAAGCCAATGTTTGAGCGAAGCGAGTTTTGGCTTGCTCGACGCTGAGCTTTACGGATTCATCGCTTGGAGCAACCAAGGCTTAGGTTTGCCTCTCATCCCACCCCTTGTTGATAACGCAATGTAGGAGATTAAAATGGTATTGGTCGCTGGGTTAGGGTTGACAGGGCAGTCGGTATTGCGGTTTTATCAACGCATGGGGGAACCATGTTTGGCGTTTGATACACGGGAATCGCTAGATTTAGCCCCTTTGCAAGCCCAATTCCCCGAGATGCAATTTGCCAAAGGGCAGTTGCCTGATGCTTGGTTGACACAGTTTAATACGGTGGTGTTGTCGCCAGGGATTGCTCAAACTGAGCCCTGGGTGGAGAAGTTGAAAATTTTGGGCAAAGAGATTATTGGTGATATTGAGCTGTTTGCCAGAGCAGTAGATGCCCCTGTGATTGGGATTACGGGGTCAAATGGTAAAAGTTCAGTGACCACCTTGGTTGGCAATGCACTGAAAACAGCAGGTTTGCAGGCAGGTGTTGGAGGCAATATTGGTACCCCTGCTCTGGATTTATTGATTGATGATACCGAATATGAAGTTTATGTATTGGAGCTTTCAAGTTTTCAGCTAGAAACCACCTACTCTTTGCAAACGGAAGCCAGTACGGTTCTCAATATCAGCGAAGACCACATGGATCGCTATGACTCTTTAGAAGCTTATATTCAAGCCAAGACTCGCCTGCTAGATCAAACCGCTTTGGCGGTATTGCCCGAAGATTTCCATCTGCTTGGTGTCAGTCACCCTGAAAAGGTGGTGCGTTTTGGATTGCAGCAAGCCGATACGCTGCCAGAAAATACCTATGGACTGCTAGAAACGCAAGCAGGCATTTATTTAGGGAAAGGTCAGCAGCCTAAAGTGCCTTTAGATGCCTTGGCATTAAAAGGCAAACATCATATTTTAAATGCGCTAGCGGCAATGGCGTTGACAGAACCGTTTGCCATAGCAGAATCCGTTTGGCAGCAGGTTTTGAATGAGTTCAAAGGTTTGCCGCATCGCACACAGTGGGTGGCAGAAAAAGCGGGCGTGCAGTGGATCAATGATTCCAAGGGAACCAATGTAGGAGCCACCTTAACGGCATTGGAAACCTTTTCGGAAGTGGCAGCATCCAATGATGGCAAGGTGATTCTTTTAGCTGGCGGCGTGGGCAAAGGAGCCGATTTTTCTCCTTTGGCTTCAGCCGTACAGGCGTGTAAAGCGGTCATCTTATTTGGTCAAGATGCGTCTAAAATCGAACAAGAATTGATTCAAAATTCAGAAAAAATGCCAGAATTCCCAGTCCTGATGCAAAGAGTCTCGACGCTAGGTGAAGCGGTGCAAGCGGCAGAGGGCTTGGCTGAAGCGGGTGATGTGGTGCTGTTTTCACCCGCTTGTGCCAGCTTTGATCAGTTTGCTAATTTTGTGGCACGGGGTGAGGCGTTTGAACAGTTGGTTTTACAAGGGAGTCAGGAATAGGTGAAAAATTCGCCCTATATTTGCCCAAATAATGAAAAGTGGCCAGTGGACTATGGCTTGATGTTTGCCCTGTTTGTATTGATGGCGCTTGGGTTGACCATGGTGTTTTCCGCTTCCATTGCGATCAGCGAGAAACGCTTTGGTGAGCCGTTTCATTATTTGCTACGACAAGCTTTGGCGATGGGGTTGGGGACTTTGAGTGCTTGGCTGGTCTTTAAATTGCCCTTGAGTTTTTGGGAAAAGCATCGGCAAACGCTGTTGCTGATTGGCTTGGCACTGTTAGTGTTGGTGCTGTTTTCTCGACCGATTAACGGCTCTAAGCGCTGGATTCCACTGGGTTTAATGAACTTTCAGGTGTCGGAGTTGATGAAGCTGTTGGTGATTATTTTCTTGGCGGGTTATCTAGATCGCCATGCCGAAGCGGTACGGGAGCAGTTTCAAGCGGTGATTCGTCTTGCCTTACCATTTGGCTTAGCGGCATTGTTATTATTGCTTGAGCCTGACTTTGGTTCCACACTGGTGATTGCGGTGGTGATTACGGGGATGTTGTTGATTGCGGGTGCGCCTTGGCGTTACTTTGTGATTGCGGTGGTGCCGATGGCGACTTTTTTGATTGGAATGGTGCTGATTTCGCCTTATCGAATGGCGAGGGTGACTAATTTCTTGGATCCATGGGCTGACCCGTTTGGCCAAGGCTATCAATTAACCCAAGCGCTGATTGCCTCGGGGCGTGGCTATTGGGATGGCGTGGGACTCGGAGGCAGTGTGCAGAAACTGCTCTATCTGCCTGATGCCCATACCGATTTTCTGTTCTCCATTTTTGGTGAGGAGTTTGGTTTTATTGGGGTAGTGGGCTTAGTGCTGCTCTATCTCTTTATTCTGTTTCGCATTTTTGCCATTGGACGACGCGCATTGAATACGGGGCTGTTTTTTGGTGGCATGGTCGCCTATGGGGTGGGGATCTGGATTATTTTGCAGGCTACCATCAATATGGGGGTGAATTTGGGACTCTTCCCAACGAAAGGCTTGACTTTGCCGCTGATGAGTTATGGAGGGTCGAGTGCTTTATTGATTTTAACCGCTTTGGGTATCGTGTTTCGGGTGGACTATGAAACTCGACAGGCCAACAATCAAAAACAAACGGTTCCTAAAACTCAGTCTCCTAAGTCTTCTGAAGTTGAAAAACCTGAGGAGGCGACCACTGTATGAAATTGATGATTATGGCAGGCGGTACGGGTGGCCATGTTTTTCCAGGGATTGCCATTGCTGAAGCATGGCGAGCAGAGGGCGGGGAAGTCTGCTGGCTGGGAACCGAAGTAGGAATGGAACGCCCTTGGGTAGAAAAAGCAGAGATTCCTTTTTCAGCCATTCAAATTAAAGGGCTAAGAGGCAATGGTGCTTTAGGTTGGTTGGCAGCCCCCATCAATGTGCTGCGAGCGATGCGGCAAGCCAAGGCGGTGATGGAGCGGGAGCAGCCTGATTTGGTTTTGGGAATGGGTGGGTTTGTTTGTGGGCCAGGCGGGTTGGCAGCAAAGTTGAAAGGCCTGCCATTGGTGATTCATGAGCAGAATGCCATTCCTGGCTTGACGAATCGATTGTTAGCCAAGGTTGCTGACCAAGTCTTAACCGCTTTTCCGCAAGATAAAATTCAAAAGGTGATGATAGTTGGAAATCCTGTGCGAGCAGGATTAGAGTCAATCCCTGAAGTCCAGCCGCACCAGCCTAGGCACCTTTTGGTTTTGGGGGGCAGTCGTGGTGCCTTGGCATTGAATGAAACGGTACCGAAAGCCTTGGCACTGCTACCGCCAGAGTATCGTCCGATGGTGCGACATCAAACGGGGGAACGCACCTTTGAATCGGCACAAAAAGCTTATGCAGCAGTTCAGCAGCAGGGAGTGGATTTGCAGGCGGAAGTGGCTCCCTTTATTGAAGAGATGGAAGCAGCCTATGCTTGGGCGGATTTAGTGGTGAGTCGGGCAGGGGCTTTGACTGTGAGTGAACTGATGGCCGCAGCTCGTCCAGCTATTATGGTGCCTTTCCCCTTTGCGGTGGATGATCATCAGACAGCGAATGCTCAAATTTTAGCGGAGATGGGCGGCGGAGAAGTGATTCAGCAGTCGGCTCTCACGCCTGAAAAGCTAGCAGATGCCTTGATGCAGTGGCTAGAGGCAGACAGGCTGCAACAGGCCTCTCAACAGATCCGCACACAGGCACCCAAAGGGGCGACACAAAAGATTGTTCAAATTTTGCAAGAGAAGGTGAAAAAGAGATGAAGTTGTCGGGATTGGAAGGCAAGCGAGTATTGATTACAGGGGCTTCCAGTGGCATTGGTGCAGGCATGGCGAAAGTGTTGGCAGAGGCGGGATGTCGTTTGGTACTACATTTTAATCGCAATGCGTCGGGCATCGAGGAGACACTGAATACGGTTCAGGAAATGGGTGCGGAAGCGGAGGTGTTGCAATGTGATTTTGCCCAATTGGAGACAGTGCGTTCCTTCTTTGATGAAGCTTGGCAGACCTTTGAGGGGCTAGATGCACTGGTGAATAATGCAGGGATTGTCACCAAAAGTTTGGCGTTGAAAGATCCTGAAGGGGTGCAATTTAATGAGACCTTGGCGGTCAATTTACAAGCCCCTTATCTGCTCTCTACTGCCTTTGCACAATGCTGTATTGAAGCGAAACAGGGCGGAGCAATTGTGAACAATAGTAGTATTCACGCTCAAGCGACCTGTGAATGGTTTTCTGCCTATGCCGCCTCCAAAGCGGGCATGGATGCCATGACTAAAGCCCAAGCGGTGGAGTGGGGACCTTATGGGATTCGGGTGAATGTACTTGCACCAGGGGTGGTGCCTGTGGAACGCACCCAAGCGATTTTAAGCCAGCCTGCAATGGAGAAAAAATGGACACAAAATATGCCCATGGGTCGCTATGGCACTCCCGAAGAGATGGGCTACGCCACCGCCTACCTCCTCAGCGATGAAGCCGCTTGGATGACCGGCAGCGTGCTGACACTCGATGGCGGTCTGATTGCTAGAGGCAATTATCCTAGAAGAGATTAGGATAGGTATTTATTCCTTTGTTGGCTGTAGGGAAAGGATCAAGTGTATTTTTTGAAAAGTATAAAATAGTAAAAATAGTGAGTAAGAATAAGGAGAAGATGATGCAAAAATTAGGGCTGGTATTGGTGATTTGGATGATGATGAGTTTGGCTTGGGCAGGCGGTGAAGCGCAGGGGGCTTTAAAACCAATGCCTGAGCTGCAGGTGGAGGAGGATTATTTTCCAGGGGATCCGCCTGCTCACCATGTGGTCTATATGTTGGACAAAGCAGATACCGAGTATCAGACGCATATTTTGAATTCGGTGCAGGCGATGATCCAAATGTATGGCGGTAATGTGGAAATTGCGATTGTGTTTATTGGGCCAGGGATGAATCTATTGGCGAAAAAGCCGATTCGTAAGGTGGATCCTGAGATTGTGGCGAAGGTTGAAAGTTTAGCCAAAGACTATGGTGTGCGGATGATTGCGTGTGGCAATACGATGAAAACAGTCGGTTGGAGTCAAGCGGATATTAAGCCTTTTGCTGAATATTCATTAGTTGGTGCTTCTGCTTTAATGGTGTTGCAAGAGAAAGGCTTTGCTTATATTAGTTGGTAAGTGTGTGGGAGCAGGTTTGCTCCCACTGGGTGTTTAATGCTTAGTGATTGCTGATTCAGTGCGGCTTTTTGCCTGTTTATGCTGAATTGCAGCAGTGGACGGTAGGGCGGCTTCTGTTGGCTCGGATGTTGTTTCTGGCAGTCGCTCCTCCAGTGCCATAGGAAGCTCTAAATCCAAAGTGGGATTTTGCAGTCGGTTGAGCTGTTGAGCAAACTTCTGTAAAGACTTCATCACCTCGTGACTGAGTACTTGGTCAGATTGCTCGAAAATGGCGGTTTGCAAGGCATTGATCCATTTAAATTGTGCCTGTCGTACCTTTTCAATATGGGCGGCGAGGTCATGATTGCGTTGGGCATCATAGTAGTCTTCGGTGAGCGTTTTGATGTCCTCAATAATGGTTTCTGCAATCGAGATGGTATGGTGTTTACTCTGTTCGAGCTGCTCATCAAGAAAGTCCAAACAGGTTTCCATCTTAGTTGAGATAGGGTGTGTTTGATGATCCATAAGATTCCCCTTGTGTCTGTGAGCGATTTGCACGAGATGTCTACACTGTGACCAATCATGTAAAGCGCTCATCTGTTTTTATAATGTCAATAGTTTGACAGTTTTAATTGGTTTCATGAAGTTAATTTCAAGAAGTGTGCCAATGAAAGGGTGTGTATGGTGATAGCATTAAAATCGCAGCTGTCTAAGCCTGTGGTGATGGGGGTTGTAGGCTATTTTGAACGGGATTTTCAACAGCAGATAAGACAGGATGCGCTGCAAGCGATGTTGGAAAATTGGCAGGCATTGGGTTTAATGCAACGGGTCAACAGCTTGGCCGAATTTTTAGCCATGCAGGTTGAGGTATTGGCTTTGTCGGACTACGGTCAGGCACTTAAAAATCTCCAAAGCCTAGCCGAGCATTGTCGAAAATCCTATGGTGATATGGTGCAGTTTGTCTTTCCACAGATGGTGGTGCATTGGGGGTTGAATCAATCAGATTGGCGAGAAGTAAGTTTGCAAGCGTTAGTAGAGTTAACCGAGTTATACACTTCTGAGTTCGCCGTACGGCAGTTTATTGCGGCATATCCTGATGAAGCAATGCAGGCAACATTGGTTAAGTGGTGTGCTTCAGAGAGCCCGCATCATCGCCGTTTGGCATCGGAAAGCAGTCGTCCCCGTCTGCCGTGGGCGAAAGATTTGGCATTGACCAAGCACCAGCCCGAATGGAGTTTGCCAATTTTAGAGCGATTGAAGCAGGATACTCACCGTTATGTGCAGAAAAGCGTGGCGAATCATCTGCATGATCATTTAAAGTTTCAGCCTGAGTGGGCCTATGCAGTTTTAGAGAAATGGGTGGAGACACAATCAGTGTCCCCTTGGATTGTGCGGCATGCGTTAAGGAATGAAAAAGATAAAACACCTCAGGCAAAAAGGATATTAGAGAAATGCACATCATAGCGGATGAGACGGATTTCGTGGTGGTTGAAAAGCCCGCTGGAATGAACTTTCATTCGGAAGACGGAGAGGCAGGATTTGTCGTACAGGTTCAGCAGCAGTTACACAATCCCGAACTGCGACCTGTGCATCGATTGGATAAAATGACCTCGGGACTGGTGATTTTGGCAAAATCGGCAGAAGCGGCGGCGACATTTGAGAGATTGTTTCGTGAGCGGCAGATTGAGAAAACCTATGTCGCTTTAAGTGATCAGAAACCGAAGAAGAAGCAGGGGTGGGTCAAAGGCGATATGGAGCCGAGTCGTCGGGGCAGTTGGAAATTGCTGCGAACACAGCAGCATCCAGCGGTGACCTATTTTACTTCTGAATCAGTAAAGTCTGCGATTTGGGAGAAGGAGAGAGGGCAGCGGGCATTGCGACTCTTTTGGCTCTACCCAAAAACAGGTCGTACCCATCAGTTGCGGGTGATGATGAAGAGTTTGGGGAGTCCAATTTTGGGCGATGGGCGTTACGGTTCAGTGGAGGCGGTGCAGTTAGAAGACAGAGGTTATCTGCACGCTTACGCATTGAAATTTGATTGGCAGGGGGAGAGCAAACAGTTTGTCTCTCTGCCAAAAACAGGCAAGTGGTTTGAGGCATTATGGAAAAACGAGAA
>Ga0256829_1003879_pt1 | contig 10088 bp, 7 predicted proteins | sample 131447metaG_FD_185979 | JGI IMG/M metagenome (GOLD analysis project Ga0256829, IMG submission 185979) | Hydrothermal vent microbial communities from Lau Basin, Pacific Ocean - 131-447 | ecosystem: Environmental > Aquatic > Marine > Hydrothermal vents | place: Pacific Ocean: Lau Basin | collected...
TTTTGGTAGCTAGGAAGACTTTTAGATACATAAAAAACTTCCCTTATTATTGAGGAGGAATGGAGCAACTATATATAGAACTTCGGAGGCTGCCCTTTCTCCCGCTCTTGATTGCTACTTTACTGCTATCGGAGCGAGAGGCTTATATCTAATCCCAAGTAAGACCGCCAATGAGCGCTGGCAAAGATGAAGTTGTTGGGGGGCTCGTGCAGGTATCTAGGTTACCGAAATAACATAAATACCATGCACGGGGAACCACTTCCTTTTTAGGCACCTTAAACCATACCATCTTTATCGGTAGCTCATCAAGAGATTTGCTAAGGGTACCATTAAACTCACCTTATTAGGCTGTTTCGCCTAAGCGATAACTCTAATTACTTTTAAATTGTAAACAAATGAAGCTGATGATACCGTGCCGAGGGCTAATCCCTCTCATAGAGTTAGAGGTATTGAAGACTAACTAAGGGATTATCAAACTCCTCTTGAAACCTTTAAGGATGGATAGCTCACCTATTGAAATGATACCTTATAACTGAAAGCTTTGCCTTTTAAGGCGGGGATGAAAGGCTTATAATTTGTGGATACATTTTGGAGAAAAAAGGAGTTCCCATAACCCAGAGTTTCCTAAGCGGAATAGAAGTGACTGGGAATAGATACAAAATAGGGGCACCTCTGAGCAGCTTGAGTGCCCCGCAGATGTATCCCAGAATAGGTGCTGAGAATTGATAAATGCCCTAAAGGAAACCCTCACCCTTTAGGGTGGGGAAGATATCAGACAAAAACAATTATAACTTATAATCTTACCGTCTATTTTATTATCTGGCGGTGGTAGAAGATGCCGATAACGGATCCAGAGCTAATAAGGATTGTAGAAAGGAGGTTGTTTGATGTAAAGATCTGTAGGAGGTGCGGGGCAAAAAACCCCTTGCGTGCAACAAAGTGCCGGAGATGTAAGAGTACTGATCTTAGATTGAAGAAAAAAGCGGCCGCTAAGTATAAATAGAATTTTTAAAATTCGCATCGTATCTTGTACATTATTTCATGTGGCTTTATAAAAGAAAAGATATCGTTTTTAGATTTCCTGATTTCTAGAGTATCCACTATGTCTTTATACCTCCCTCCTGCAAGTCCGTTAGCTAGAACCGCGGCGCCTGAAGCCGCTTCCTTAGTAGTCTTACCGATGGTAGAGACTTTACTTATTGGAACTCTCAGAGATATAGATGACATGAAGTTTTTTATTGAGTTTTCTATGTAGTGATAGATAGTAGGATAACGCGTAAACCTCCCGCTCAAATAGATTCTCTGAGGTCTTGGGTTGCTAACAAGCATTACAGCTAAGTCCTTTAAAATAGCTTCTGACATCATCTTTATTCCGTTTAAGCCCCTAGGCTCTTTATTTTCTACTAGTGAGTTGAAGAAGTCTATGCTACTTTCGTTTATTATTTCAGAAACCCCTCCCTGGAAGAGTCTGTATTTCGAGAAGGCCGGCTCGGCAGAAGCCATCGCGTAGCAGAGTTCAGCATCAATAAAACCACCTCCCAAAAAACCAGGAAAACCACTAGTTCCTCCTATTCCATCAACAATTTTTCCGTTAACTAGCGAAATCGATGCCGTATATGCATATCCTATCTCGATCAGTATAAAGCTAGATTCAGATGGTTTTTTGCCATAGAGATCCTTCTCATCCTTGAGGGCTTGAACTACACTAAAGACTTTATCTGATGTTCCCATGTCTATCCTGTTTATTTTTCTATATGCTGGTACCGTCTCTAGTTGCAAAACTCCCGGTGTGAAGTAAGCAGGTAAATTGGATTCTTTAAATAGTTTCATAAGTTTCCTTAGCCCAATAATCTTTAGCTTCCTCTTTTCATCATCTTTATTTATGAAGGTTGCCCATTCTATCTCTTTTATTTCTGCATCCTGCACTTTTTTTAAAGGAATTCCATAGCCGCTAGAAACAGCTATAGCATCTATATTCTTTAAGTTTTTGATGAGCCTTATTGGCTCATCAGGCCTTTCTGTTATCACCTCCCTTGGAATAGCCTTGTCTAAGAATACTTCTTGCTTTTCATCATCAAAGCCAAGTATATCCATACTCATTGTACCCGAATCTATTCCTATAGATCTAACCAATGGATTCACCTTATTAAAATGTGGGTCTATAGATAAATAAAGCCATAATGGTCACCAACAATAACGAAATACTTAATGCATACTTTCTTGTTTGCCTATCTTTGGACAAAAAGGATAGAAGTCCCTTTTCAAGTAAGGCAGAAAGTAAGGAAATCAAGATTAAATTAGAAGCAACGTTAGCCCCTATTCTACCATTGGTGTACAGGAGGCCAATAGAAATAATAGTGCTTGCAACGTTAGCAAATCCTGAGGCAAACATAGCCAAAGGTAAAAAATTTGGAGCCATTATGCTTACTATTTTAGAGCCAAGCATGATAAAGAAGAGCATTAGGGCGAAGGATAAAATACTCTTTATAGGAAAAGGAGTCCTTGGTTGTTCCATATTTATTAGATCTAATTCCTTTTTCTCTATAAGGAGTAGTGCAACTAGTATAGACAATGTCACTATACAAGGTGGCATGATTCCATAGATTATCTTTAATGATTTGGTTATAAGATATGTAAATAACACAACTTGTATTGATATTAATGTTATGTTGGAAAACATTATATTAAGGGCTATCTGCTTTCCAATGCCGCTTCTCTTTCTGCTTAACTCCAATAAGCTAAGGGTTACTATTGTGCTTGATATAATACCTCCTACGATAGAGAAAAGCACAAGTCCTTTTCTATAGTACTTCAATATTGCATACTGTACGAGAAATATCGTACCTATAATAACTACAATTACCCAAAATTGAAATGGGTTTATGAGTCCATAAGGTCCTATTGGTCTATTTGGTAGAAAAGGCAGTATCACTAGCGAGAATATCATTAGGTTTACCATTGCAAGTAACTCCTTCTTTTGAATTTTTGATAAGGCATTTAATAGTTGGGTTTTGTATATGCCTAGCGAAGCAACTAACACAGCTATTATGATCCCTATATCAAACATCCCTAGACCTTCAAAAAAACCGGCAAAGAAAACTAAAAACATACTCACGTACGTTGTTGCCCCTGGGTTGTTTGTTATCCTGACCTTTTCTAAGTATATTGACGTCGATATAACGACGATAGCGATTGTCGATGATACGACAACTAAGCTTTTAGGAAAAATTGTTGAGAGCAAGGAGAAGGTGTATCCTAGTAGGGAAATAAACATAGAGGTTCTAAGGCCAAGGAATATCTTAGACCCAATAATTTTTCTATATTCATTGATAAACCCTACAATACCTCCTGCAGCTAATGCCATAAGAAGGTTTAATAAGTACTCGGCAGTCATAGTATTAGCCTCTTTATGTTTTAATCAAGTCTTGTAATTTAGCTTGAGGGTTAATATTGCTAAGGCTTTCATGTATTAAGGTTTAAGTAGTGAATTCTTCGGAAGTTAACCTTTAGTTGATAATCATGACAAAACTACGGTAGGCAATTTTTAAAGGTAGACCTATAATACATCTAACTATAACCTTTTTCTTATCTTATTTCTATATAGCCCTAATTATATAAATTCAAAGTAATTTATAGCGTTTCCTATCCTAGGTTATTGTAAACCTCTCTAGGATAGGTTATGTGCCTCTACCCTTATTCATTTTGGCTACAAGCTGCTTAGAATCATAAACGCCATTCAAGGCAAACTAGCGTATGTCTCAACACATGAAGAGGCGTTTCCTGCTAAGCTTCACAGCTTAAACCTGCGGAGGAGGGTTGCTGTTAGCGATCATCTAGCATTACCTCTTTTTTATAGCGCTGCAATGTGCAAACCACCTTTGGAATAAAGCGTTATGCCAATGTAATTAAGATTGAGAATTTGATAAGAATTAAAAGACTGCTTCGCTTAAACGATAACTCTAAATACTTTTAAATTGTAAACAAATGAAGCTGATGACCAGTATTGCTGTGAAAGGAAAAACTCAGATGAGAGGGCTATGGCGTGTCCTTGACCGAGTCCCATGAGGTGCGGGTAAAGCTGATGATACCGCGCCGAGGGCTAACCCCTCTCATAGAGTTAGAGGTATTGAAGACTAACTAAAAGTACCGTGAGAGGGAAACGCTAGCCTGACACCTTCGTGGTCTTTATGCGATTAAATTATTGAAAGAAACTTCTAAATATCATAATGGCTCGAGCATATATTAACCTTGATGGGGCCGCGGGGATTTGAACCCCGGACCACCAGCGCTCTAGGCATAGTGGTAATTAGGGATATGCTCCCCAGGCTGGCATCCTACCAAGCTAGACGACGGCCCCCTGGATGAAATAATATTCGTTTGGATTTAAATACATTTATTTTTTACGTGCATGGGTTAGCTGTTGTTCTAGTCTAACCTGATCTTAAGAAATGGGTAAATCACAAAATATTGTTTACCTTAGTATATATAGATGGTAATTATATATTATCTTAGGAATTTTCTATTATAATTTCAATTAAGTTATACATTAAGCTACAAGTATATTGCTTAGTTATATGGCAAATTATATTCATCATACCTAATAAATTAATCTATCTAAGTATTATTAGGCGTACAGGGTGGGGTTATTGGAGGAATTTATTAATGAAGGTAAGATAATTATTGTTTGTAGCAATTGTGGTACCATATTATATAGGTACGTTATAGGAGACAAGAAGGATAAAAACAAATTTAATGGACCACCAATACCTAAAAAGTCCCTGAGTGGCTATGACGGGTTTACTTGTCCGGTATGTGGAGCCAAGCTTAGCCTTACTCCAAAGAAGATTAGATTTATGAGATTTTCTATGTATAAAAAGATGTACTCAGAGAAAGGATATAGGCTTGTTGAACTAAGCAAAGTAAGTATAGTTAATAATGTTAGTAATGTGGCTGCTCCTAGCATTGATTCAGAGGGTATCCTTGAAAAGTAGGTTTAGCTCGTCAATTATATATGAAAATATGTTGACTTCGCATCCTGTCTTTTTATATTCCTTCAGTAGCTTGTAGAGGTTCCTTTTTCTTTTATTGACCCTGAACTTGGAAAGTATTCCCCCAACTATCTTATTAACATTTCCACACCCTAAGGACGAGGATTCTAGGTCTATAATCATAGACGGAAATTCTGATGGATAGCTGGGGAAGAAAACATTGCTCCAAGGTCTGTTGAGTTCAGAGTGCAATATGCCTATGCTGTCTAAAAGCCTAGCAGAGTTTATCGCTGAAAGTAAAAACCTTTTTCTTTCATTCTCCTTCAGGTTCCTAATTATGTAGCCTAAGCTTATAGTGCCAACGTAATCCATAATTATGAAATCCTCGGAATAATAATATACTTTAGGAGAAACTCCAACCTTAGAAGATTGCATTAGCATTCTTGCTTCATTTGATAATGTCTTTCTTTTGCTGTCTATTCTCCTGATTTTGGCAACCTTTATGCCTAACCCTTTTACAAAAACAAGAGAAACAATGCTTGAGTGGCCCTTCCCTAAAATATTGATAGCTTTGTATTTATTTCCATAGATTCTCTGAGGTCCAAAATTGCACAAATATTTTATGCCTATTCTCTCGGCTTCTTCTACTCTCTTGCTTTTGACTGATATAGGTTTGTTCGGATAATATAATACCCTGTCAATAACAATTGGATCTTCTATATATCTATAATCCATGCAGGCATTGAGTATAGAGAATCTACTATCCATTTTTTCGCATCCTCTCTAAACACAACATTCTTTGGATTAATTACCAAAACTACATTGCATTCCTCAGTCTCTTTTGGCAATAAACCCTTTTGTTCTTTAACAAATTTATTTATTAGACTTACTGCGTTATCCTTTTTTCTTGGGCTAATCCCTTTAAGAGAGTCACCATTTATGAATACGAACCCATTTTCTTTTAGTCTTTTTTTGATAAAATTGGCAGCACTATCTGCATCGCATTTTTCTATCTTTGGACCTGACATAATCTCAATCTTTGATTTATTTATATCTTCGAAGAGAAAGCCCAAATATATATTCTCTAGATCATCAAAGTAAAAGCTACTCTTGAGAGGGTTGTAGTTGTATTGTTTTAGGTAAGATTCAATACTTTCGGTTATCCTTTTCAATCTACCCCTGATGTCTTGAGGAGGTCTATCAAAATACCTACCCTTGCACCTGACGACTATAGATGGTAATTCTAATGAAACTTTTTTGTTTGTACTATATATATGAAAAAAATACTTGCTAGGTTTTCTCATATAAAGCTTAGATGCGAGCACCGCATAATAATAACTTTTTTCACTAATTGATGCCGCCACGTTTCTTCTAGGGTCCACAGGATCCACAACAATTATGGTTGAATTCTTGTACTTCCTCTTTAGCTCTTTATAGTCTCCATTACCTTCTATATCAATAACTATGCCCTTCCTCCACCTAGATATGTTATAGATGGTATTGATAAAGTTACCATAGTATAAAATGAGTAACTCCGAAAGGTACCCTGAGAAACCCGCTATGTAGCTTTCAGCTCCATAAACCCCTATCCCTTTAAGGAATGACTTTAAAAGCCTAACTTCATCTTTCTGATATTCCTCTAGCTTATAGTTTATGTATTTTGTGTGAAAAGGTGTCCTCTCAACCCCTAGCCCTTTCTTTCTTGGCTTTTCTATATATAGCGCTGGCACTATATCGGCCTCGAGTCCCATAAAAGAGACTGTTATGTAAGGATGTTGACTATATTTTATTAAATATGGTAGGTTTTTGAGACATTCCGTGAGGAGATCTTTAGAGTGAAGGCTTATCCACTCATCACTTGTATCCTTGAATAGGACAAACAGATCCACTTCCCACTTATCCCTCAGCAATGTACCCTTTGCATAGCTACCTTCTTCTTCTACTATGACATCAATTCCCCTCGTGCGCATGCATTCATTAATTTTATCTTTTATTGTTTTTATGAAAAGGCCAAGTACTCTTATTTGAAGCTTGGTTGGCCTTATTTTTTCTAATACCTCGCTTTCTATGCTGCCAGTTTTTCCTTCTTCTAGCCCTTTCATTCCTATCTCATCTATGGGCTTAATCCTGGTATATATCGATAGTTATTGTGATATTATAAATACAAATGTGTTTTTTATGACCTCCATATCGAAGATCTGTAGCTCATATTTTCAGAATAAGCCAATAGAATAGATTTATATCCCCCAATGGGTTCTAACCATTGGGGGGAGGGCCCGTAGCTCAGCCAGGATAGAGCGGCGGGCTTTTAACCCGTAGACAGCGGGCAGCCTAGCCTGCCGTAGGCGGAAGTCCCGGGTTCAAATCCCGGCGGGCCCGCCACAAATATGGGGAAGTGGGCTCCATCGATACTAGATGTTAATATTAATAACCCTGGAAGAAAACCTAAACTTTTGCAGGAGTGAGGGGATATAGTCTTGAGTTCAAGGTCACATGTAGATAGCAGGTTAATGGAGCATTACCTAGTACCGAAGCACAGGTTGTTATCATTAGAGGAAGGTGTTAAAGTATTAAAGTCTTTGTCAATAAAACCTTGGCAATTGCCACGAATTAGCATAAACGACCCTATAGTTAGGATCCTAAATGGGAAGCCAGGAGATATCATTGAAATAGAAAGGGATTCACCAACAGCAGGCAAATATAAAGTCTATAGGGTAGTAGTTTCTTATTGAGTAGGTGTTATGGTTTGCATAGAAGTGATTCACGCATCACAAACGATGACCTTTGGATCCTGTTTAGGCAATATATACGTGAAAATGGGCTCTCTAGGCAACACCTAGATTCTTTTAATTCTTTCGTTAACGAGAGGATACAAAAAATAGTAGATTCATATGGTGAAATAAAGCCTGCTTTTAGGATGAGCAGGAAACAAGTAGCTGAGCAGGATAACGAAACTAAAGTTAAAGTTGTGCTGGGGAAGGTAAGGGTAGGGTATCCACAAGTAAAAGAGGCTGATGGACACCTACGAAAAATAGCTCCAAGCGAGGCCAGAATAAGGAACCTCACGTACTCAGCTCCACTATACCTGGAGATGGCACTAGTAGAGAATGGTATGGAAACGGAAAGAGATGAGTTAAAAATAGCCGATTTTCCTGTAATGGTGAAGTCTAACATAGACCCAATATCAAGGCTGAACGGTGATGAATTGATTAACGTTGGCGAAGATCCGAGCGACCCAGGCGGTTATTTCATAATTAATGGAAGTGAAAGGGTTGTAGTTGCACAAGAAGACTTGGCTGTCAACAGGATTATAGTAGGACTTTCTACGGCTAATACTGCAAAGATAACACACACTGCAAAGGTTGTTTCTACAGTTTTGGGGCTAAGGAGGCAGGTCATCGTCGATAGGATGAATGACGGTACGTTAGAGATAAGTATGAGCAGGTTGAGTTACAGGATTCCATTTGTTGTTATGATGAAGGCCTTAGGCTTAGAGAAAGACTCAGAAATAGCAAGTGCAGTATCTTTTGACCCAGATATACAGAGAGAATTGCTTCCAAGCTTCGAAAAGGTGGCGTTTACAATAAGGTCTATTGACGATGCTTTAGAATACATAGGAAACAGGCTTGCTCCAGGCCAACCAAGAGAGATTAGGATTGCCAGGGCAGAAGAGTTTATTGACTCCCAATTTTTACCACATCTAGGAAATAGACCAGAGGACAGAAAAAGGAAGGCGTATTTCCTCGGAGAGATGGCTAATAGAGTTCTCCAACTATACTTAGAAAAGAGGGGTGAAGATGATAAAGATCATTATTCGAATAAAAGGTTAAGGTTAGCAGGTGACTTAATAGCGGAAATATTTAGAGACGCTTTCCAACAACTTTCCAACTCGATATCAAGTCAGCTAGAAGAATACATAAGCCAGCGTAGGAAGCTAAGGCTCAGGTTTTTGGTAAGGCCTGACATAATAACTGAAAGGGTGAGGTCTGCTTTAGCTACTGGCAACTGGACACAAAATAGGACTGGTGTAAGCCAAGCTTTAGATAGGACAAACTGGATTAGCCTTCTAAGTCACTTGAGAAGGGTAATATCTCCACTTAGCAGGGGGCAGACGCATTTTGAGGCAAGGGATTTGCATGGAACTCATTGGGGAAGGCTATGTCCATTTGAAACACCCGAGGGCATTAATTGTGGGCTTGTCAAAAACATAGCACTGATGGCATACATCTCTGTTGGTATCGATGAAAGGGCCGTGGAGAGGGTTCTCCTAGGCCTAGGCCTTATACCGATGGATGAGCTTATTAAGAAAGTAAGTGAAAATGAAAAGGGAGTAAGTAATATCACGTCTAATGGATCAAAGGTATTTTTAAATGGAAGTCCGGTGGGTTATGTCCAGAATGGAAAGGATTTTGTTAGAAAGCTAAGAGAAATGAGGAGAAAAGGTCAGCTCAGCTATGAAGTAGGCATATCCTATATAGAAGAAGGTGGAGTAAAGGAGGTATATGTAAATACTGATGAAGGAAGGCTGATGAGGCCACTTCTGGTTGTAGAGAATGGAAAACTAAAGATAACTAAAGACCTTATAAAGAAGGTACGTTCTGGGGAAATAAGGTTTTGGGATTTGGTAAGGATGGGCATTATTGAATTCCTTGATCCTGATGAAGAAGAAAACGCCTATATTGCGGAAACAATTGGCGACATTAACAAAGAGACTACTCACCTAGAGCTTTGGGTCTCTGGGATTTTTGGCGTCGCGGCATCAACAATACCGTATATTGAGCACAATCAGAGCCCTAGAAACACCTATCAGTCTGCTATGGCAAAGCAGGCTTTAGGTATTTATGCTTTGAATCATGAATTAAGGATGGATAGCCATGCATACATTCTTCATTATACGCAAAAACCAATAGTACAGACAAGACCGCTAGAAGAAATGGGATATAATGCGAGGCCTGCAGGTCAAAACTTTGTTGTTGCACTCATGTCTTTTTCTGGATACAATATAGAAGATTCCATAATATTTAACAAAACTAGCATAGATATGGGATTGGGCAGAGCCCATTTCTTTAGGGTCTACACAGCAACAGAAAACGATTATCC
>Ga0256829_1003880_pt1 | contig 10087 bp, 7 predicted proteins | sample 131447metaG_FD_185979 | JGI IMG/M metagenome (GOLD analysis project Ga0256829, IMG submission 185979) | Hydrothermal vent microbial communities from Lau Basin, Pacific Ocean - 131-447 | ecosystem: Environmental > Aquatic > Marine > Hydrothermal vents | place: Pacific Ocean: Lau Basin | collected...
ATCACTCTTGGGAGAGAGGATTGAATGAACACATGCCCGAACGAAGTGACAAATGCCCTTGGGGTGCTAATGGACTTATTCGTCAGTATCTACCAAAACAGACAGACTTTACACAGGTCAAAAGAAAGCAGATTCGATTTATTCAAGACAGGCTCAACAATAGACCGAGAAAATCTCTTGGCTTTAAAACTCCTGCTCAAGTTTTTTATGCTAGAGTTTCAAAAGTAATGGCTGCGTAGTTAGGTGGAAATTGCATTTATTGGTTGAATGGGCGATGTAAAATAAGTAGTAGCAGGAGCAAGTTGTAGGTGTTGTAAATGTTCAAGTATCTTTAATTTTAGGAGTATAGCCAATGTTAGATTATCAGTGTTAAGGCTCTTTCGTGTAACTTTATTACCCACTCGTAGAATAAAGTAATATATGCCATTTCTCAGTATCAAATACTTAGAATTGTATAGGTTTAGGCGTCGTAAAAGTGTCTCAAATTTCCGCAGATTATCAAGTGTCTCAAAAGTATCGCTTAAAGTTTGGAATGTCGTATTTATGGAGGTTTCAAGGGGTTGAATTATGGTGCGCCCGACACGATTCGAACGTGTGACCGCTGGTACCGCAATCAAGCAATATATATCTTTAGAAGACTAATTATAGGCATATAACCCCAATAATTAGGCTATAAATAATATATATTAGGTAGTTTGAGGCACTTAATGGCTATCTGAGAGGGGTATAAAAAGGTGGTTTTTTTAAGAGTAATTTTGATATACTTAGGAATAAGGTGTCAATATGAGAAAAGATGAATATACAAAGGTAAAAGGTTTTGACAACATCTATGAAAAGGTTGGTAAAAATAAAAGAAAATCTTTTTATGTAAGGTTCAAGTATCGTGGTGTTGATTATTACTTAAAAAATTTTACTTATCATTTTGGCTCACGCAATGCTTCTGCTGCTAACGATGCTATCATTACAGCAAAAGGTATAATTGCTAATGGAGGAAATCCATTTGAGAAAAAACAAGTCATAAAAACCACTCTGAATGACTATTTTTATATATACATTAAAAATATTCAAGGAGAAGACAAATACATAAAAACAAAATACTATGAAAAGCATATTAAACCTATCATTGGTAATAAAAAACTTGATACCATTGAAGAAGAACATATTCATAAAGTCCTAAATTCTCCAACACTTAAAAATCTCTCTCGCAGAAGTAAAAATACAACAAGAATGATACTATCTCCAATTTTCAAAAAAGCAATCAAAAATAAGTTAATGACTATTAATCCGCTAGAAGAGATTAAATTCGTGAAATCCACTAAAAAGAAACCTCTTGAATCAAAATTAGTAGATGATGAAAAAACTGTGGTTCAAAAAATATATAATCTTATTATGGCTATGGAAGATTTAGAACTAAAAACAATTTTTTTATTTGCCTTGATGGTAGGAAGAAGAAGAAGTGAGATTTTAAGATTAACAAGAGAGGATATTCGTGATGATAAAGTATTCGCATCATATGAAATCACAAAAACTCAAATAGATGAAAAATATCCATTGCCATCTGAAATAATAAAATTATTGAATATACTTCCAAATGATAATCCAATTTTCAAATATCATAAAGATCATGTCACAAAGCAATATACAAAAATGATAAAAGAATCTGATATACAGTTCTCTAAAAATGAGCATATAACTTTTCATGAAACACGCCACTTATTTACATCTATTATGACCATAGAAACAAGAAATTTTAATTTAGTTGATAAATGTATCTCACATACGAAAAATGAGGATCGTCAATCTACATACTTATCGTTTAGTTACGAAAACAGAAAAAAAGTTTTTGAAGATTATTGGGAAATTTGTAGGGGGAATAAAGTCTCAGATACAAAAATCACACTCACTACTGAACATATTGACAACCTAAAAAAACTTACTGATATGTATAACGATGGATTGATTACAAAAGAAGAATTTCTTAGTATGAAATAAGTAGAAGATTTATAGCATAGACACGATGTCCAAGCACCGTGTCTATTAAGCCGATAACAGATTTCTCTTCTTCACATATGTATGAAGTGTAGAAGCAGAACCGTATCCAAGATGTTTTTCTACAACTTTTTGATAACTTAATCCAAGTCCAAGAAGTTCAATTATTCTCTCCTTGTCTTTATCAAAGATACTTTTTTGTATAGTGTTCTTAGGTTTGCCCAGAGCGATGCCTTTATTTTTAAGACCTTTTAGAGCCTCCTTAGTTCTTTGGGAAATTATATCTCTCTCAAATTCAGCAAACATAGACAAAATCGTTATCATCATTTTGTTCATAGGGTCATTTTGATTAAGAATAAGATTTTGTTTCAGTATGCGCACTTCAACACCAATTTTGATTATGGTATCAATCATATTGATTACCTCACCCGTATTTCTGCCCAAACGACTTAATTCAGTAATAATTAAAATATCATCTTTGTTGAGTTGTTCAAGCAGTTCATCTATTTTTCTTGCTCTTGTATCTTTTCTTGAACTGATTTCAATTTCAATAGTTTTGTCTATCTCTAAATTATTAAGAGAACAATAACGATTTATCTCATCTTGTTGGTGTTGAATTGTCTGTTTGTCTGAACTCACTCTGATGTATGAAAATACCATTGAAAACCTCTCATTCTGATTTAACCATATTATAGCACTATAGCAGAATGAAATCAAGTCTCTTGTGAATGTATATCATCGGACAAATTACAGTAATTTAACGGTCGTTAAGTTCGGGCAATTATCAGAAAAATCGTGAAAGTATTGTGAAGTGCTTTTTGCCTTTGAGAAATGCCTTTATTATATGAAGTATCTCAGGATCCAAAATCAGAAAAAACGTGAAAGTATTGTGGAGTGAAAAATTGTGTATTTTTTCTAATTTCTACACAATTTTTATTTTTGGTTTAATGATTGAAAAATGCTTACATATGTATCTCGGCTAACATCAGATTTTTATGCCTCTAAATATTGAAAACTTTTTGACTTGTTTTTTATGATTTTCGGAAACATCTTGACTGATTTTTCACTGCCCTTTGAAAAACATCGTGCTGAAAAAAACACGGTTCTTGATTTTACTTGATATGAAAAATACAGATAGTTGAAAAAAATACTGCTCTTTTTTTACTCTATTGACTACATATTAAAATACATCTTTTCAAATAAATCATAAACACAATCGGTATGTTTAATAACTACTGTGATTTCATCAGTGTATTTCATTAAATATTTATATGTTTCATTAGCATCATTACATTTTGCTGTTTCTACATCTTGATTTATAAATTGATAATCTTGATTTATATAGAAATACATATCTTCTTCATCTAAAATATTATACATTTGAAAAGCAATTAGAGGCACTCCTTTTTTATCATCAAGTTTATTTCTCAGTTTATTTTTCTCATCTTCAAGAATCTTATCTATAAGTCTTTTGCTCTCTTCAAGTTCGGCTTTTTTTGCTTCTTCTATTTTTTTAAGTTCTGCTTTTTTAAGTGCTTCTGCTTCATCTTGTTCTGCTTGTTTCTTTTGCTCTTTTTCGGATAAATCTTTAATTGTTTTTTTAAGCCACGCTTCATCATTATTAATTGTTCCATACTTGTTATTAAGATATTCATCCTTTTTTCTTTCTGCTAATAGTATTTCGGCTTGTCCTCTAAACTCATCAAGTTTGGTTGTCTTGGTGCCACCCTTACTAACTTTTATATATTTTGGATAGTCTTTAATTCTTGTTATAGTAAAACTCTTTTTTACCTTTTCAATCATTTTTCCATTTTCATCAATATCTGTATCCGTAATATCTTTGTTAAGTTCCACTTCAATATCAGTATGTTCATTAATAGATTTTATATATTTGTTTATATCTCTTTGAAGTTGAGCATTTTTTTTATCAGGATTTTTGTTTAGCATTAGTAGTAGCATTTCCACTTCAATATTTCTACCTTTTTTTGTTCCAATATTAACTTTACCTAATTGATTGAATAGAAGTATATATAGAAGTTTAGCCTGTGGATTAATAAGATTTGTTAAATATTGGTAATCTAATGTAAATTTTGGATTTGGATGTGTGAATTGTTTAATAAAGTTTTCTTGAACTGTAATAAAATAATTGATGATACCTTTTGAATTTTTTACTTCTTTTATAGAAAATGGTTTATATTTACGAGAAGAGTTGTCGCCATAACTTTCAAAAATATTAGTAACAATTTCTAAGCCACTTATTTTTTTCATATCTTCTTTAAGTGTTGATACATCTCTATCTAATGTTTTTTCTATAAGTGGTTTTTCGTATGAATAAATTAATTTTTTTGGAATATTTTTATCGTGGTCATAACTTTTACTTGTTTCAAAAATCAAAAGAAAAAATATATCTATTTGCGTTCTACTAAGTTCAACTATCTCCCTCTTATCATTTTTATCTGTTTTAATAAAAATTGTATTTGCTAACCAAACTGGCATATTTTTGATATATTTCACTTTTATCCTTTCATTGTTATTTAGTTTATTTTCTAAAAAACCACCATTGTATAATTTTGTCGTATCATAGTATAAAATTGTCAATGAAAGTATAAATCTGTCAATGGTAGTATAAATTTGTCATACCATTCTCGCAAACACTATAAGAATAAGGTGTTAAAATCCAATAATACTTTACTACTAAGTATTACTAAGTTCTACTAAGTCTTCCCTTGGAGGATAATTGTCTGCGACTGCTTATCGCTACGCTGAGGGCATAGCCCTTTTTGCCTACGGCAATGACTTATGATTTCTATTTCAATATCTTCAAGATAATCCAAAGAAGATACTTATAATCTAAATCTTTACTCATAATGACAAATCAGAGATTTATCATCAAATTCAAAGAGACACTTATAATCAAGATACTCAAATCTTTACTCAATCCATCAAAAAGTATAATACCCATTTACTCCAAAATCCACCGTGATACAAGCACTTCCTAACCCTATAATAATAAGGCACTTTCAAGGCATTTATCAAGCATTATGATAAATTGCCCTTTGGTGGTATTTTTGTTGATTATCCAAGATTTTCAACTGTTGTTGTATTCTCTGGACATTGTGTCTGACACCGTGTCTGAATAAGTATAACACTCAGCCTATGCTGAGTATTCATATAATTTAAGACACTTCTTGAATATGAAATTTTGCTTTAAGTGTTTTTTCAATCTCTGCTATAACACTTTTATCAAGAGGATAATCAATTTTAGTTTCATAATCATTTTTGATACCTTTGTAAGTTTTGAAAAACTCTAAAATATCCTCATAACCCTTAACAGTAAAGTTGTATATCTGCCCTTTATCATTTACAACTTTTGTTAAATCACTATCATCTTCATAATACTCTTCAAGTGCCTTTTCAGTAAAGTTAAACTTTTTAACAAGTTTTTTCTTTACCTTTTGGCTTTTATCAAATTTCTTGATAATTTCGTTCCAAGTTTGAATATCTTGAAAAGTATAGCCCTCTTCATAAGTGATAGTATCAGGCTCTTTCAAGTTGTTAATATCTCTTAACCTTTGAATATCAACAACCTTACCTATTGGCTTTTTAATAAGTGCTTTATACTCTGTATCAGAGGCACTCTCTAAACTCTGTAAAATATCAGTTATCATATTTTCAAGAGCCTTTTTGTTTTTATCTTTTGTTTGATTATAAAGATTTAACATCTCATCTGATAACTTTTTTTCTTTATCAGATTTGGCTTTTTCACGCACTGCTTCAACTTTGGCTTTATGTATCGCTTCTTGAAGTGCTGGAAGATATTTTTTAGCAGATTCTTCTCGGATTTTTGTTACATATTCTGCTAACGATACATTATCAACATAGAGGATACTACCCCCTATTTTACTCGCTACAATAATCTTATCTTTGATAAGTTTATTAAGTTCTTTGATTGTTAGTCCAGATTGAACACTTGCTTCTTTTACTGTTGTGAGTGGGATAAATGAAGAAGACATTATGCCTTCTCACTTTCAGTTTTAACTGCTAAGTTTATTACTAATGGCATAGCGCCTAACTCACTATCTTCTTCTGGAAGAGATAAGCCGTTTTTAGAGAGCATATCTTCAAGCACTGCTATTCTATTAATAGCAACCAACTTATCCTTTGTGTTAATGTAAGCAAGAAAAACAGTTTCAGCCATATTTTTAGGCTTTTGAGCAAGGAGATTTTTTGTTTTTTCCTTTTCTTCTGCTTCTTTTTCATCAGCAGCCTCTTCGGCTTTTTTCTTCTTATACTCTTTGAAAGGTTTATCCCTACCACCTATAACTATTGCCCAGTCTTCATCAGAGAGATTTTTCATATCTCTTATCTTGTTAAGTGTTGGTTGATACATATTAGATAGTGCTTTCTTATCTAATGCTTTTACTCTCTCATCAATAACAAGTAACTCAACATTTTCAGCAATATCTTTTGCTCCACCCTTGTTAGACATAGCGTCTGGAAACACACTCTCATCTTTAAGCACAAGTTTCATTGCTCGTTCAAGAGTTTTCCGTGAGATTTTACTTGTATCAACAACATCCCAAAATCTCTCTTTGTATTTTTTTCTAAGAGTAATAAGTAAAAAAGCAAGTGCTAAACGGTGGAGAATAAACTCTGCTTCTGCTTTTACCATCAAGTTGATAAGTTCATTAACTTGTTTTCTGTCTGCTGTTTGCTCTGCTGTAAGTTCTTTTACGATACTTTTCGCTGTTGTTTGTTCTGGTTTTTTAATTGATGCTGACATCGGTTTGATCCTCCTTCAAGGTTCAGTTAAGGAAGATATGATACAATTTCACATATAAGTTGGGTAACTTTTTGTGAAGCAAGAGTAAAACTCTTACATTTAATCGCTCTTATCTTTACAATTAATATCTTTTCTGGGAACGGCAATTCTCAGAATGGATAAACTTTTTTCTTTTTTTGTAACTTTCTAAAAAATCACTCTCCGAAACAACCCTTGTCGCTTTGGATATGCCGTATTATGTCGACATTTCCAAGATATGTCAAGGGATAAAAATAACACCTCTTTATACCCCCTGTTTCAGGGCATTTGGAAGGTGTTGAAAAATTATAGAACTCCATAAAAACAATAATTTGAAAATCAAAAAATCAAAAAAATGAAGAAAATCGCATAAAATTAATATTAATTTAAGGAAAAGATGCTCTTTTATTTGATGATTTTTACTATGTTGTGATTGTTCAGACACGATGTCTGACACTATGACTAATTTTATAAACTTTCAACAGTAAATATACTACATTTCATTACTATCTAAATAAAATTCCTTACGACTGTATCTACGGCAAAAAAACTCTTAGTAGCCTTTTGTATGCTAAAAGTCTTAAAGGGTGTTGTATATGGCTTAAATCGGCCCAGAATAGATATATTAATATGAAAGTTTCTGTGATGGTGTTCTTTGAGAGGTTTGAAATGTTGTAAAGGTTTTATACTCTAAGGTAACAGCAGCCCTAAATGTGCTGATGGACTGCTTCAATGATGCTAATCATTACTATTGTATTTATAGGATTATTCAGTTTTTTTCTAATGTTTCATTATCAATACAATTTAAAATTTTCAATGTGTTTTTATCTACACCGTGATACAAATGACTAGGGTCTCCGAATGATGTATTTGGCATTGAAAATACTTTATTACAAATCTTCATATGATAAGGTTTTGATAATTTAGTTATATATTTTTCATAATCTCTAACATAATTTTTATTTACAGCATCAAAAGAACTTTTATTAAAAGGCATAATATAAAAATATACTTTTATGTTCTTATTCTTTGTAATATTTAGCAGTTGCTTAAAATAATAATCATATAATTTTGAAACAATAAATGTAGTTTCTTTTGCCTCTGTATTTAATTGGTCTGCTTTATCTTTGACCCCAAACCAATGGTAACCTCGCTCTTCTTTTGAATATTTGTAAAAAACACTATTTTTCAACCATCTCATATGCATTATACCATCAGAAAAATGTTGACCATAAATCATAGGAAACTTGTAATCCAAATAACTTTTATGTTGCTTTAAAATATAGTCTGTATGAAACTTTAATGATAATTGTTCTACTTCTTTATACTCATTATTCTCAAAAAAATCAAATGGAACAGTCCTTGCAAAATAACATCCATCAGAGGCAGACAAATGTGTTGGTGTGTAACTAATTATTAAATTTTTTGGTGCTGGATTATTGGCTAAATACCTTTTTAATGTATAATATCCTTCTATTGGTGTTGCTCCTCCAACAGATAAATTTATAGCTGATATGTTTTTTGCAACAGTTGGTTTAAAACCTGCTTTTGCTCTTGAATCTCCAAGCATTATTATATCTTCAACTTTATTAGATTTCATCAAGCATCGATCTTTTACTTCCTTCCACATAGGATATTCTGGATCCATATAATACATTTTAAAGTTCAATACAAATATTGAATATAGTGAGAAAACAACTGTTAAACCTATACCTAATTTTAAGATAAATTTTTTATACATCTAGTTGTGCCTTTAAAAATTAAAATACAGAAATTCACTTTCTGCACTTAAAAATATTATACTTGCGAATAAAGCATAAATTGTAAAATACAAATGCTTGTTATTTGGCTTAAAAGATTTTAATTTCTCCATTGAATTTTTAAAAAACAATATCAATGTGAATCCAACAAACAACCAAACTATTAAATCTTTTCCTGCATTAAGATCAGATGTGAATCCACCAAATTCAACACCATAACTACTTAAAAAGGCAAGTTTATTAGCCAATGGATTTGGCAACACTATATTACCCAAACTAAACATACTCCCTAAAACCTTAACAGCATCATCCCACTCTTTGGCTCTAAAAAATACCCAAGCAATATTTATAAAGTTAAAAGTAATCAACCAAGCCAACCAAGTCCAGAGTTTGAAACCTAACTTACTCCAAGCCCTATGTATAACTAATGCGAACCCGTGAAGAAATCCCCAAAATATAAAAGTCCATCCAGCACCGTGCCATAACCCACCAAGTATAAAAGTAGCCATTAAGTTACTATAAGTTCTAAACTCTCCCTTTCTATTTCCACCAAGAGGGATATAAATATAATCTTTTAGAAAACGACTCAGTGTAATATGCCATCTTCTCCAAAAGTCTTGTATACTTAATGCTTTATATGGACTGTTAAAGTTAATAGGTAGTTTGATGTTAAACAGAAGTGCAGCACCTATTGCCATATCTGTATAACCACTAAAATCAAAATACAACTGAAAGGTATAAGAGAGTGATGTAGCCCAAGCCTCAAATAGATTAAGTGTAGTTGCTACATCAAATCCTTGTGTCGCCCAAACAGCAAAAGTATCAGCGATAACAACTTTTTTGAATAAACCAATAGAGAATATGAAAAGTCCCATCGCAATATTTCTATAATTTTTAACTTTGTTTCTTGTCTTCGCGAACTGTGGCATCATCTCTTTATGATGAACAATTGGACCCGCTATAAGTTGAGGAAAAAATGTTACAAACAGAGCATAGTTTAAGAAGTCATACTCTGTTGTTTCTCCTTTATAACTATCAACTAAATATGATATTTGTTGAAAAGTAAAAAATGATATTCCAAGAGGTAAAGCAAGATGATACAGTCCTATATTTTCCCCAGTAATATAATTGACATTTGATATAAAGAAATCCATATACTTAAAATAAGCAAGTAGTGTTATATTTGAAAGGATAGCAAACTATAATACCGTTTTTTTACTCACTTTTGTGAATTTATCTTTACTAAATACCTCTCCAATACCATAATTGAAAATCATTGATACAAGAATAATAGGAAGATAGATAGGATTCCACCAACTATAAAAGAACAAACTACTAAATACCAAAAAGCCTTTTGATGCTTCTGTTAATCTTTTATGATTTAGATAGAAGTATATGAAGAAGGTTATCGGTAAAAATGCGAATATAAACTCATAACTATTAAATAGCAAATAATTCTCCTAATGTATATTAGAAATTCCACTACATAGGGTTTATGGGGGGGGGTAATTTCATTAGATTGTATGGTATTATAACT
>Ga0256829_1003881_pt1 | contig 10087 bp, 10 predicted proteins | sample 131447metaG_FD_185979 | JGI IMG/M metagenome (GOLD analysis project Ga0256829, IMG submission 185979) | Hydrothermal vent microbial communities from Lau Basin, Pacific Ocean - 131-447 | ecosystem: Environmental > Aquatic > Marine > Hydrothermal vents | place: Pacific Ocean: Lau Basin | collected...
TCTCTTTGTGACAAGTAGATCTTCACGCAAAGCTTCCTGCAGACGCATAGAGTTCTGTTTTAGTTCAGATGCTGAAATTTTATGCATAGTATCTCCTTTTGTCTATTTTGTACATTATAGCCATTTAGTGTGTTAAATGTCAAATTTCGTAGCTTGAAATTTAATAGAGTTTGTGTCATAATCTTCACATATTTGGAGAAACATTCATGATGAATAAAAAAGAGATATTACAAAAGCGATTTGAAAAGCTTGAAAAACATTATGTTGCTCTCAAAGAGTATAAATCTTTGATAGATGATTTGTATAGAGAAAGTAATATATATGATCAATTTGTCTTTAATACTCTCAAACCTGAAAAAAGAGCGATACTTGATGCTTATTTAAAAAGATTTGCTTCTGTTCAAGATTTTTTAGGGGCAAAGATATTTTCATTGCTTTTAGATGTAGCTGGTATAAACAATACTAAAATGAGTGAAGTATTGTCAAATATCGAAAAAGAAGAGATCATAGACAGTTTAGAAAATTGGATAGAGCTAAGAGAAGTAAGAAATGAACTTGAACATGATTATCCAGAAGAGTTGCAAGAAGCTTTAAATGATTTAAAATATTGTGTCGATAATTTTTCAAAAATCGAGAGTTATTATTTGAATGCAGTGACATTTGCTCAAAGGTTTATGTAGTGAGATTATCAAAACGAGTCATAGCAATTATACAAGAGAGCATAAAAAGTAGTTTTGGCGATGTGAATGTATATCTTTTTGGAAGTAGAACAGACGATAGCAAAAGAGGTGGGGATATTGATCTTGCAGTAGATGCACACATTTCAAAACAAGATTTTAGAAAAAAGAAATCTCTCTTTCTTAGCTTACTTATAAAAAGAGATTTTGATTATAAGATAGATTTGGTGAATTTTAATACAACAGATGAATTATTAAGTACTGAAATCAAAAAAAATCATATAAGATTAAATTTCTAAAAAAATTAAAAATTTTCCTAAAGTTATTTTTTTGGCTGACGATATTGTTACAGTCTGCGGCAAGGAAGCCAAAAGATAAAACAAAAAAATCAAGAGTCATAGGCTCTTCCATAGAAAAGGATTTATTATGGGTTTTAGAATTAACACAAACATCGGTGCGATGAATGCACACAGAAATGCGGTTATGAACAACATTGGGCTTGATAAAAGTTTAAATTCATTAAGTTCAGGATTAAGAATTAATCGTGCAGCGGATGATGCATCAGGTCTTGCAATTGCTGATAAACTTTCAGCACAATCTCAAGGTCTTGGACAAGCTATTAGAAATGCGAATGATGGCGTTGGTATGATTCAAACTGCTGATGGAGCATTAGAAGAGTATACAAATATTCTTAAAAGAGTTCGTACCCTTTCTGTACAAGCTGCCAATGATACTCAAGATAGTACGTCACGAACACAAATTCAAAAAGAAGTCAATCGACTTATTAGTGAGATGGATCATATTGCAAATGAAACGAAATTTAATGGTAAACAGCTTTTGGCAAGTACAGCGACATATAAATTTCATGTTGGTGCTTATACTGATGAAACTACAGCTACAACAATCAGTGGAGTGAAATCAACAGCTGTTATTGCTTCAGGAAAAGTACTAGTAACATCTCAATCTCATGCTGAAAGTTCTATTGCTAAAATGGATTCAGCTATTAATACTATAGATTCTTTACGAGCAACTCTTGGTGCTGCGCAAAATCAACTTGAAAGTACAGTAAGAAATATTTCTGTAGCACAAGTTAATGTAACAGCAGCAGAGTCTCAAATCCGTGATGTTGACTTTGCGGCGGAATCTGCGAACTTTGCAAAACATAATATTTTAGCTCAATCTGGTTCATATGCAATGAGTCAGGCAAATGCTGTGCAACAAAACGTACTTCGTTTATTACAGTAGTTATAAATAAAGTGGCAGCCTAAACTGTGCTTTTTTTCTTTACAAGGGTTTTATCCCTTGTAAGGTTTTCCTATATCTTCTAAAAAATTTGTTAAAAAATCATCATAATAGCGAATGAGTTTAAGTAGTGCCTGTGTGGCAATTTTGTTAATCTGTTTAATATGATGTTTTGGATTTGTCAATTCTTTTGTGTTAATAAGGTCAAAAAGAAATCCAGAAACATATTGAATATACATTGTGATAACATTGTTAAGCTCAAGGGCATCATCAGTGTATTTCTCACTTAATATATCTTGATAGAGATCAAGCAGGTAGTAATGAAAGTCGTCTATATTGCTATATTTTCTTTTGGCATATGTCTGAACAATGTTTTCTATATTTCTGATGTATGCAAGTTTTGTATAAATACCCTCTAAATCTTCATCTGTTAAGAAGTTTTCTGAATTTTTCATACAAGTTTGATGGAGTGATTTGTATATCTCTTTTTTGTCGAGGGATTCTTCTAGTTTTACATCTTCAGGATGTAATGGAATTGTTTTTTCAAGAAAAGCACCATCAGAGAGATTATAAATTTTATTTTTTTCATCAGAGTAAAGTTCTGAAAGCAGATTACATTGCCTTTTAAAACCATTGAGAATAAGTATAGTATTAACACTCTCACGAAAATTACCTTTTGTTGTAATAACGGAATTAGAATAAGAGAGTGAATCTTCAACTTTATAGTCTGTTTTATTAGTATTCATTTTTTTTGAGTACGCATGTGTGTTAGTGTGTGATTGTCCTGTTTCTGGATCAAGTGCAAAATCTAAACCAAGAAGATAACTGTTTTTGACACCAAGTCGCAGTAAAAGACCATGTGCTAAAGCACCAATATTTGAAGAGGAGAAGGAGCCAAAACTTTTTTTGAATTCGGAAGTTCCTTGAAACAAAAATACATTTTCTTTTTTAAAATAAGAAACAAATTCTGGTGTCGCAAAACTTGAAAACATTGCAATTGTTTCATCGAAAAAGCTCATATCTTTTACTTTTTGTACGTGAGGCATAGCATCGTCAAAACCATGTACATGGGTGATAATGCTTGGTTTGATGTTGTGCTCTTCCAGCATTGACAAAAGGGCACTTACGGCAACAATAAGAAATTTATCTTGATTAACTTTAATCCATTCTAAATTGTTGTGAATTGAAGGGCCTGCTCCTAAAATCAGTACGGGCTTTGTATTGAGATAGAGGTTGTCGTAAGGGTGGGAAACATCTAAAATATTGTATTTTTCTTTAAGATGTACCAATGGACGAAGAATACCCGAAGTAAGAGGAGAGTAGTTAAAAACTAGATATCCTTGACCGAGTACAACTTTTTGAAACTCTTTTATTTTAGCTTCATCATGGCTAAGAATGTGAAAAAATTTCAAAAAGTGGTTATAGATAAACATCTCTTGCAAAAATTCATCGGCATGTTTATGAAAATCTTTTTCATCATCAAAAACAGAAAAGTAAAGTTTTGCACCATTTGTACTTAATTCTTTATAGTTGGTTGTAAAAAGAGAGAGACGAAACAGTTCCAAATCATCTTCAACAATAAAATAAACATTTGATTGTATTTTTTGATGGATTGCTGTGATGTGAAAACCAAGACCGGTACCAAAGAAGATAAATTTATAAAGCTTTTTCATGGTTGTGTTGTCTTGAGATGCATAACGATTATGATAATTTATAATATGTGCAGAGGCAGAGTATTGAGATGCAACAATAGGCACATCATCGTAAGAAGCGGCATCTTCTTCAGAAATTTCTACATCATAAAAGGTTTCAAAAAGATTGCCATACTTTTTATAGTCTATACTTTGTGCTGCAAGAGAGGCATGTTTTAAACTATTAGCGCCGTAGAGATAATGTTTCGTTACACTTTCATAGACATCAAAGTAGCCTTCATCCTTGTATTGTAATTCATACTTTTGCTGATAATGGCCATTCTCTATTGCCGTGTTGAGAGCAGAAATCTTCTCATAGACTTCTGGATGTTCTTTCTGAAAATAGGCTAAGTTTTTAGTATAGGTAGTGATAGCATTTTCTTCTATAGATTGTTGTTGCATTGTAAGCTGCCTTTAATTATTTTGCCAAATAAAGCAAAAAATATACCGTAATACTTGAAAAAAACAGAAACTGACCGATTTAAGCTTCATGACTTCTATTGAAAAAATTAAACTCAAACCATCCTCAACAATTAAAGAAGCTTTGCACGCTATTGATAGCGGTGCAATGAAGATTGCTGTTGTTATAAAGAGTGATGAGACTTTAGTGGGCGTACTTACTGATGGTGATATAAGGCGTGGACTTCTGCGTGGTATGACATTAGAAGATAGTATTGAAAGTATTGTTAAAACAAATCCAATAGTATGCTATATTAATTCAACAAAAGAGGAGATACTCTCTAAAGCAATTGGTAAGAAGATTTATCATCTGCCTATTCTAGATCAAGAGGGGAAAGTCGTTGGAATAGAAGATGTTGATTCTCTCCTTGAGACCAAAACAAAGACAAATAAGGTAGTTCTTATGGTTGGAGGGCTAGGAACACGTTTGAGACCATTAACGCAAGATACGCCTAAACCAATGTTAGATGTCGGTAATAAACCTATTTTAGAGACGATTATTCAAAATTTTAAGCGCTATGGGTTTACAAATATTATTTTAAGCGTTAATTATAAAGCGGATTTGGTGCAAGAATATTTTAAAGATGGTAAAGATTTTGGTGTCAACATCGAGTATATTTATGAAAACAAACGAATGGGTACGGCAGGTGCTTTAAGTCTTATGAGAGAGAAATTGAATGAACCATTTTTTGTGATGAATGGAGACTTGCTTACAAATGTTAATTTTGAGCATTTTTTCAATTTTCACACAGAGAGTAACTCTGTAGCTACGATGGCAGTACGTGAGTATGAACATCAGATTCCTTTTGGTGTTATCAATCAAGAGTCAGGTATTATAACTTCGATAGTAGAAAAGCCATCACAGAGCTATTATGTTAATGCGGGTATTTATATGCTTGACCCTGCTGTTTTGGAAGTAATACCTGATGATACATTTTATGATATGCCAACTTTGTTTTGTGATTTGATTGAAAAAGGTGAGCAGCCTGTTTCCTTTCCTGTTCATGAGTATTGGTTGGATATCGGTCATATTAATCAGCTTGAACAGGCTAGAGAAGAGTATTTTAGTGTTTTTAACGAGTAAAAAATGAAAATGAAAAAAAAAGTTAACTTTGATATATGTACTTTTTGTAATCACAAATGCAGTTTCTGTTCTAACAGTGATGAAAGAACTATTAAGTATCAAACATCATTAGAAGAGTTTAGAAAAGTAATGCGTAATGTATTGAATTATGTAGAGTGTGATGAACTGGGACTTTCAGCAAAAGGGGAAGTTCTTGTGAATCGTGAGTTTACAGAGATTGTCCGTGCATGTAAAAAGGAATTTAATATAGGGTACGTTTATATCAGCTCCAATGGTGCTTTAATGGATAAAGACAAAGCTATTGAGCTTATTGAAGCGGGGTTAGATAGTATTAAGTTTTCTATAAACGCAGTGGATGCACAAAGTTATCAAGAGGTACATAAGGTTGATGATTTTGAAAAAGTGATAGCAAATTATAAAATGCTTTTAGCACTTAAAAGAGATGTTTATCCTCACGTAAAAGTATTTCTTTCTTCGGTAATAGATATGACAAAAGAGGAACTAGAAGGGCATGTTCGTAAGCTTTTTGGTGACTTGTATGATTATATTGACGGAGTGAGTGTGTATAAGATTAGTTATACTCCAAAATTTGAAGTAGAGAAAGATACAAAAGTTACAGCAAAATGTTCTATTCCTTTTAATGAGTTATACATTAACTCTGATGGCTCGCTTGGTCTTTGTTGTAAAGATTACTTCGATGAGGTCAATTTTGGTTCTCTTTTAGAGCATGACTTTTTAGAAGTGTATAATGGAGATGCGTTTAAAGCAGTACGCCAGATGCATAAAAAGAGCGAATTTCCAGATGGGCATTTGTGTAAAAACTGTTTGTTATTTGATGGAGGTATGTAAAATGTATAATGGGAAAAAGATTTTAGCTATTATCCCTGCAAGAGGTGGGAGTAAACGCTTACCTAATAAAAATATTTTAGAGTTAAATGGTAAGCCTCTTATAGCTTATAGTATTGAAGCTGCAAACAAATCTCGTTATATTGACAAAGTAATACTTAGTAGTGAAAGTAGTGAAATATGTAGTGTTGCAAAGTGTTTTAACGCAGATGTTCCATTTGTACGTCCTCATGAACTAGCAGAAGATGAAACGCGTTCTATTGATGTTGTGATTCATGCTATAAATGCATTAGAAGAAGAGTTTGATGATGTTATTTTATTGCAACCGACTTCACCACTGCGAACAACAGAAGATATAGACAGGGCTATTGAGGTACACTATGAAAAAGAGGCGATTTCTACCATTGGTGTATGTGAGATGGAGCATTCACCTCTATGGGCAAATACTCTTGATGAAAGTTTGAGTATGGAAAATTTTTTAGATGACAAATATAATAATGCAAGAAGTCAGGATTTACCTACATATTATCGCATTAATGGTGCGTTTTATATGAGTAGAGTTTCATCAGTTTTAAAGAATGAGACTTTCTTTGTAAAAAGAGATATTTTTGCATTTTTAATGTCACAAGAAGATTCTGTCGATATAGATACAAAGTTAGATTTTATAGTAGCACAAGCAATTTTAAAAGAGAGAGAAGATAAATGTCAGCACATCATGTAGAAGAGAAAAAAGAGAAAGTTAATTATAATGCAAATGAGATAGTTTTTTCCAAAGAGTGGGAGAAATATAGAGATGAAGAGTATTGGGAATATAGAAAAAATTGGTCAAAATATCCAAATGAAAAAATTGTTCCAGAGTTTCCTCTTAACCTTGACATAGAGACTACAGATCTGTGTAATTTAAAGTGTCCAATGTGTGCTAGAACCATTAAAGATGCAGATAAAGAGCATCATCTTGTTAAGAGCCGCTATATTGATAAAGAGGCATATATCAATATCATAGATCAGGCTGTTGAACATGGTGTTAAAGCGATTAAACTACAGTACCTCGGTGAGCCACTTATGCACAAAGATATTGTTTTTCAGGTAGAGTATGCGAAGCAAAAGGGTATTATTGATGTAATGTTTAATACAAATGCAGTTCTGCTTACTCCAGAGCTTGGAGCAAAATTATTAGAAGCGGGTATAGATAAAGTTTTTATCTCTTTTGATGCGGTGAACCCTAAACTTTATATGCAGCAGCGTGTCGGTACTACGATGGGAAAAGTGATTGATAATATTTATGCATTTATAGAACAACGTAATAAATTTTATCCACAAACACACATCCGTCTCTCTATGGTAATGTACGATGATCCTATTTGGAAACGACAATTTGAAGCAATGAAAGTGATGTGGGATGGACTTGTAGATTCCCTTGGTTATGGTGTTTTCAATGAGCGTCATCCAGATAAAAAGCATGAATATGAGCCGGTAGAGGGTTTTGCATGTGAGCAACTTTTCCAAAGAATGTTTTTAAAATGTAATGGAAATGTTACGGTTTGTTGTGTAGATGATGCTGATGAGTATGTCGTGGGCAATTGGAAAGAAGAACGGCTCATAGATATTTGGAACTCTCCAAAATATAAAGCGATTCGTGATGCACATAAAGATGGTGAGTATTATAAGATTCCAATGTGTCGTAAGTGTTTTTTGCCCCCTCTTTATAAAGAGACGTTCTCTAAAGAACAGTGTAAATCATAAAATCTTTTTTGTAGTAGAGTATTTAGGGACGTGATTTTTAAAACTTCTTTGATTTTTACACTTGTATGGTCACGTTCATAAGGGTTTGTTGAATGAATATTTTGGAAAAGAAAATCTTTTTTGTAAACTTTTTCTATTGCTTCTTTAATTTTTTGACTTGATAAAGGTGCATTTAAAATACTCGATGCCTGTGTCCTTCCTTTTTGCCGGTCTCCAATATTGATTGTCGGCTTATGAAAACTAGGCACTTCGAGTATACCACTTGAACTGTTTCCTACAACAGCATCTATGTACTTAATAGTACTGAAGTATCGTAACTGTCCTAAAGATGTAAATGCTATGGCTTTGTTTTTGTTCTTTGTAACATACTTATCAATTATGGTATTTATGATAGCACCACCTGCATCAGCATTTGCTTTTGTGAAGATTATCTTGGTGTTCTCTAACACATCTAGAGCATTGAGTAATTCTTGAAACTGTTCCTGTGGTGAAAGTATTGATAAGGTCTCAGGATGATATGTCACTAGAAGATTCTTTTTTCCAAAGTGAAATTTAATTGACTCTTCTAGCTCTTCTTTTGAAAGTAGAGGTAATTTTTTAATCTGTTCAACTGCTAAAGAACCAACATTAAAAACTCTTTTTGGTTGTTCTCCAAGTTGTATGACTCTTTGTGCATACTCTTGTGTCGATGTAAAATGCAGATGAGAAAGTTTTGTAACTGCATGACGTATGGAGTCATCCATTGCTCCCTCTGTGAGTTCTCCACCATGAACGTGTGCAAGGGGGATATGGAGCATCATAGCTGCTGTTGCAACGCTAAGTATCTCATACCTATCACCTAAAATTACTATAATATCAGGTTTTAACTCAAAAAAGATTTTTGTAATGTCACTTTGGAGTTGTGCCATTGCTAAAGAGAGTGCCACATTACTATCATCATTTAAATTCATAGTAATTTTTGCATCAATTTTAAAACCATCTTTTTCTATCTCTTTGTATGTCTCTCCATACTTTTCACTCAAATGTGTACCTGTTACAACAAGTTGTAAGTTCAAAGAAGAATCTGCATCGATCTCTGCTAAAAGTGGTTTCAGTATTCCATATTCAGCACGAGTGCTAGTGACGACACAGATTTTTCGTTTGTTCATATCAGATCATCCACTTCATAATCCCTTTGGGCGGGAGTTCCAAGAATTTCATCCCATTGCATAGGGTTCATTCCATTTCCAGGACGTTTGACTGTAAGGTTTGCAGCAGTTAAAATTTCCCCTTTTTTTATCTCTCTTGCAGCGACAATGCTTTTACGAGCTACTTGCATATTTGGTATCTCACTTGGAGAGGGCTGTTTTATTTCACTGCCTAGAGCGAGTTCTATATTTCGTATGCTCTGCACCATTGCTTTAAGCTCATGCGGTTCTAGTGATGCTTTATGGTCTGGCCCTTGCATGGTTTTATCGAGAGTGAAGTGTTTCTCTATCACGCTCGCACCCATTGCCACAGCAGCAATATCTACTTCAATACCAAGTGTGTGGTCACTGTATCCATACGCTACATCAAAGGTTTTTCCAATGTTTGGCATAGCCCGCAGATTTACATCTTCCATAGGGGTTGGGTACATTGTATTTGCATGCAGTACTGTAATGTTTTGTTTTGGGGTTCCCGTTTGCGTGAGAATATTGAGTGCTGCACCTATTTCAGCCATCGTTGCCATTCCTGTTGAGAGTATAATCTGTTTTTTTAATGCACCAATAGCTCGAAGATAAGGGAGATTGGTAATCTCTCCACTAGGAATTTTGAAAATTTTAAGTCCCAAATCATCAAGCATTGCAATGCTCTCAAGGTCAAAAGGGGTTGAGAGAAACATTATCTCTTTATCTTTGCAGTATGCCATCAGTTCTTTGTGTGTTTCTAAATCAAGTTCAAGTTTTTTTATCATTGCAAATTGTGACTCACCAGCACCACTTGTCTCTTTTTGATACTCAGCTTTTTGTGCATTCTTACTGACAAGTTTCTCTGCTTTAAAGGTTTGAAACTTCACAGCATCCGCACCAGCATCATTTGCCACGTCAATGAGCTTTTTAGCAAGTTCTACACTGCCGTTATGATTGACCCCTGCTTCTGCAATGATAAAAACACTCACTTTACAACACTCCCCGCTTTGAAGAAACCTGAGACTTTAATGCCCTGCTTGGAAACGCTGCCACTCCCCACAAAACTGTTCTGTTCTACACGCACGCCACCGTTTAGAATGGCTCCTGTAGAGATGTGAGAGTTATCGCCTACGACAACATCATGTTCAAGCAAAGCCTTGGAGTTTATGATGCAGTTCTCACCAACATCTACCG
>Ga0256829_1003882_pt1 | contig 10086 bp, 6 predicted proteins | sample 131447metaG_FD_185979 | JGI IMG/M metagenome (GOLD analysis project Ga0256829, IMG submission 185979) | Hydrothermal vent microbial communities from Lau Basin, Pacific Ocean - 131-447 | ecosystem: Environmental > Aquatic > Marine > Hydrothermal vents | place: Pacific Ocean: Lau Basin | collected...
ACACCGCTCTTTCAAGCACAGACAAAGAGTGAAATAACGACACAGGAACTTGTTGCAGCCAAAGCTGTTCATCATGAACCTGTACAAAAGAAGAAAAAAACAGGGCAGACACTTGAGCTGCTTTTACGTGGAGAGAAAGCTTCTCACAAAGCAAACCCACAGACAAACCTTACAGCTGATTTTTCTGTTGCGACAGCAAAGGTCATTGCTCCAAGTGCTAATAGTGAGGCAGCGAAAAATTTACAAAGAGCGCTTCACGGTGTGAATGTCAAAGCCAATGAGAGTGAAAAGTCAAACACAGAGCATAAAACGGAGATGGCAACTACACTCAAAGCTGACAGTTTTGAGGTAAAGCTCCATGAAGCCAAACAGATGGTGAGGTATCTCTCGCATGATGTGAAAAATGCCATAGATGAGTATAAGTCTCCTTTTACAAGGCTCAAAGTACAGCTCAATCCACAAAGGTTAGGTGAGGTTGATCTGACCATTGTACAACGCGGGAAAAACCTCCATATCAACCTTTCATCAAATAATGCAGCCATAAACACTTTGGCAATGAATGCAAATGATTTAAAAGTACAACTCAGTAACAATGGTATAAATAATGCTTCATTGAACTTTAACAACAACTCTCAAAGTGGTGATGGCTCCTTTGGTTCGCAAACGCAGCAACAGCACCAACAACAAAGAGAGCATGCACAGAGCGAGTATACATATGCTCAAACACAGGAAAACAGTGAAGAGATACTCTCCTCACTCGAAATTGTAGTACCTCATTACGCATAAAGGATACAAAATGGCAATAAACGCAACAGGGCAAAATGCAGCACTTGTAACAGCTACGGCACAGGGAACGAACAACCCTAAAAGTGTACTTGGCAAAGATGACTTTATGAAACTGCTTTTAGTGCAGCTGCAGTATCAAGATCCTACACAGCCTATGGATAGTGAAAAGATTTTGACGCAGACTTCACAGCTTGCAAGTCTAGAATCCGCTGATAATACGAAAAAGGCTCTTGAAAAGCTCTCCGCTTCACTCGGCAGCGCACAGCAGTTTTCTACCATCGCAGCAATTGGTAAAACAGCTGATCTTGGAAGTGATGCGATTGCACATGATAAAGGGAAAAATAGTACATTTGAGGTCTATTTTCCAAATGATGTAGCGCAGGGGAGCGTTGTCATTACAGATAACAACGGTAATACGGTGAAAACTTTGGATGTTGGAACTAACAAAGCAGGTGTTTATAAGTTTGATTGGGATGGTTCGGATAACAATGGCAATGCAGTTGATAGTGCTGTGTATCATGTAAACGCTACTTACAATGATACACATGGAAACAAACTCCAAACACGACTTGGTGCTTATCCCATTGAGGCTGTCCGTTTTGACAAAGGAAATACACTTGTGAAAGTTGGTTCGAATTATGTGCCACTTTCGAATGTGAAAGAGGTCTACTAAAAGGAGTTTCTTATGATGACACAAGCTTTTTATAGTGGTATTTCAGGGGTAAAGACACACTCTGAAGGAATAAATATAGTCTCTGACAATCTTGCAAATATAAGTACGATTGGATATCGTGGGAATGGATATGAATTTTCATCCCTCTTTGAAAATATGTTAAATACTAATAGCGAAGGTGTTAAGTTATCAAGTGTAGATAGTAGTGTAGGATACGGGGCAAGGTTAAATGCAACGCCGATGATGCAGCAGACAGGATCTGAAATACTCACTGATAGGAGCACAGACCTCGCAATTCTTGGTGATGGTTGGTTTGGAGTACAGGCTGAAGGTAAACCTATATATACACGTGATGGAAATTTTACTTTTGATGCTAATGCAGATCTTGTGACACAGGACGGTTATCATGTCCTTGGAACGATGGGAAAAAATATTAAAGATGGAGTTTTAACAAAAACACTTGCGGAAATTCCTTTGGGTGCTGTAGGCACACAGGAGAAATTAAATTTTCCAAAATCATTAACATACCCTCCTCAACCATCGACAAAAGCAACATTTCTAGGTAACATTGGTACAGATGGAGTACAGACGGTCGGGGCGACTGTAGTTGATAAAAACAGTCATAAAAATGATTTAAGACTTGTGTTTACTAAAAAAGCTGTACAAACTCCTCCTGGATCACAGTGGGATGTTAAAGCGACAGTGCAGTCTCTTGATGGACAAACCATATATGATACCAAGACAGGGAGTGTTTCATTCGATGAAAAGGGTGCATTGTTGAATTCTACTTTAACAACAATTGATAACAATGGAACACCAGTAACGATTGACTTGGGAAAAAACTTTGATGGAATAGTATCATTTTCAGATTCGAATCCTTCTGCTTCAAGTTTTGCAGATGGGACAATAGGTGGAGATCTGCAAGGTTATGATATTAATAAAAATGGTGAAGTCATAGCAACATTTACAAATGGACGCCAAAGTAGTGTCGGTAAAATTGCAGTTTACCATTTTGCGAACGATCAAGGTTTGGAACGTATCAATGGGAGTAGATTTAGAGAATCATCTAATAGCGGTAAAGCGATTTTTTTTCAAGACGCAAAGGGAAATAATATCATTGGAACTGATATTACGAACTTTAAGCTTGAAGGTTCAAATGTCCCCATGGAGTATGGTTTGACAGAACTTATTGTTCTACAACGCTCCTATGATGCAAATGCAAAGTCTATCACTACAGCTGATCAAATGATGCAAAAAGCACTTAATATGGATGCATAAAAAGAACTTTTTTAAGTTGGAACGCTTAATGCTTTTTCTTATATACTAAAACTATCATCTTTGAGATAGTATAAAAAGGATTTATGATGTTAAAATCACTTTTCTCTGGAGTCTCCGGACTGCAGTCCCATCAGGTTGCAATGGATGTTGAATCAAACAATATCGCCAATGTTAATACGATTGGGTATAAATATTCTCGTGCAAACTTTTCAGATCTTTTGGCACAAACAAAAGCCATAGCTACTGCTCCACAGGGACAGCTTGGTGGTAAAAATCCGGTACAGGTTGGACTTGGTTCTACAGTCAACTCTATGACACGTATATTTTCTCAAGGTTCTGTACAAAATTCAGACAAAAATACTGATGTTGCCATTCAGGGTGACGGGTTTTTTATTATCTCTCCAGATGGTGGAAACACCTATAAATACACCCGAGCAGGTGACTTTAAATTTGATGCAGGTGGAAACTTTGTGGACAATAACGGTTTTATTGCTCAAGGGTGGTTACGTGATGAGGTTACAGGTAAAGTAGACTCAACTGCACCTATTACAAACATTAATATTGCGCCGGGACTGACAACGCCTGCAAGTGCTACAAAAGAGGTTGTGCTCAAAGCAAACCTTAACTCCGGACCACTGGTTGAGAGTTTTTCACATGCTTATAAGGTTGCCTCTTCAGCGCCGACAAACCCCGCTACAAATGTAGGTCTCTCGAGTAAAGTCACTGCTAAAGATGATAATAATCTCGATGTATTGTCAGGTGATGTTGGTGTTATGTTTAATGAAACTGGGGAAGCCTTCTCTTTACAAAAGGGACAAGGTATATGGGCATCATTTAGAGAAGCTACGCATACTGCACCAAATGCAGTTGCAGCAGGAAATGGAGCAACTCTAAACATTAGTTTTACACTTGATGATGGAAGTGTTCTCCCAATTACAGCAACATCTCCAACAACAACTCCAGCACAAACATCAACACAAAATGCACAAACGTTTGCAGCAAAAATCAATCAGAATAGTTCTGTAACAGGAGTAAAGGCAACTGTAGATGTTGATAACGCAGGAAATGCAACAATCACGCTCACAAATGACAATGGCTCTTCTGCAGCATCACATAACATTCATGTCACTGTAAACGCAGGTGATAATAGTGGACTTGACAGTAATGATACAGTAACAGGATACCGTTACCAGTATGATCCTGCATCAAATGGAGATACGATTGCGGGTAGTGATAAAACATTTAAAACGATGGCTGATTTACGCTATGCCTTAGAAACAGAGGCACGTAATTTTAACTCAGATCCTACAACAACGTATGACAATGCTATCTCTGTAGAAATTGATAAACAGGGTAAATTTTTGATACAAAACAAGGGAACGGGTCCTGATGACTATGCTGTCAATTTGAAAGTGACCGCTCTTACTACTGATGGCGGTGGTGCTACAGTATCTGAAAATACACGTTTTACAAGAGCTATGGAAGCATTAAATGCAGTACTGCCTGCCGGAAGTACAGGGAAAGCATTTTCACAAAGTTTTAATGCAGCGACACACTCAAGCAGTATTGATGTTTTTGACTCTCTTGGGTCAAAACATACATTACGTATGGAGTTTAGAAAAACAGCACTCGATACTGCCACAGGAAGCACGTGGGATATGAAAATAACTGTTCCTGAACCTGCAACTATTGATACTATAGCACCACTCAATGAAAAACTTGGTTCTATACGTTTTAATAATGATGGCTCACTTGCAACATACAATCCTCCAAGTATCTCTTTTACGGGAAATAATGGTTCTGCTCCGGACCAACAGGTAGCACTGAGCTTTGGAACTGCAAATGCATTTGACGGGATGACCTCATTTGACTCAAAATCTGCAACCTCAGGTATCTCTCAAGATGGTTTCACCGGTGGTGATTTGGTAGGGATTAGAATTGATCAGAGTGGTACTTTAATCGGTTCATTCTCAAATGGTCGTTCATTTGGTCTTGCACAAATCGCTATGGCAAAATTTACAAATAATGAAGGTCTTTCAACGGATGGCGGCAATGTATATGTACAGACTGCCAATTCAGGTGATCCTATTATTGGAACAGCTGCAACATCGGGACGTGGATTTATCCAATCAGCTGCACTTGAAGCGTCAAATGTGGATCTCTCCCGTGCGCTAACACAGCTCATTATCATCCAACGTGGTTTTCAGGCAAATGGAAAGACTATTACAACTTCAGATCAGCTGCTGCAAACACTAATAGGCCTTAAACAGTAGTTTTGTATTTTACTGCATTTGGCAGTAAAATACAAACTGACCTCTTCCCCTTTTTTTTGCCTCATACATAGCATTATCAGCATCACGTACAATAGCACTGCCATCAGGAGTATCTTCAGGAAAGAGTTTAATACCAAGACTCGCTCCTATTGTGATATGGTGTCCTTCAATTTCAATGGTCTCATGCAGAGTGTTAATGACCTTTTGTGCGATAGAAGAGATGTCACTTTTTGTTTTCTCTTTTTGGAGAGAGAAATTAGACAAGATAATGGCAAACTCATCACCACTGAGGCGGGAAACAAAGTCTTCTTCACGTATACTTCTTCTGAGACGGTGAGCAACTTCTAGAAGTAATTCATCTCCTATTTTATGTCCATACGTATCGTTTACCTGTTTAAATCCATCAAGATCCAAAAAGATGAATGCATTGAGATAGTGGTGTCTTTTTGCTCGTGCAAGTTCCTCTTTGAGTTTGTTCATCAATGCTTTGCGGTTTGGAAGGTCTGTTAAAAAGTCATGTTCAGATTGGTATTGGGCAAGTTCTTTGGCACGTTTGAGCTCCGTTATGTCCATAAACTGCGCAATATAGTTTGTGGTATTTCCCTGTGAATCTTTAATTGCCGTGATAGAGAGCTTTTCAAAATAGAGCTCCCCGTTTTTTCGCCTGTTTTGTATCTCTCCACTCCAGTATCCCTTACTCAGGAGTTCGCTCCACATTTGTGCATAAAAAGCTTCATCATGTCGGAAAGACTTGAGTATTTTTGTGCTCTGTCCTATACTCTCCTTTGGAGAGTAGCCTGTTATTCTACTGAAGGCTTTGTTTGTTTTTACAATGATGCCGTAAGGATCCGTGATAATGATAGCTTCATGAGAATCGAATGTATAAGAGGCAATCTGTAGTTCTTTTAAAAATTTTGCTTGTTTGTTTATCAGTCTGTTTACAATGAATGTCAAGAAGGCAAAGGCAAACAAGGAAAGCAGCCATATCCCCAAAGAGATGTAAAATGAGCGTGATGATTGTGTATAGAGAGAATTGACGCTCTGCAGATAATCCGTAAGAATATGCAAAGAGATGTTTTCAAGAGTGTCTATGTACTGTGTCATTGTCTTAAACCATACAGGTGCATATCTTTTGTTGAAGTTAGAAGCAAATATATCGTGTCTTAGTTCTCTTATTTTACTGCTCGTTGTAGATGTTATAAGGCTATTGTACAGCCTTGCATTATGACGCGAACTTGCGTGTAAAAACTCCTGTTGGAGTCTGTTCTGTTCTTGAATCAGTGTCTGTACTTTGATGATTTGTCTGTCATTTTTCTCTTTTGAGAGTAGCAAATGGTACATATATGCACGCTCCTGCCCTGCTTTTTCTTTGAGAAGTTCAAGATTATATATATCGAACGGACCCATTGATGGATTATTAAAAAGGAGAGTGATTATCTTGATAAGATGGATGAGTTTAGCATTAGTTTTATTATAGAACTTGAGCATCTGATCGAATGTAACAGTCTCATGCAAGACTCCTGTACGTATATTCTGGAGAGTGCTTAACTGTGAGAGAATGGCATTGAGCAGGTATTTATAGTGATTAAAAGTGAGCTGATTTACGGTCTGTATATCAGTTTCTTGCTCATGGATAAACCGGAGAAAATTTGTATACTCCGTATCAGTTTTTTGCTCTTGTTCACGAAGTCTTTGTTGTGCCTCTTGCGTGGAAGAGGAAGATATATAACCCGCACTCAGGCCTCTTTCTGCTTGCAAATTGTGGATGAGTCTACTACTTTGTTGTGTTAGGTTTGCCAAAAGCATCAGTTGCCGACTCTTTTGCTCTGTTTTGTATTTATCGTTCATATAATGGACAGAGAGGTAAAAAAGTGTAAGAGCAGGAATGAGTGAAATAAGAAACATTTTCATTTTAAAAGAGTTTTGAAACATATCTATCCTGCTGTATCCAAGTGTTATTTTAGGTTGAAATTTAATAATAGCATAAAAAATATTAATAGGAAAGAGGAATCGAATTTTACGATATAATTACAGCACTATTTAAGAAGGAAATATCAGATGCAATTTGCTGCTCCATTAAAATCAAATTCGAAAAAAGTAATGCTGCTCGGTTCGGGTGAACTTGGCAAAGAGGTCGTTATTGAAGCACAGCGTTTAGGGCTTGAAACTATCGCTGTAGATAAGTATGAAAATGCACCTGCACATCAAGTGGCACACCGTGCGCATGTTGTCAATATGCAAGACAAAGATGCTCTTTTAGAGATCATTCGTCAAGAGAAACCGGACTATATTTTGCCGGAAGTTGAAGCTATAAGCATCGCTGCACTTTTTGAGGCTGAGGCTGAGGGTTTTAATGTTATTCCAAACGCAGAAGCGGTTAACAAGACGATGAACAGAAAGAACATCCGTGTTTTTGCTGCTGAAGAGTTAGGACTAAAGACGGGTGCATACAAATTTGTTACCACACAAGAAGGAATGCTTGAAGCTGCTCGTGAGCTTGGTTTTCCTTGTGTGATTAAACCTGTTATGAGTTCGTCCGGACATGGTCAAAGCATTGTAAAAAGTGAAGCAGATGTGCCAAACTCTTGGGAGATAGCAAAAGAGGCTCGTGGCGATGCGAGTGAACTCATCGTTGAGGCGTTTGTTGATTTTGATTATGAGATAACAATGCTTACTGCACGTAATGGCAAAGAGACTGTCTTTTGTGAGCCGATAGGGCATGAACAACGTGATGGCGACTACGTTTTCTCATGGCAGCCGATGCAGATGAGCGAAAAAGCGAAACAAAATGCACAAGATATTGCGAAAAAGATCACTGACGGACTTGGCGGTCGCGGGATATTTGGAGTAGAGCTTTTTGTAAAAGGTGATGAAGTTTATTTTTCTGAAGTTTCTCCTCGCCCACACGATACAGGAATGGTAACACTCATCACGCAAAGTCAGAGTGAGTTTGCACTGCATCTTCGTGCGGTACTTGGCCTTCCCCTCGGGTTTACATTTTATGGAGACGGGGCATCTGCTGCGTTTAAGAGTGAAGCAGAAGGCTTTGCTCCTGTGGTAGATGTAGATGACAGCCTCTTTAGTGCGAACTCTTTCGTACGTGTATTTGGAAAACCAGAAGCGCATAAAGGGCGTCGTTTGGCAGTAGCACTTGTTTTTGACAAAGTTGATGCGGCACTCGAAAAAGCGCGTGAACTTATTAAAAAAGTAAAAGACGCCTAAATTATGAACATAGTCCTTTTAGATGCCATTACATTCGGTGAGACCTCTTTGGAGTGTTTTTCCGAGCTTGGAGAGGTAGAGGTTTTTCAAACAACTGCCCCAGAACAAACGCAGCAGCGCATCGTAAACGCAGCAGTTATTGTCACCAACAAAGTTGTCATTACAAAAGAGCATATGCAGAGTGCTAAAGCACTCAAACTTATCTGCGTGGCAGCAACGGGGACAAACAATGTCGATTTAAACGCAGCTAAAGAGCTTGGCATAGAAGTGAAAAATGTGGCAGGCTACTCAACGGACTCAGTCATCCAACACACCTTCTCTATGCTCTTTTACCTGATGGGACACTCACGTTACTATGATGAAACAGTTAAAAATGGCACTTACTCAAAAAGCGGAGTTTTCACAGATGTGAGTAAGCCTTTTTTTGAAGTGAAGGGCAAGAAGTGGGGTGTCATCGGGCTTGGTGCTATTGGTCGTGGTGTCGCAAACCTTGCCAAAGCCTTCGGTGCAGAAGTTTTTTACTACTCAACAAGCGGTGTAAACCGCACAGAGGATTTTCAGCGAACGACTTTGGAAAAACTTTTGAGTGAGTGTGACATCATCACTATTCACGCGCCACTCAATGAAAAAACAGCCAACCTTTTAGACTATGAACAGTTCTTAACCTGTAAAGATGGTGCTATTGTGCTCAATCTCGGACGCGGCGGCATCATCAATGAAGCGGCAGTTGCAAAACTTGTTGATGAAAAAGATATCTACTTCGGACTCGATGTCTTTGAAAAAGAGCCGTTTCCTCTTGAGAGTCCGCTTTTGAGTGTCAAAAATAGTGAGAGGCTCTACCTGACACCGCATATTGCATGGACAAGTGTTGAAGCACGGGAGAAACTTATCACTTCCGTGTGTGAAAATATAAAAACAACACTTTAATCTCGCTTGGAAGCGTTCGCCCTTTTTCTCTCTGCGTTTGTAGCGGCTACCATTCTTCCATTCTCCTCTGAGGCTGCGTTTATGGTGGCTCTTAAAAGTGGAATGGCACATCTAAACGCAATGGTGGCTGCTTCAAGCGGTAATGTTCTGGCTATAATCTTCAACTACTATCTCGGCTATTTTCTCTATGAAAAAACCAAAGTAAAACTCTTTCACTCCTCCTTTGGAAAAAAGGCATTTTTGTGGGGGCATAGGTATGGATACTATACACTTTTACTCTCATGGGCACCACTTATCGGCGACCCTTTAACCATAGTGGCAGGACTTGTTCGTTTGAATTTTGTCTGGTTTATTGTGATTGCAGGCACACTAAGAGTGTTGCGTTACTGGTTTATTGTACTAGCGTTTTCTTGACTAAAGATATGAGTTTAAGTACAATATTTTTAATGAATTTGGAGATGAAATGAAAACAGATGTTTTGATAATAGGCGCAGGCGGTGCAGGGCTTTGTGCTGCTCTTGCTGCAAAAGATGCCGGTGTAGATGTTAAGGTTCTTACAAAAGAGTATCCGACTCGCTCTCAAACCTGTATGGCTCAAGGTGGGATGAATGCAGCGCTGGCAAATGTAAGTGAAGACTCCATTGAAGCACACATCGCCAATACGCTTAAATCTGCTCATGGTGAAGCCGATGAAGAGGCTGTGCGTTACATGTGCAGCGAAGCGCCAAACGCAGTAGCATGGCTAGATAGCATCGGTGTCTGTTTCTCTCGCACCAAAGATGGTAAAATTGCCCAAAGAACGCTTGGTGGTGCTTCAGCTCCTAGAGCTTGTTATGCACAGGACTATACGGGATTGAAAATTTTACATACGCTCTATGACAGATGCCTGCAAAAAGATGTAGAGATAGTGAGTGAGCGATTTTTACT
>Ga0256829_1003884_pt1 | contig 10076 bp, 8 predicted proteins | sample 131447metaG_FD_185979 | JGI IMG/M metagenome (GOLD analysis project Ga0256829, IMG submission 185979) | Hydrothermal vent microbial communities from Lau Basin, Pacific Ocean - 131-447 | ecosystem: Environmental > Aquatic > Marine > Hydrothermal vents | place: Pacific Ocean: Lau Basin | collected...
CAATTAATTGGTCTGCTCCAGCGCCATCTAAAATGGTACGCGAGTCTATTTTTGAAGTTACTCTAAACGCAATACGTGCTGGGAAATTGGCTTTAATAATACCTGTAATTACGTTTACAGAAGGACGTTGAGTTGCAATAATAAGATGAATACCAATAGCACGTGCTAATTGCGCTAAACGTGCAATAGGTGTTTCTACTTCTTTACCAGCAGTCATTATTAAATCTGCAAACTCATCGACTACTAATACAATGTAAGGTAAAAACTGGTGTCCGTCGTTAGGGTTTAGTTTTCTAGCTTTAAACTTGGCATTGTATTCAGAGATATTTCTACAAAGTGCATTTTTAAGCAATTCGTAGCGATTATCCATTTCTATACACAAAGAATTTAATGTGTTAATAACCTTTGTGTTATCCGTTATAATAGCATCTTCACTATCGGGTAATTTTGCTAAATAATGTCTTTCAATTTTATTAAAAAGTGTAAGTTCAACTTTTTTAGGGTCTACTAGTACAAATTTTACTTCGGCAGGATGTTTTTTGTATAAAAGTGAAGTTAGTACCGCATTTAAACCAACCGATTTACCTTGTCCTGTTGCACCAGCCATAAGTAAATGAGGCATTTTAGCAAGGTCTATAACTAATGTTTCGTTACTAATGGTTTTACCTATAGCTATTGGTAATTGCATTTCTGATTTTTGAAATTTTTGAGATGCAATTACAGATCGCATTGATACGATTGTTGAGTTTTTATTAGGTACTTCTATACCAATAGTGCCTTTACCAGGAATTGGTGCAATTATACGTATACCAAGCGCAGCCAAAGATAAAGCAATATCGTCTTCTAAGTTTTTAATTTTAGAAATACGCACACCTGCTTCCGGAACAATTTCGTAAAGTGTTACTGTTGGACCAATGGTAGCTTTAATACTATCTATACCAATTTTGTAGTTGTTTAAGGTTTCTACAATTCGGTTTTTGTTTTCTTCTAACTCTTGTTGGTTTATAGTTACACCTTCGTTATCATATTTTTTAAGTAGATCTAACGGTGGATATTGATATTTACCAAGCTCTAAAGTAGGGTCAAATTGTCCAAAATCTTCAACAAGCTTGTTAGCAAGATTATCAGTTTCAGATTCTTCTTCTTTTACTGTTTCTACCTCAATTTTAACGTCTTCTTCACCATTTTCTTCTTTAATCGAAGTTTTTAAAATAGGTTCTTCAACTTCTTCTTCATCTTTTGGTGTAGACACTTCAAATGTTGTAGATGTTTCGGTTGTAGAATGATTAGTAATTGTAGGCTCTACATCTTTATTGACTTCAAAAGCAGATTTTATATTTTCTGCTTCTTCAGAATGAGAATTATCAACAGGAGTAAAATCTTCTTTTAAATCGTCTTTAATTTCTGCTTTAGCTTTATTAAAAAGCGAAGCTATGCGTTGCGGAGTAAATTTAAAACGAACTGCTAAATAGGTTATAAAAGCAAAAATTAATAGAAGTACAGTTCCTAGTTTTCCTATATAATCTTGAAAAAAGGTGTTGACTTCAAAGCCTATTGTTCCGCTTAAAATATCGTTTTTAGAAGTGAAAAATCCGAATAAAATCGAAAACCATATAATTATTAATGTACCCCAAAACCAATGTCTTCTCAATTTGGTTTTGCTTAAATCCATTAGTACAAATACACCTGAAAGAAAAGTTAAGCCAGAAAATATAAATGACGCAATACCAAAACCACGTTGGATAAAAACATCACTTAACCAAGCACCAACTTTACTAAGCCAATTTTGTGTTTCGACATCTCTAGTTGTAAATTCTGATAAGGCACTTTGATCTGCTTTTCCGGTAAAAATAAAGGATAAGAAAGCAGTAAATAGCAAAAATCCAAGTATTACCAAAAAGCTACCAAAGACTAACTTTTGTTGATTGTTCAACGTAAAATCAGGTTTATTAAAGCGCGGTTTGTTTTTGGTTTTAGATGTTTTTTTTGCTTTGGCCATTAATGGTTTTTTAATTTGGGTAAAAATACAAATTGTTAACGTTTATCCTAATGGATAATTGTTTAAAAAATCTTAGGAATATAAATTATTAAACCAATAATTGACGCAGCGATTGAAGCAATAAATACAGCGCCAGCTGCAACATCTTTAATTATTCCAATTTTTGGGTGATGGTTTGGGTGAATAAAGTTAGCTATTTCTTCTACAGCTGTATTAAGTCCTTCAATACTCATTACCATACCAATAGCAAAGCATTGCATAATCCACTCGGTATTAGAAATAGAGTAGTAAAAACCAGCTATAGTTACAATAATAGCTATAACTAATTGTATTTGTATGCTGGCTTCGGTTTGTATTAAGCGTAACATACCTAAAAAGGCATATTTTACACTTTTAAGACGATTTATAATAAAAGGTTCTTTTGTATTACTCATTAGATAAAGCGTTAAGAGCTGCTTCATAGTTAGGTTCGTCTGCTACTTCTTCTACTTGTTCTGTGTAGATTACTTTTCCATTTTCATCTAAAATAACGATACATCTAGAATGTAAAGTTTCAAAAGGTCCATTTTTAAACGCCAAACCATAATCTTTACCAAACTCACCTGTTTTAAAATCTGATAGCATTTCTAAGTTGTCAATACCTTCTGCGCCACAAAATCTAGACATAGCAAAAGGCAAGTCTCTTGATATGCAAATTATTTTTGTGTTTTCTACTTCTGATGCTTTTTTGTTAAAAGTTCTTACCGATGTTGCACATGTACCAGTATCAACACTAGGAAATATATTTAAAACCACTTTACTTCCTTTGTAATCAGCAAGTGTTTTTTCTGATAAATCTGTGTTAGTTAAATTAAAATTTGGAGCATCGTTACCTACTTTAGGTAAATTTCCAACAGTTTCTACAGGATTGCCTCCTAGGGTTATTTTTGCCATAACATTTAATTTTTTTCAAATTTAAAAATAATACGCTAAACACACTTTTTAAACACTGTTTATTGTTATAATTTGAAATTATTGTTTTGTGGAATTACATAAACTTAACTTATACTTAAATAGTAATAATCAATTTTTTTGATCATTTTTTTGTAAATTTAATAGTTAATTTTAATGAAATATTATAAAAACTATAAAACTATTAATATGAAAAGCAATTCTAATGAAAATCCTAATGGAGAGAACTTTGAAATTAATGAAAGTTCAGCAAAATGTCCTTTTCTTAGCGGAACTATCAAAAAAACTGCTGGTGGCGGAGTAAAAAACCGCGATTGGTGGCCAAACGAATTAAAATTAAATATTTTACGTCAGCATGCACCAAACTCTAATCCTTTAGACGATGATTTTGACTATGCTAAAGAATTTAATAGTCTTGACTTTGCAAAATTAAAGCAAGAGGTGATAGGTTTAATGACAGACTCTCAAGATTGGTGGCCTGCAGATTACGGTCATTACGGTGGATTTATGATTAGAATGGCTTGGCATAGTGCAGGTACTTACAGAGTAGGAGATGGACGTGGTGGCGCTGGTGGCGGTAACCAAAGATTTGCACCAATTAATAGTTGGCCAGACAATGGTAACCTTGACAAAGCAAGACTTTTACTTTGGCCTATAAAGAAAAAATACGGACGAAAAATATCTTGGGCAGATTTAATGATTTTAGCAGGTAATTGTGCTTTAGAATCAATGGGCTTTAAAACCTTTGGGTTTGCAGGAGGAAGAGAAGATATATGGGAACCAGAACAAGATGTGTATTGGGGAAGTGAAACAGAATGGGGCGCAAATGAAGCGCGTTACGGTGATAGTAATGATGTGAAGGAAAGAGATCTTGAAGATCCTTTAGCAGCAGTAATGATGGGTTGGATTTATGTAAATCCAGAAGGACCAGACGGTAATCCAGATCCAATGGGTTCTGCTAAAGATGTTAGAGAAACTTTTGGTCGTATGGCGATGGATGATGAGGAAACTGTAGCATTAGTCGCTGGTGGACATACGTTTGGTAAAGCTCATGGTGCAGCAGATCCTAGCAAATATGTTGGTGTTGAGCCACATGGAGCTTCTATTGAAGAAATGAGTACGGGTTGGAAAAATACATTTGGTACTGGAGTTTTAGACGATACAATTACTAGTGGAATAGAAGGAGCTTGGACACCAAACCCAACACAATGGGATCACGATTATTTTGATGTATTATTAAATTATGATTGGGAATTAACCAAAAGTCCTGCTGGAGCATATCAATGGAAACCTACTGAAGCTTCAAAAGCTAGAAAAGCACCAAAAGCTGGAGATCCAAATGGGACTCAAGATTTAATGATGACTACTGCAGATATTGCTTTAAAAACAGATCCTGAATATTTAAAAATTTCTCAGAAATTCCATAAAGATCATAAAGCATTTGAAGATGCTTTTGCTCGTGCGTGGTACAAATTAACACATAGAGATATGGGGCCAATAGACCGTTATTTAGGTCCTGAAGTACCAAAAGAACAATTATTATGGCAAGATCCAATTCCTAAAGTAAATTATAAATTATCTGAAGGAGATATTTCTAAATTGAAAAAAATGATTTTAGATTCAGGATTATCAATATCTCAAATGGTGACTACCGCTTGGGCATCTGCTTCAACATTTAGAGGGTCAGATAAACGTGGTGGCGCCAATGGTGGAAGACTTCGTTTAGAACCACAAAGAAGTTGGGAAGTTAATAATCCAAAAGAATTAGATAAAGTCTTATCAAAATTAGAACGTATTAAAAACGATTTTGATGGTGAAGTTTCAATAGCAGACTTAATTGTACTTGCAGGAAGTGTTGGTGTTGAACAAGCAGCCAAAAAAGCAGGTCATGAAATTGAAGTGCCATTTGCACAAGGTAGAGGTGATGCTTCTCAAGAACAAACAGATATTGAAGGTTTTAACTATTTACAGCCAATTGCAGATGGATTTAGAAACTATATCAAATCTGATTTAGAAATAGCAGCCGAAGATTTATTAGTCGATAAAGCTAATCTTTTAACACTTACTGTTCCAGAAATGACTGTTTTAGTTGGTGGATTAAGAGTTTTGGATGCAAACTATGATGGTTCTGATTATGGTGTATTTACCGATAAAAAAGAAACATTAACTAACGATTTCTTTACTAATATTTTAGATTTTACTTACACATGGAGTGCTACAAGTGAAGACGATAGATATTTTGAAGGTAGAGACAGACGTACTGGAGAAGTTAAATTTAAAGGAACTCGTGCCGATTTAATTTTTGGTTCTAATACCGAATTAAGAGCTATAGCAGAATTTTATGGTGCAAATGATGCACAAGAAAAATTTGTAAAAGATTTTGTAAAAGCTTGGACAAAAGTGATGAATTTAGATCGATACGATTTAAAAAAATAATAAAATACAATTAATTTAAGAGTGCTTGCTTTTCAAGCACTCTTTTTATTTATATAGCTATGACAGAAAACGAATTATTTTTTTCTACAATACAATCTGGCAATGAAGACAATATAAAAGCGCAATTAAATAGAAACCCAGATTTAGTTAATATTAAAGATCAAAGAGGTTTTACACCATTAATTTTTGCAACTTATTTTAATAAAGAAAATATTGCCGAAATACTTTTAGAACATAAAGCAGACATTAACGGTAAAGATGCATCTGGTAATACAGCATTAGTTGGTGTTTCTTTTAAAGGAAATACTTCAATTGCAGAAAAACTTTTGCAACATAAGGCAGACATTAATGCTAAAAACAATGCTGGTATTACAGCATTAATTTATGCATCAATGTATAATCAAGAAGATATGGTAAAACTATTGCTTAACCATAAGGCAGATAAAACCATTGTTGATAATGAAGGAAAAAAAGCAATAGATTACGCAAAAGAAAAAGGCTTCAACAGTATTGCTGAAACCTTAAAATAAAAAAAAACACTTCATTTGAAGTGTTTTTTTTATTTATCAATCGATCCTAAAACGCGTTGCATAAAGCTGTTTACCGCTTCTTTTTTAGGCGTACCATCTTTGATCATTTTATTAACTTCAATAGCACCGTACATATTAGAGATTAACTCACCAATAACATCTAGTTCTTCATCTTTTAATGAAGGTACTTCGGTTAAGGCTTCTAAAGTTTCAATAGTTTCAACTACGTAATCTTCGTCGTTGTCTTCTATAAATTGTGTAAGGTGTTTTATTACAGGTAATTTCATAATTTATAATTAAGCAACTTCGTTTACTAAATCTTTTAAAACGTCAAATTTATTAGTCTGTACTTGATTAACAAAGTTTCCGTTTTTAAATGTTGCAAATGTTGGTAAGTTATCTACCGTAGCTAGTTTTCTTGACTCAGGAAATTTTTCCGCGTCAGCGATAACAAAGGTTACATTGTCTAACTCGCTAGCCAATTTTTTTACTTTAGGCTTCATAATTCTACAGTTACCACACCATGTTGCCGAGTATTGTACAACTACAGTATCGTTACTATTTACTAACTCTTGTAGGTTATCTTGGTCTAATTCTTTAAGCATAATTGAAAGTTTTAATGTAAACACCAAATTCTAAAATATAGAATTTGGTGTTTTTTAAATTAAGGGATTATTTTAGTTTGCGTGAGTTGCTAAGTAACTAGCAACGCCATCTCTGTTAGCATTCATTGCTTCTTTACCTTCTTCCCAGTTTGCTGGACAAACTTCTCCTTTTTCTTGTACGTGAGTTAACGCATCGATTAATCTTAAGTATTCACCAACGTTTCTACCTAATGGCATGTTGTTAATGCTTTCGTGTTGTACGTTTCCTTCTTCGTCAATGATATATGTAGCTCTATAAGTTACGTTATCTCCTTCTACAGTTACAACACCAGTTTCTTCGTTGTAAGTTTCGTTAGTAATATCTAAAATACCTAATGTAGAAGCTAAGTTACGGTTAGAATCTGCTAAGATTGGGTAAGTTACACCTTCGATACCACCGTTATCTTTTGGAGTGTTTAACCATGCAAAGTGTACTTCTGGAGTGTCACAAGAAGCACCAATTACGATAGTGTTTCTTTTTTCAAATTCTGCTAAAGCAGCTTGAAAAGCGTGTAATTCTGTTGGGCAAACAAAAGTGAAATCTTTTGGGTACCAGAATAATAATACTTTTTTATTGTTGTTTTTTGCTTCCTCAAGAACGTTTAATTTAAAGGTATCACCCATTTCGTTCATTGCGTCTACGTTTAAATCTGGAAATTGTTTTCCTACTAATGCCATGATTAAATTTTTATATAATTAATTAATAAATTTTAAGTCGCAAATATAAGCAGGACTTGAAGATTTATGTATTAAATAAATTTTAAAAATTTATGAAGCTATAGTTTTTGATTATATGTGTCTTAAAAATCTATAAGATAAAGTTATTTTTTGATAAGTTGTCTTATTTTTATTGAAAAAGCTGCAAAAATTAACGTTGTTATAGGGCTTAGCCAATTAAAAATAGCATAGGCAAAATATTCTGCTACACCAACACCTAAAACGCCGCTTTGATAAGCTCCGCAAGTATTCCAAGGAATTAAAACAGAAGTTACTGTACCAGAGTCTTCTAGTGTACGACTTAAATTTTCTGGTGCTAAATTTTTGTCTTGATATGCTTTTTTAAACATTTTACCAGGAATTACAATTGCTAGGTATTGGTCTGAAGCAATTACATTTAAACCTAAACAACTAAAAACAGTACTTGCAAAAAGACCAAATACGGTTGTTGCTATTTTTAAAAGCTCGTTAGTAATTCTTGCTAAAGCACCAATTGCATCCATAATACCACCAAATACCATTGCGCAACAGATTAATAAAATGGTCCATATCATTCCATTCATTCCGCCAGATGAGAATAACTCGTTTAACTTTTCGTTGTCTGTAGCAATATTAGTATCTGTTAAAATTGAATTTATAATAGCAGCAAATTTAGAATCTGATAAACTTGTTAAAATTTCTGGTTGAAAAATAAAAGCAAATATTGCAGCAAGAACAACTCCTGTTAATAAAGCAATAAGAGGTTTGGTTTTCATTAAAATTAAAGCAATAACTACTACAGGAACAATAAATAGAAGCGGAGTAATATTAAACGTATTATTTATGCTTAACAAAAGATTGCTTATATCTGCATTACCTGTTGTATCTATAGTTGCGCTTAAAATAGAAAATATAATAATTGTAACTAATACAGTAGGCACAGTTGTAAAGGACATATATCTTATGTGTGTAAATAAGTCTGTGCCAGCCATAGCAGGAGCAAGGTTTGTAGTATCGCTTAAAGGCGACATTTTATCTCCAAAATAGGCTCCAGAAATTACAGCACCAGCAATCATTCCTGTTGGTATACCTAATGCACTACCAATACCTATTAAAGCAATACCAACAGTAGCAGATGTTGTCCAAGAACTACCTGTTGCGATAGAAATTATAGCAGCAATAACTACAGAAGCAGGTAAGAATATTTCTGGACTTAAAACCTGTAGGCCATAATAAACCATAGCAGGAATAATGCCGCTTACTAGCCATGTTCCTGCTAAAGCACCAACTAAAAATAAGATAAGAATAGGTACAAAAACACTTTTTAAGTTTTCCCAGATTTCTTTTACCATTAAGTTAAAAGATACCTTGTTAAATACACCTACTATTGCGGCAATACCACCACCAATTAGTAATATAATTTGGTTGGTATAAGCACCAAACCATTCTTGATCATCAACAAAAAAGATATTGTAAGCAAGCAATGCCATTAGGCAGATTACTGGTATTAAGGCTTCTAAAAGGTTTAGTTCTTTATTTTTTACAATTCTTTGCTCGTTAATTTCAATATCAGAAAGGTTGTTATCTTGCATGTTTAGTTAGTTTTCAATTGTAATGTTACGATTTTAGACAGAGCTATGCAAATTGAAATTATCTTTTAGGTTAACTTAACAGATCTGTTAAAACGATATTTAAAACTTAAGTTTTAAGTATAGATATTAATAGATTGATAAATGTTATTTTTAAAAATTTAAGTAAAAAACTAATCTTTATAACATTATAGTTTAGCTATTTATAAAGATTAGTTTTATCACTTTAGTTAAGGCTCTATCTAATTAGTATTACAGTATACCAACGTCTTTCATACATTGATTCATCATAGTGTATGTACGCTCTATATCTGCATCTAATCCAATAGAAAAACGAATTAACCCATCACTTAATCCCATTTCTTCTTGTTCTTCTTCTGGTATTTCAGATGAAGTAGAAGTACCTGGTGCAGAAAATAATGTTTTGTAAAAACCTAAACTAACCGCTAAATAACCAAGGTTTTTTTCTTGCATTAATTCCATTAAAGCATTAGCCTTATCTAAGCTTCCAACATCAATAGTTAGCATACCTCCAAAACCATACTGTTTGTTCATCATATTTTTAAATAATTGATGAGAAGGATGAGATGTTAATCCAGGATATACAGTTTTTAACCCTAATTTTTCAAATTTTTCTGCTAAGTAGCTAGCATTATGACTATGTTGTTGCATACGTATATGCAGTGTACGTAAGTTTTTTAAAATAGAAGAAGCGCGTAAACTATCCATTGTACTACCTAGTAGCATACAAGCACCATCGTTAACACTTCTTAATTCGTTAATAAAGTCTTGTGTGCCGCAAACAACACCTCCAACAGTATCACTAGACCCATTAATAAATTTAGTTAAACTATGTATAACAACATCTGCTCCTAATTTTGCAGGTGAAATGGATAAAGGCGAAAACGTATTGTCTACTACTAATTTTAAATTGTGCTTTTTGGCAAGTTTAGCTAAGCCTTCAATATCTGCAACTTCTAATAATGGGTTACTAACACTTTCGCAATACAAAACTTTAGTATTTTTGGTAATTGCCGCTTCAACTACATCTAATTTTGTTATATCAACAAAAGACGTTGTAATGTTTAATCTAGGAGCAAAATTCTTTAAAAAAGCATAAGTTCCACCATAAATAGTTCTGCTAGAAACCACATGGTCACCAGCTCCACAAAGTTGCAAAATTACAGGTGTAATTGCACCCATTCCAGAAGCTGTTACATTGGCGGTTTCT
>Ga0256829_1003885_pt1 | contig 10074 bp, 5 predicted proteins | sample 131447metaG_FD_185979 | JGI IMG/M metagenome (GOLD analysis project Ga0256829, IMG submission 185979) | Hydrothermal vent microbial communities from Lau Basin, Pacific Ocean - 131-447 | ecosystem: Environmental > Aquatic > Marine > Hydrothermal vents | place: Pacific Ocean: Lau Basin | collected...
AAAATGAAAACTTCAATTTTTTCAGGCCAAGTTCCAGTTATTAGCGGACTAAAGGCAAAAAGAAGTGGCATTATATAAAAAGCTTTTCCTAATGATAAAGCTTTAAATCCTGTCCTCATAGGAGGAGTTCCTGCTATCGCAGCTCCTGCAAAGGCAGCCAAACAAACAGGTGGCGTCAAATTTGAAACTTGAGCAAGCCAAAATACCATCAAATGAGCAGATAATAAATACATTGTAGCTTGAGGAACACTAACTCCAGCACTTACAAGAGCAGCCGTTGCAGGATCTAACATCAAACCAACCAATGCCGGAGCTGACAAGACAACCAATACCACATAAGCAGCCGTCGTAGGGAGTCCCATTCCTAATACAATTGCTGCCACGGAAACCAACATAAGAGCTACAAAAAGATTGTTGTTAGACCATTCTATGATTAACTGAGATAGTGTAATGCCGATCCCGGATATATTAATAACCCCGACTATTATACCTATACTAACTAACAAAGTTCCAGTAACAACCATATTTTGGGACCCTTGTGCCAAAGCTTCCAAAATAAGTTTGAAATTCATCCTTTTTGTCTTTGTAAGATATGATGCCGCAATTATTACAACTATAGATATGCCGGCTGCATAAGTCGGAGTAAATCCATATATCAAAAGTGCTACCAAAACAGCAAGTGGGATCAAAAAATGAAAGCCTTCTCTTACTATAGGCCAAGCTTTTTTACTTGTTTTTTCGGCAGCAATATTATGTTTTTTAGCATGTATATGTATGTAAAAAGATATAGAAATAAAATATAAAATTGCCGGTAGAATTGACAAGACTATGATAGTAGAATAAGCAATTTGGGTCATTTGAGCCATAATAAAAGCACCTGCTCCCATAATAGGGGGCATTATCTGTCCGCCTGTACTTGCACTTGTCTCAACTGAAGCTGCAAACATTGGTTTGAATTTAGCCTTTTTCATCATAGGAATTGTTATTGAACCTGTAGAAACTACATTAGCTACCGCACTTCCCGATATTGTTCCCATCAAAGCTGAACTAAGAAGTGCCACATGTCCTGTTCCGCCCTTAAGCCTTGAAGTTGCGACAGAAGCAAGCTCTACTATAAAATCCCCTGCACCGCTTTTCATCAAAAAAGAAGAAAACAATATAAACATAAATACATAAGTTGCAGAAATTGTTGCTATAGGACCAAAGGGTCCCTCACCGGTATAAAACATTCTATATAAAAACCTATGTACTCCCATGCCCTCAAAAGCAAATACTCCGGTTAAATATTGACCAAAATAAAGCAGATATCCTATTGCTATAATTATCATAACAGGTATGATATATCCTGTTGTTCTTCTTAATATCTCAATAGCCAACAATATAGTAATAGTTGCATAAAATAGATCTGATGGACGCATATTGCTATGTGCAACTGCATAAAAACTATCTTCAAAAAATATCATATATATAATGATGCTTGAAGCAAGCAAAGCTAAGAAAATATCATATATCGGAATAATATCTTTAGAAGAGTGTTTGGATACTCTAAATGTTAAAAAACCAAGAGATGCCAAAAGGGAAAAGTGTGCCGCATTAAATCTTAAATTACTAATACCGCCCCAAATATTTATATAAAAATGAAAAAGTGCTATAAACACTGCGTAAACAAAAATAAACTTACTTAAACTTTCTCTACTCATTTTAATTACCTCTGCAAATAGTTTGTGGCGAATTTCTTCACCACAATTTTTAACTGACCTTATGTGCTATATCATATCCGTGATGGGTTGATAAGTTTATTTTGCTATTAATCTAGCAGGAATTTTTAAACCCATCTCCCTATAATATTTAGCGGCTCCTGGATGAAGCGGCATGGGAAGACCATCTATTGCTTTTTGTAAACTCATAGCTAATGTAGCTTTATGAACAGAGTGCAAGAAAGGTAAATTTTCATAAATAGTTTTTGTCAAAAGATAAACTGTTTCTTCTGGAGTATCTTTGGTAACAACTAAAAGATTTGGCTGAGCTATTGTATGTATATCTTTTTTTTGTCCCGGATATGTTCCTGCTTTTATAACAAAAGGTGACCATACAGGATATTTTGCATCTATTTTTTTCAACTCATCAGCATTAAATCCCAAAACAGTGATCTTGTTTGCACCAATAGTTGCGAATGCATTTGTAACAGCACTTGTTGGAACTCCAGCAGGTGTATTCATACCTTCGATTTTTCCATCTTGCAAAGAAGTTGCACTTGGACTGTATCCTAAATATTGAATATCCATTTTGTTATAATCAATTCCTAAAGCACCCATAATAGTTTCAGCCGAAACCCTACTTCCTGAATTTCTACTGCCTATTGAAAATCTTTTGCCATAAAGATTTTTTAAATCCATTATATTTCCGGTTTTAGCAAATTTTTTATAAATGGTAAATTGTTCAACATTTTGCCATAGCATTGTGATACTTCTTAGATTTTTTTTTGGATGTCCCTTGTATTTTCCTTTACCTTGCCATGCCATTGAACCAAATAAGCCCTGAATAATTGCAAAGTTAACTTCGCCCTTATCAATCATATCTATATTTTCACTACTTCCTGCACTTGTCATAGCAGAAAAAGTCATTTTGTGTTTTTTGGCAAGTTTTAAACTTGCAATTGTAGCTATACCAACGCCTACAGGATAGTAGGTACCTCCGGTACTTGCAGTCGCTATGATATACTTATGTTCTTTTTTACCTGCATTTGCTGCGGTAACCAATCCCAAGGCAATAACTGATACTATCAGTAGTTTTTTAAAAACAGATGTTCTTAACATATTCTTCTCCTTAAAATAAATTTTAAAGAAGTATATCATAAAATTGCAAAATTGTTGCAAAATAATTGTAAAATTATTGAATTTTTTCTATTTGATAGCCCAATCCTTTTCTTGAAAGTATAAAATCATCATCAATAATTTTATCTTTAACTCTCTTCATTGTTGTTCTTAGAGTAGAATCTGATACAATTTTATTTTTCCAGATAGCTTTTTTTAATTCTTCGTTACTTATAATATTGTTTAAATTGCCAATTAAGGCTTTTATGAGTAAAGATTCTTTTTTCGAGAGTTTTATACTTTTGTTATTATCATAAAGCATATTTGTTTTTTTATTATATTTGTAAGTTTTATTTAGAATTATAATATCCTTGCCTTCTTTGCTTTCAGATAGACTCTCTTTTTTTATCTTTTTTAAAAGTACAATCATTTTGTCTATATCCAAAGGTTTCACAAAATAACCGGCTATGTTTAAACTTATTGCCCTTAAAAGATAATCCTCATCTTTATAGGCTGAAACAATTATATATTTTTGATTACTATTTAATCTGGTTATCTCTTCCACCATTGTCAGACCATCTATTTTAGGCATTTTAATATCAGTTACAATCAGATCATAATGATTTGCTTTGTCAAACTCATTTTTAAATATTTTATATCCTTCATCGCCATCTTTTGCAACATCGACAATATCAAATAGTGTTTTTAAATAAAATTCTAAAATATCTCTTGCATCCTTCTCATCTTCTACTAAAAGAATTCTTGTTTTATTCATTTTTGTCCTTCATTGGTAATGTTATTTTAAATTCAACACCATTTTTTTTATTTATCACTTCAATCTTTCCTTTTAAATTCTTTTCAATGATTACTTTTGTCATGTAAAGTCCTATACCCGTACCTTGTTTTTCAAATTTTGTTGTAAAATAAGGCTCAAAAATTCTATCTATAATATCTTTTTCAATATTTCCACCATTATTTTCTATTGATATAATAGCAAAACTATCCTCTATTTTTACCTCTATTTTCACAAATGCATTAAAGTTACTTTTTTCTTTTTTTTGCAATAAAGCATCTTTTGCATTATTTAGTATATTTAAAATACTCTGCTTAAGTTCATTTTCATAATTATACAAAACTATTCCGTTTTTACACAAAAATTTTATAGAAATATCATTCTTTTTAAATTGCTCTTCAATTATTTTAAGTGATGATTCTATCAAATTCTTTATGTCAAAACTATTTTTGCTTTTTGAAGGCTTGTAAAAATCTCTAAAATCATCTATTGTTTGAGACATATATTCTATCTGTGTTTTTGCCCTTTGTATATACTCCTGCAAATCTTTTTTTTGGAAGTTTTTATTATCAAAATTATCTCTTAAAAAATGTAAAATCAGTTGCACATTATTTAAGGGTTGTCTCCATTGATGAGATATCGAACCAAGCATTCCGCCCATGGCAGCGAGTTTGTTTTGCTGTATTATATAACTGTCTTTTTGTCTGTTTTTCTCTATCTCTTCGTTAACTTTTAACTTTAAATCCTCTTCAACTCTTTTTAGTTTTGTAATATCATGAATATATCCATAAAGATATCTAACATCCCCCAAATCATCCTTAAGTAAGATAACTCTTGAGTAAATCCATCTTATTTTACCTGCATTATCTACTATTCTGTAAATTTTGGAAAAACTTTTTTGTTCTGTCTTAATACTCAAAGAGATAGTCTCTTTGAGTGATTTTTTATCTTTTTCATAAACTATATCTATATAATTTATATTTCGATGCTCGAAATCATCTTTGAAATAGCCATAACTCTTTATACTGTTAGAAACAAACTCTACACTTAAATCTTTATCGTTATTGCATTTGAATATAATAATTCTGCCATCTTCTACAAGCATTTCTACATTCAATAATTCTTTGGACATTCTTTTATTTTTATCTATATCCATACTCATCATAAGCATTCTTTTGAATGCTTTTTTTTCATTTTTAAATATTCTTCCACGAGCTAAAATCCATTTATACCCATGATTTTTAGTTTTAAGCCTATATTCACATATCAAATGTTCTTTTTTACCTTCTATTATTTCATTAAATTTCTTATGTACATTATCTCTATCTTCTTTATGAATTAACAAAAACCAATCCGCAAAAGATTTTATCTCATCTTTATTGTACTCGGATATATCAAGCCATTTTTTAGAAAAATAAATACTATTTTTAGAAAAATCTATATCCCACATCCCATCATTTGAAGCAATAACAGCAAGCTCGAATCTTTTTTTCCAATGTTGTAAAGACTCTTTTCTTAGATTGAGCCTTCTGTTGTATCTTTTAAAAACATCTTTTACAAATCTTAAAAAAATAAAAGAAAAAATTATAATCAATATTGATACCAACAATATATAAAATACTATTTTCAAAAATAATACTTTATATTTGTATCTAATCTTATTTATTTGTACTATTTTATCTTGCAATATATGTTTTTTATTATAATTGACAGAAATAGCAAATTTGAATTTTTTAAAAAGATATGATTGGTTTTTAAAATTCGTATTTTCATTGTCATGATTTTTATAGTAATTTAAAATTATATATTTTCTCTCATTTTTAAAATTTTTTAAAATTTTTTTTATACTATATGTTTTATCTTTTCCAAAAAAATTATATACTTCTTTGCTTGAAAAATCATAAAGCCAAAAATGATCGTCATGATCTTTTTTTATAGAAGAGTACATAGTATTTTTTGTTATTGACCTTAGATTATTTATAATTGAAAATGCTCCTAAATAATATAATTTATTTTTAGCATGAATTACATCAAAAAAACTTACTCTAACTGTTTTTTTAATATCATCTATCCAATATTGAAAGTTATCATTTCCTTGAGAGTAAATATATTCTTTGACAAGCCTATTGTCTTTATCACTTTTTTTTGTACTGAAAATTAAATTGCTAATATAAGAGATGATATTTTTACCTCTGTAAATCTTTAATCCGTCTTTTTCAAAAAGAACAAAGAATATACCGGTTTTCTTTTCTATTTTATTTAAATACTCAAGAGTATTGTTTATACTTTTGCCATCAAGATTTAATCTTTGTATATATCCTGAAGCAACATATACAATCTTTTGCAATCTTGTTTTTGCTCCTGTTATATTTGCATTCACATCTTTTTTTATATTTTGAACAAATTTTTTTAATCTTTCCTTTTTTTTAAATTCATACTTTATTATTGATTCTTGTTTTATAGTTTCTATTTCTTTATTTTGTTTTGATTCAATAACAAAATATGAAACAATTAGCAAAACTACTGTCAATAAAAATATAAAAATAACAGGAATATAAGTTATAATTTTTTCAATACTCTCAAGATTATATACATTTCTACTTTTTACCATAATAGATTTTATCATATTTTCAAGCAATAGTTGTATAATTGTTTTAAAAAAAGAAAAAATATGTATGATTATCTTATAATAGGCGGAGGAATTGTCGGTCTCAGTGTAGCAAAAACACTCATTGAAAAAGATAAAAAGGCAAAAATAGCACTAATAGAAAAAGAGTATGAAGTTGCCATGCATGCATCCGGTAGAAACAGTGGTGTTTTGCATGCAGGATTTTATTATAGTGCCAACTCACTAAAAGCAAAATTTTCACGAATCGGGAATAAAGAACTTCATCAATACTGTGAAAAAAATAATTTAAAAATCAATAAGTGCGGAAAAGTTGTAGTTGCACAAAATGAAAAGGAAGTGGAAGGACTTGAAGAGTTAAAAAGAAGAGGCGATGTAAACGGAGTTGAGCTTCATTGGATAAGTGAAAGTGAATTGAAAGAAAAATACCCCAACATCAAAACAACACTTAAAGCTCTTTGGTCTCCCTCAACGGCAACAGTTGATCCGAAAGAGATATGCTTAAGCTTGTCTTCTTATGTACAAAAAATGGGAATAAATCTTTTAACGAATACAAAATATTTAAAACGAACCAACAAAAATTCCATTCTAACAAATCAAGGCGAAATCAAATATAAAAGGTTAATCAACTGTGCGGGACTTTATGCCGATAAAATTGCAAAAGATTTTGGATTTGCAAAAAATTATACGATAATACCATTTAAGGGAATTTATTTAAAAGATAAAAATAATATAGCCAACCTAAAAACAAATGCATACCCGGTACCAAATCTTAAAAATCCATTTTTAGGAGTCCATTTTACATACGCAGTAGACGACTCGGCAAAGATAGGTCCAACTGCAATACCAGCTTTTTGGAGAGAAAACTATAAAGGATTTGATAACTTCTCTTTTAGTGAAATGATAAATATATTGTATTATGAATCAAAATTATTTTTAAAAAATGCTTTCGGTTTTAGATCTCTATCTTATAATGAAATTAAAAAATACTATAAGCCTCACCTTTTAAAACTAACAAGCGGACTGTGTGATGATATGAATCTTAAAGGCTTTGATAGTTGGACGCCCCCAGGCATAAGAGCTCAGCTTTTAGATACAAATACCCTTGAATTGGTGCAGGATTTTATAGTTGAATCCGACAAAAATACTATTCATATTTTAAATGCAGTCTCTCCGGCTTTCACTTCAGCATTTCCTTTTGCTAGATGGGTTGTTAAAGAATATTTATGATATAATCTCATCTATTTTAATTAAGGAAAAATACACATGAGCAAAAAAATAAAAATTTTAATCGTTATTATAGTATTGGTTTTACTTATACCTTTTGGATACAAACAATACCTAAACAAAACTATTATATCCAATATCAACAACCTGGATAACAAAGGTTTTATGGTGGTTAAAGAAAAAGATAACAGCGGATATCTCTCAACAAATCTAAGCTATAAATTAGTTATCTCTAATCCAAATCAAATATACAAAGAATTTCTTTCAAAATTGGTTAATAAAACACAAGAACAGTTTATACATAAGTTGATACTGTTACTAAACGGAAGTGAAATAACAGTTGATATAAATATTTTAAATTTTCCGGTTTTTCACAATAATGCTGTAAATATTTACTATACATCACTGCCTCCAAAGATTGCAGATAAAGCAGACTCAAATGCTTTATTACATGAATTATCAATATTCTTATACAACAAAGGCTTAGGAGAAAGTATTGATATAAGTGCTCTTGGCAAAATTACATCAATAAAAGTTAAAAATATTGACAAAATATTTGAGGGAAAAAATGGAAATCTTACTGTAAAACTCAAAGATTATATATCTAATATCGATAAATTCAATATAGAAAAACATTATTATAAATTTAAAGTAAAAAATAAATTATTGGAATTTGACATAAACTCTAAAAACGGTAGAACAATGAGTTCAAATTATCATAAATTAAAATGCGATATAAACAAAGAAGGATTATATGACAGTAAACTTATTTGTGAACTTGGTAAATTTAATTTAAATATCAAAAAATACAGAAATCAAACTTTAAGTTTAGATAATATACTAATATACACAAAATCAAAATTAAAAGCAAACAATATAAATTATGAGTATAAATATAAAATCAAAAATATCAACTTCAAAACAAAGTCTATCTATGGTAGAAAAAATAGTGTAATAATAAATAATTTCGAGTACTCAGGCAGCATCAAAGGTATCAATAAAGATGCACTTGACGATATTTATAATATGCAGTATAAAGGAAAAAGATTTTATTTAAACAAACAGTACCAAAATGCAATTTTAAAATTTATTAACAATGGGTTTGACTTCAATATAAACAAGCTAAGCATAGATTCAATGTCACTTGGCTCTGGAAGTAGAAAAATCACTTTAGGCAATATTAGCATAAATATGAATTTGAAAATACTAAAAAATAATATTAATTTTACAAAAAGAGTTAAACCATTAATGTTATTAAGATATTTAAATCTCAAAATGAATATTTCAGTAACAAAAAAGGATTATAATCTCTTAAAAAAATTAGACAAAAGAAATAAAATAAGCAGAATAACAAAATTGGTTAAATTTGATGGTGGTAATGCTGTATTTGATATTGATTTTGCCAAAGGAAAATTAATCGTAAATGACCAAAATATCTTTTAGGAAGCTTGGCATGCAAGAGAATAATTTAAAAAAACAGCCTTTAAAGACTAAACAAAAATATAAAATGTTTTTTGAAAATTCTCATATTGGGATTGTGTATTTTGATACAAATGGCATAATTATAAATGCAAACAAAAAAGCATCAAATATTTTTCAAATAGAAAAAAATGAAATAAGAGGCTTCAACCTCTTGCAAAATGCACAAAACAAAGACTTGCTAAGAATGATTGAAAAAAGCATCAAACTTGGCACTGCTGTTTACAAAGGATATCATAAAACTACATATTTAAAAAGAGAAATATATATAGAAATATATTTTGAAGCAATAAAAGATAAAAATGGAAATATCTTATATGTAATTGCATCAATATTTGATAAAACAGTTGAACACAAGGCTGTTAAAAAACTAATTGATAACAAAACAAAATGGGACTCTTTTATAAATACTATGATGAATTTATTTGTACAAACAGATAAAAATGGTATTATAAAACAAGTTTCACCATCAATATATGACATATTGGGATATACTCAAAAAGAAGTTATAGAAAAGAGTATCTTTTCTTTTTGGCAAAATAAAGATGATGCACTCAAACATCGAAAATCATATATAAAACATTTAATACCCATTAAAAGTGCGGAATATCCATTTTTACATAAAAACGGAAGTACTGTTATACTTGATTTTAATGTAACCCCGATAATAGATAAGAATGGAGAGTTAGCAGGTAGTATCAGTATAGCAAAAGATATGACCGAATTTAATAAAACCCAATCATCTTTAAAACTGTACAAAGACATTATAGAACAAATAAGTGATGGCGTAACGATAACAAATGAATACAATAAGATAATAGATGTAAATCAAGCTTTTTGCGATATCACCAAATATACCAAAGATGAAGCCATAGGGAATGATCCAAAAATCTTAAAATCAGGAATGCATAGCACCGAATTTTATAAAAATATGTGGGAAAGTATAGATAAAAAAGGATCTTGGCGTGGAGAAATATGGAATAAACACAAAGATAACGGTATTTACCCAGAATTTATCACTATAAATGCAATAAAAGATAGGAATAATAATATTCAAAATTATGTCGCAATATTTCATGATATAAGCATGATAAAAGAAAATGAGGCAAAAATACAGCATTTAGCAACACATGATT
>Ga0256829_1003886_pt1 | contig 10073 bp, 11 predicted proteins | sample 131447metaG_FD_185979 | JGI IMG/M metagenome (GOLD analysis project Ga0256829, IMG submission 185979) | Hydrothermal vent microbial communities from Lau Basin, Pacific Ocean - 131-447 | ecosystem: Environmental > Aquatic > Marine > Hydrothermal vents | place: Pacific Ocean: Lau Basin | collected...
TGGCCAATCTCGGAATCGAACCAAGGACACACTGATTTTCAGTCAGTTGCTCTACCGACTGAGCTAATTGGCCATCTTTTAAAGAGCGAAATTATATCTTGTGTGTACTGAAAGTTAGCTTATAGCACTTATTTTAAAGGAATGGACCATTTATGGTAGTAGGCAAATACTCTGAGTGATAAAAAACTAAAAAATAAAAGAGTGATAGAGAAAAATGATATGAGGTTTTGTGTATTTAAAATGTACAGAATAAGTCCAATCAAAATAGCAATAGTTCCATAAAACCCAGTTTTTAAAACAAAAGGAACTTCATTTATAATAACATCTCTTGCTATTCCCCCACCTACAGCAGTTACAAAAGCCATTGATATTACACCTGCTAAGTTAAAGCTTGCCTCTATGGCGATGATAGCCCCTGAGATACTAAATGAGACAAGACCTATGGAGTCGCTTATCATAAAAAGTGCTTTGTTTTCTATGGATTTTCGTCTGTGAAATCTAAAGATGATAAGTAACACTAAAACAGTAATGACAATAAGTGAAGGGTAGTTGTGGGAAAAAGTAAAAGGTATCTTACCTACAGTGATGTCACGAATTATCCCACCACCTAAAGCTGTTAAGAATGTTGCTATAAGAGTCCCAAGTAGGTCAAGTTTATTTCTAGCTGCAACAAAAAAACCACTCATCGCAAAGGCTATAATACCTATATACTCAGCTATTTCAAACACTGTTTTAATGCCTCTATTATGGCTATTTTTTCAAGCTTTTTTATTTTTGCTTCTAAACTCTCTACTGTTTCATCATCTGCAACAACTAGTTCTTTTTGTAAAATTATTTTTCCATCATCATAAATCGCGTTTACTTCATGTATAGTAATACCACTTTTTTTATCTTTAGAGTTTATAACAGCTTCATGAACAAATCGACCATACATTCCTGCTCCACCATGCCTAGGAAGTAGTGAAGGGTGTGCGTTTATAATGTAGAAGTCTGATGTCAATAAAGGTGAAAGTTTTTTCATATAACCAGATAAAAAGACATAATGACATTTATACTTTTTAAGTAGTCTATATATCTCTTCATCTGTGTTTATATCTGTAGTTTCGTTTACTAAAAAGCGTTCTATCCCATAACTACTTGCATTTTTTAATGCTAAAGCAGTTGAGTTATTTGATATAAGAAGTGCTATATTTGCATTTAATACTTTATCATTTATAGCTTTATAAATCGCATCGAAACCACTACCATTATGTGAAGCTAAAATAGCAATATTTTTCATTATCTTATTTTTAAACTGATAAGGGCTATGATATTTGACAATACAGCAACAATCCAAAATCTTACTATTATTTTGTTTTCAGCCCACTGTTTCATCTCAAAATGGTGGTGAATTGGTGCCATTAAAAAGACTCTTTTTTTACGAAGTTTATAACTTCCAACTTGTAGGATTACAGAGAGAGTCTCTATAACAAAGATAGAACCTATAAGTAGTAGAAGAATTTCACTTTTAGATATGACTGCAAGATAGCCTAAAAATGCACCAATAGTTAAAGAACCACTATCTCCCATAAAAACTTCAGCAGGATGGCAGTTAAACCATAAAAATCCAGTTAAAGCTCCAATAAGGGCACTTGCTATAATAACAACTTCACCTATTTGAATATTTGGCATGAGTAGATAAGAACTAAGTTTTATATTTCCTATTATGTATATAATGATTGACAAAGTTGAAAGTGCAACTATGGATGGAACTGTTGCAAGTCCATCAAGCCCATCTGTTAAGTTTACTGCGTTTGATGTTGCTATGATAACTAACACCCATAAAACTATAGAAAAAATTCCCATATCAAAAAGAGGAGTTTTTATAAAAGGGATATACAAGTCGGTGTTAAAATCTGCAAAGAAATATAAAAAACAAGATATAAGAAGTGCAGAAATTATCTGTAGGGCTAATTTAGTTCGAGCTTTTAACCCAGCTAGGTTTTCATTTTTTTTGATTTTTGCATAATCATCTTGAAAACCTATAAGTGAAAATAAAAATAGAGTTAGTAATGCCCCAATAGCATAAAGATTGGTAAATTTTATGGTTAGTAGTGAGGCAAAAATCGTTGAACCTATAAAAACAATACCACCCATTGTTGGCGTAGATACTTTATCTTTGTGTCTCTCGGGTGCCCATTTGTTTATCGGCTGTACACTTGAAGTCTTTTGCGCCCATCTTATGAACTTTGGAAGTAGAAAAAGGGTGAGAAAAAGAGCGACAAAAAATGATATACCAGCTCTAATCGTAATATATCCAAGTATGTTTATGTTAAAATATTCATGAAGAAAATAAAGCAATGCGTATCCTATAAAATTGTAAATATTAAAATGTGATTATATCATATTAGCTATTATTAAATTTATTGTATACTTTTTGCAAATAAATATATAGGAAGTAAATAGTTTGAATAAAAAAGCAATATTAGTTATTACAGATGGTATTGGTTACTCTGCTAAAAGAGAGTTTAATGCTTTTTATAATGCAAGTAAACCAACATATGATAAACTTTTTTCAACTGTTCCTCACTCTCTAATTGATACTTTTGGACTTAGTGTTGGTCTTCCTGAAGGGCAGATGGGAAACTCTGAAGTAGGGCATATGAGTATTGGTAGTGGAAGGGTTTTATATCAAGATTTAGTTAAAATATCTTTGGCTTTGTCTGAGCATACCCTTGAAAAAAATGAAGAGTTGCAAAATCTTTTAAATGCTTCAGATAGATTGCATCTTATTGGACTTATGAGTGATGGTGGTGTTCACTCTCACATAGATCATTTTATGGGACTTGCTGATATTGCATCAAAGCAAGGTAAAAAAGTTTTTCTTCATCTTATTACAGATGGTAGAGATGTCTCCCCAACTTCTGCACAAAAATATCTCAAAATTGTGGAAGAGCATTGTAGTGAAAATGTAAAAATTGCTACTATTTCTGGTCGCTTTTACTCTATGGATAGGGATAATAGGTGGGAGAGAGTAGAGAGAGGTTTTGATGCTATTGTAAATGCAAAACCAAAAGCAGATTTCAGCCCTGCTGGATATATTGGACACTCTTATGCTCTTGGCGAAACAGATGAGTTTATAGAGCCTGTTGCCTTTGATGATTATGATGGTCTAAAAGAGGGTGATAGTGTTTTAACTATTAACTTTAGAAGTGACAGAATGAGAGAGATGGTAAGTGCCATCGGTTCTGAGGAGTTTAATGGTTTTTCTAAAAATCACATCAAAGTAAATCTAGCAACAATTACAGAATATGATAAGAGTTTTACTTATCCAGTGCTATTTAAAAAAGATGCACCAAAAAATACTTTAGCTGAGGTTATATCAAATGCAGGGCTAAAACAACTTCATACTGCAGAGACTGAAAAATATGCACATGTTACTTTCTTTTTAAATGGAGGTATAGATGAACCTTACACTAATGAAACAAGAGTTTTAATCCCTTCTCCTGATGTTAAAACTTATGATATGCAACCTGAGATGAATTGTGAAGCTGTTGGTGAAGCAGTTCTTAGTGCTATGGATGAACGATATGACTTTATAGTGGTTAATTTTGCAAATGGAGATATGGTGGGTCATACTGGTGACTTTGAAGCTGCAAAAAAAGCTGTAAGTGCTGTAGATGAGCAGTTAGGCAGGATTTGGCAAAAAGCAAAAGATGAAGATTATGCTTTTGTTCTCACTTCAGATCATGGAAATTGTGAAGAGATGAAAGACGACGAAGGTCATACACTTACAAATCATACAGTAGGAAAAGTTTGGTGTTTTGTGGATGCAAATGGTGTGGCTAAAGTTGAAACTGGTGGTTTAAACAACATAGCCCCAACAGTTTTAAAACTAATGGGTTTAGAAATTCCATCTGAGATGGATCATAGTTTAATCTAATAAAAAAGGAAATTATTCAATATGAAATTTAGTGGTAAAAATGTTTTAGTTACGGGTTCAAGTCGTGGAATTGGTGCGGAGATTGCAAAAACTTTGGCAGGGTTTGGTTTGAAAGTATGGATAAATTATAGAAGTGGTGCAGTAGAGGCTGATTCTATAAAAGATGAGATTGAAGCTAATGGTGGTAGAGCAGCTGTTATTGGTTTTGATGTAAGTGATGAAGCTGCATTTGTTGATGCTATAAAGACAATCATCTCTAGCGATGGAGAGTTATCATATCTTGTTAATAATGCAGGAATAACAAATGATAAACTAGCACTTCGTATGAAAACAGAAGATTTTATGTCCGTTATTAATGCAAATCTTACTTCTACATTTATAGGAAGTCGTGAATTTTTTAAAGCTGCAAGAAAGAAAAAGTTTGGTTCTGTTGTAAATATTGCTTCTATTGTTGGAGAAACAGGAAATGCTGGACAAACAAATTATACAGCTAGTAAAGGTGGAGTGATTGCCATGACAAAAAGTTTTGCGATAGAAAGTGCAACCAGTGGAATTAGATATAATAGTATCACACCAGGATTTATAGCGACAGAAATGACGAAAGTTTTAAGTGATGATATAAAAGATGGTATAAATTCTAAAATTCCTATGAATAGAATGGGTGAGCCAAGAGAGATAGCAGAAGCTACTGCTTTTTTACTCTCAGACCATGCTAGTTACATAACAGGTGAGACACTAAAAGTAAATGGTGGAATGAATATGGCATAATTTTTTGTAATTATTTAATTATTTAAGATATGTATGATATAATTTTGAGATTTTAAACTTAAACACAGGAGCTATAATGGCACTAATTGATGATATTAAAGAAGTAGTTGTAGAACAGTTAAGCGTAAACGCTGATGAAGTAAAAGAAGATGCGAAATTCGTAGAAGATTTAGGTGCAGATAGCCTAGATGTTGTTGAATTAGTAATGGCTCTTGAAGAAAAATTTGACATCGAAATTCCAGATGATGAAGCAGAAAAGATTGCTACTGTAGCTGATGTAGTAGCTTATGTAGAGAATAAATAAGTCGGGCGTATGTCTTAAGTTAGACCTCTTTTTAGAGGTCTTATTAAATACTTTTAATAGTTAATAGTAGTTAATTGTTAAAAGTATTTTATATTTTATGGAGATAATAAATGAGAAGAGTAGTAGTAACTGGTATAGGAATGATAAACTCCGTCGGTAACGATAAAGAGAGTTCTTTTAAAGCAATCTGTGATGGAGAATGTGGAATAGACACGATTACAATTTTTGATCCAGAAAATTACAGTGTAAAAATTGCTGGTGAAGTGAAAGATTTTGACCCTGCTACTGTTATGGCTCCAAAAGAAGTAAAAAAAGCAGATAGATTTATTCATCTTGGTTTAAAAGCTGCTAAGGAAGCTATGGAAGATGCTAACTTCGGTGATGCTGAGATAGATTATGAAAGATTTGGTGTAAGTGCTGCTTCTGGTATTGGTGGACTTCCTGCTATTGAGAAAAATTCAGTTATTATTGAGACTCGCGGACCAAGGAGAATAAGCCCTTTCTTTATCCCAGGTGCTTTAGTGAATATGCTTGGTGGTTTTGTTTCTATAGCACATGGAACAAAAGGACCAAATACTTCAAGTGTTACTGCTTGTGCTGCTGGAACTCATTCAGTTAGTGATGCTTGTAAAACTATTATGTGTAACGGTGCAGAGAGAATGCTTGTTGTGAGTGCTGAGTCTGCTATCACAGGTGCTGGTGTTGGTGGTTTTGCCGCTATGAAAGCACTTTCAACAAGAAATGATGACCCAAAACACTCTTCTCGTCCATTTGATGCCGATCGTGATGGTTTTGTTATGGGTGAAGGAGCTGCTGCACTTGTACTTGAAGAGTACGAAGTGGCAGTTGCTCGTGGTGCTAGAATCTATGGTGAAGTAGTTGGTTTTGGTGAAAGTGGTGATGCAAGTCACATAACAACACCATCTCTTGATGGTCCACTTCGTGCTATGAAAGCTGCTTATAAAATGGCAGGTGAGCCAAAACTTGACTATGTAAATGCACATGGGACAAGTACAGCTATCAATGATAAAAATGAAACAATCGCTTTGAAAAACTTACTTGGTGGAAAAGAAAATTGTCCTCCAATGAGTTCTATTAAAGGTCAGATAGGTCATTGTCTTGGTGCCGCTGGTGGTATCGAAGCTGTTACTTGCTTAATGGCAATGAGAGATGGTGTTATCCCTCCAACCATTAACTATGAAACTCCTGATGAAAATTGTGATTTGGATTATGTAACTGAGGGCGTTAGAAAAGCTGATTTGAACTATGTTATGAGTAACTCGTTTGGTTTTGGTGGAACTAATGGTGTTATAATCTTCAAAAAAATCTAGTAGATAAGGATCTGATTTGGCTACTTACTTAGACTTTGAATATAAGATTAAATTTATTCAAGAAGACATTATTTCTGCACAAGTTCGTCATGACGAAGGTGCAGTAAAAGATTTGACTGCAAACTTAGATAAAGCAGTATCTAAAATTTATACTAATTTAACGGACTTTCAAAAGCTTCAATTAGCACGGCACTTAGACCGTCCTTATTCTTTGGATTATATCAATCTTATTATGCATGATAAGTATGAAATTCATGGAGATAGACATTTTAGTGATGATGCTGCTATCCTTTGTTATATGGGATATATTGGCGATGAAAAAGTTATGCTTATTGGTGAGCAAAAAGGTCGTGGTACTAAAAATAAAATAAAACGAAATTTTGGTATGCCTCATCCTGAAGGTTATAGAAAAGCACTTCGTGCAGCAAAAATGGCAGAGAAGTTCAATATCCCTATCGTTATGCTAGTAGATACTCCGGGTGCATATCCAGGGATTGGTGCAGAAGAGAGAAACCAAAGTGAAGCAATCGCAAGAAATCTTTTAGAATTTGCAGAACTTAAAGTACCTACTATCTCTATTGTTATCGGTGAAGGTGGTTCTGGTGGTGCTTTAGCTATTGGCGTCGCAGATAAGTTTGCAATGATGAGATACTCTATCTTTAGTATTATTTCTCCAGAAGGATGTGCTGCTATTTTATGGAATGACCCTAAAAAGGTTGAAACAGCAACTAATGCTTTAAAGATTACAAGTTCAGACCTTTTAGAATTAGACTTGATTGATGATGTTATCAATGAACCATTGATTGGTGCTCATCGCGATAAAGATAGTTCTGCAGAAGTTCTAAAAGAATATATTATCAACAGCATAGCTACTCTTAAAGATATAAGTTTAGAAGATAGAATGGATGCTAGATATGCAAAACTAACCAAACCTGGTGCTTTTGCAGAAGAAGCAGTATAGTAAACTTACTTTTTTTCCATTTCTTCTTCAAGAAATGGATCAATCTTAGGTCTTTTTAACCTTTTCCCTTCTTTAGAAAATTTTATCAAATCTTCTACATTATTTAAACTCTCATTACAATTTTTCAATGACTCTAAAAATAGCCCATAAGTTGTCATGACATCACTCATAGCTCTATGATGTGTTGCATTTGGGTTGAAGTTAAATGCTTTGTTTAGATAAGATAGAGAGTATTTATAAGAGACAATAGTTCTTTGAGCAAGACCTAGAGAACATAGACTTCTGTTTAGTAAAGGTTCAAGATTACATTTTTGCATACTATCAGAGATGTAGTTGTAGTCGAACTTAACATCATGAGCAACAAAAATGGCATCTCCTAAAAATAGTTTAAACTCCATCATGACACTCTTGAGGTCAGGTGCATCAATGGTGTCTTCAGCAGATATTCCTGTGAGTTCTACTATGATTGGATTTATCTCTTTTACAAAAACAAGTGATTCGTATCTATCAATAATTTTTGAATTTTTAACCTTTATTGCTGCTATTTCTATAATTTGATGTTTTTCAAGATTTGAGCCATTTGCTTCAATATCTACAATACAATACTCAGCATCTTCGATAGGCATAAATTTTGTATTGAAATAGTAAAGACCTTTTTTTCTGATAATATCTAAGCCTTGAGCATAAGTTAATACTAAAAAGGAGTCTATACTATCATTTATTTGTGTCTTGATGCGTGGAAGAGTAAGCCCCCTAGTGGAGAGTAAAGAGATGCTTTTTTTATCAAGAATAAAGTTTTTACTTAGCATTTATTATAAAATCTTTAACTTTTTTATCGCTTTTTATCCTAAGTTCAAGTTCAACACCACTGCTTACATCAACACCATAAAATCCATATTTTTTTAAACTACTGATATTCTCAGGAGTGAGACCACCAGCAAGAATTATTTTTGAACAATCTACATCTTTAAACCACTCACTATTTATGCGTTTACCTGCACCACCATAAGCTTCACAGTAAGCATCAACAAGTCTGTACTCATCAGAGTATTTTAAAATATCATCAGCTTTTTTTGCTCTAATTACCTTTATGTGAGGTGTTTTAAGTGCATGACAAAATTTATCTGAAGCTTCAAAATGAAGTTGTGCTAAGGTCGCTCCAACTTCTTGGCAAATATTATCTATAATTTTGCTCTCTTCATTTACAAAAAGAGCAACTTTTTCTATAAAGGGGGGAAGTAAAGATATTATCTCTTTAGCTTTTTGAGGACTTATATAGCGTGGAGATTTTTCATAGAAGACAAAACCAAGAGCATCTGCTCCTGCATTTATTGCCATCATAGCATCTTGATAGTTTGTTATGCCACATATTTTTGTTCGCATAAAAGGGTTATACCTGCAAACTTTTTATAGCTTTTTGTCTATCTTCATGTTTAAATACATAACTACCTGCTACAACGACATCTACGCCGACTTCTTTAAGAGCGTTGATGTTTTTATCACTCACTCCACCATCTACTTCTATAAGACAGTTCGGATTTATCTCGTTTCTCATCTCGTTAAGTCTTTTTGCTTTTGGTATCACAGAGTCTATAAAACTTTGTCCTCCAAATCCAGGGTTTACACTCATAAGTAAAATCATATCAAGGTCTTTTAGCAAAAACTCGACACTCTCTGGTAGAGTATGTGGATTTAAAACTATGGCAGGTTTTATGCCAAGTGAACGAATCTTTTGTATAAGTCTATGAGGATGTTTTTCTTCTTCTATATGAAAAGAGATATATTCTGGTTTTAGTGGAGCAAAAAGTTCAACAAAAAAAGTATTGTTTTCTACCATTAGATGAATATCAAGAGGTTTTGTAGCAGCTTTCGCAATGGCTGAAACAACAACAGGTCCAATCGTTAAGTTAGGAACAAAATGCCCATCCATGACATCTACATGAACCAAATCGCAATTAGCATTACATATTTCTTTTACATCTCTAGCAAGGTTTCCAAAGTCAGCAGACAAGACACTAGGAGCTACTTTAATCATGATATTTCCTCATATTTGATAAGCGAATTATATCAAAAAAATATTAATTACTTATCTTGTTAAGAAAAATAAAAATTTATCATTTTCAAAAGATAGATCAACTTGAACACCTTTTTTATCACCAACAACATCAAGTAGAGAGTTTACTTGTTTGTATGTTCTAGGCAGTGTAATATCAACATTTATGCCCTCTTCAAAAAGAAGTGATTTTATCTTACCCCCAACGATATTAACGAGTTCTGCAAGTGTATCTAGTATCATTTCCATATCTTCAGTTGCTTCGCCTATAAGTAGTTCACAAGCTTTTTTGGCAATGTCTATAGGGAACACTAATATAACCATACCATCAATATCGCCATAAAAACCTATAGAACTTGCGATTTTATTTTCAAGGTTACCTTTGATTGCTATTTTATCTACTTTAGCAGCATCTTTTACAGCCTTAGAATTAGTCATCATTTCTATAGTATTAACAGCTGCTTCTATAAAATTTGGAAGTTCTGAGACAATACTTTTGTTTATAGCACGCTTATTATTAGCAGCTGAGGCACTACTTGCTCCAAGCTCATCAAGTAGTTCTTTATTTTTCAAAATATTATCCATCTGCTCAAAAAACATTATGCCTGAATCTTCAAGAGTCTCTTTAAAGGCAACAGGTGTCTTTTCAAAAGTAAGTCCTACAAAGCAGATAGTTGCATTGTACTCTGCACCAGCAGAAGCTAATCTTGAAAAGAAATTGAGTGCATGAACAT
>Ga0256829_1003887_pt1 | contig 10072 bp, 7 predicted proteins | sample 131447metaG_FD_185979 | JGI IMG/M metagenome (GOLD analysis project Ga0256829, IMG submission 185979) | Hydrothermal vent microbial communities from Lau Basin, Pacific Ocean - 131-447 | ecosystem: Environmental > Aquatic > Marine > Hydrothermal vents | place: Pacific Ocean: Lau Basin | collected...
TCAAGCCCTGCCCCCCCTCCTCCTGACGGAATTATTATTTTAGGGTAGAGTGCAAGAAAAAGTGGTGGTAAGAAGTGATTAAATGCTTGATTGCAAGACCTGACCCCGCTGCTTCTTACGTTTTTTTAATCAATAAATCATAGTGCTTCTTTGATTTTCCATCACCACACCTCCCACACTACAGTTACCCCTTCCCCTTTATTTCGTGCCCTTTAAAACAATGCACGATACACTCCTCGCATGGAATGGGCGCAACAGTTTGTTGAACAATATGGCTATTGGGCTGTATTTGCTTGGACATTTATCGAAGGTGAAACGGTATTTATCGTTGCGGCAGCACTGGCAGCCGCTGGTGTATTAGAAACATGGAAGGTGATTGTTGTCGCAGCATGTGGGGCATTTATCGGGCATCTATTCTTTTTTGCCCTAGGGCGTTGGCGCGGCAAAAAGATCATCCATGCCACCCCTATGCTTAGGAAACATGTTCCTAAAGCCAATATTATTCTTAATAAATATGCCCACTGGTCTATTTTTATTTTTCAATATTTATATGGTACACGTTTGGCTGCGGCTATTCTTTTTGGCTGCTCTTCCATCAACTTTTGGCGTTTTTTCTTTCTTCAAATCATCAATTGTATCATTTGGGCTATTGCTATTTACACAGTCGGACACTTTTTAGGCTTGGCTGCCATGAGTGTTTTACACCAGTTTGGTGTTTGGGGGTTAATTATCGCACTTGGCATAGCTGCTATCATCGCCGCCATCATTTATTGGCGCTATGGACATCGCCATGTCAAACGTCACCTGGATTCCGACGACGTATAACAAGCATCAACCTCTGCCTGATGCAAGGCTCGAATATACCGACGCTTAAGCTTTAATGTGGGTGTTAAACAACCATTTAACTGCGTCCATTCCTCTGACACCAAAATGACTTTTTTAATTTGCATATAACTCGCCAAATCATGCAGTTCTCGCTTAATCCGCTTTAACAACCAAGCATGTAATGCCTTATCCTCACGCCAATTCTCAGGCAATGCTCGCTTCTTGCCACACCAGCGCTGCTGCAATTGTTCTTCATTCACAATGAGCAGTGCTGCCAGCCATACCTTACCTTCTCCAACCACCATTGCCTGTTCAATGCATGGGTCATGGGTCAAATGCTGTTCAACCAATGCGGGCGGTACATTTTCACCGCTGGAAAGCACCATAATTTCTTTTTTGCGATCCACAATAAACACATAGCCATCATCATCTATTTCAACGATATCCCCCGTATGCAACCAACCATCATCATCCAAAACCTCTTTGGTTTCGGCCTCTTTTTGCCAATAACCCTGCATCACCATATCGCCTTTTGCTAAAAGTTCACCATCATCAGCAAGCTTCAATGTTACCCCCGGCAAAGCAGGTCCAACACTGGCTGGTTTAATGTTTGCTTCGACATTCACCGTTAATACAGGCGATGATTCACTCAATCCATAACCTGGCAATACGGTAATATCGGCTGCCAATAAAAAGTTGGCAATGCGCGGGCTTAAAGCCGCCCCACCCGACACAAATACACGTAAATTACCACCCATCTTGGCACGCAGCTTGGCATTTACTATATTATCAAAAATCTTCCAGACTTTGGCTTTGAAGCCATGCAAACCTTCGCCTTTCTTACGCAACTCAAAACGTTGCATACCAAGTGATTGTGCCTGCTCAAACAGAAATCTTTTTATGACTGAAGCTTCCATTTTTGCATGTACACCTGCATAAATCTTTTCATACAAACGCGGTACAGAAATCATCACCGTCGGTTGCACCTCAGGCATATCCCGCATCAAAGTAGTCACATCTTCGGCATAAGCGATTTCAGAGCCGCATGCCACAGCTAAAAAATGTCCAACTGTGCGCTCAAAGGCATGCGATACAGGCAAGAAAGATAAAAACACATCATCTGGGAATACTGGAACACCACCTAAACCTGCCCAAACATCGGATAGCAGATTACCATGTGTCAGCATCACACCTTTGGGGTGACCTGTGGTTCCAGATGTATAAATCAATGTTGCCAAATCATCGCGTGTCGGACATGAGCTTTGCAACTGTCCATCCCATGCATCATCACTAGCAATTGCCTCCAGTGAGTCAGTTTTACCATGGAATACCAGCATCGGTTTATCATAACCATCCAGTTTTGCCTGCTGCGCCCCTTCCTCTACCAAGAGTAAGGAGCACCCTGCATCATCAAAAACATAACGCACCGCTTCAGGACTATCGGTAAAATAAGCAGGTACAGTCACCGCACCAATACGTAAAATAGCAAAATCTGCAATCAACCATTCAGCGCAGTTATGCCCCAATATTCCTACCCGATTGCCTGACTTGATACCTTGTTTCTCCAACCACGCCGCGACACGCAAAACTGCTTGCTGCACTTTAATGCGCGACCATTGCTTCCATTGCCCATCTGATTTTCGAGAACGCAATAAAGGTTTATCAAGCCATTGTGAAGGTGATGCCAACAATAAATCGGACAAAGACGAGGCTTTCTTAGCTCGCTCTAGACCTTCGCATATTTTAGCTGAAGTCATCTAACACATCCAAATTCGTCGGCAACTCAAAACCCAAGTTGACAATGGTTTGGCGCAATTCAGAACGCTCACAACCAGAAAAATAACACAACAAACCACCACGAAATGGAGGGAAACCAATACCATACACCAATGCCGCATCCAAATACTCGGCACTGTCCAACACCCCTTCTTCAAGACAGCACAAAGATTCAAGCAACATCGGAATCAAACATGCATCAATCACGTCTTGTGCACCCATCACAAAGGCATCATCACTCATATTCGCATCAAATTCTTTTTCTTGGGCGGCATTGATATGTGCATCCGATGGCAAATAACGATCCAGTGCTTCAGAAGCTTCCTGACGCTTGCCTTTGTTATAAGAATAAAATCCCGAACCACTTTTCTCACCAAGCAGTCCATCTTTGACCATCTTAGCAAACCAATCGGGCATTGAGAATTGCCCAGTACCTGCCAATGCACTGCTTAAATGATTGCCGACATGCAGACAAATATCCAAGCCCACGCGATCTGCCAATTCAATCGCACCCATAGGCATACCGAAGTTTTTTAACACACCATCAATATGTTTAGCTGACTGCCCTTTCTCTAACAAACGCAGTGCCGCTGTCATAAACGGCATCAAACAGCGATTGACCAAAAAACCAGGTCGATCTGCCACAATCACAGGAAACTTTCCCCAACGTACTGCCAGTGCTGCCACTGTTTGCAAGGTCTTTTTTGTAGTTTTTTTGCCTGCTATAATTTCTACCAAGGGCATCTTTGGCGCAGGGTTAAAAAAGTGTAAACCAGCCAAACGCCCTGGATATTTTAAATCTTCCTGCTGCTCGCTTAATGATAACGAAGAGGTATTACTTAATAATAACGTCTGACGGTTCACTTGCGCTTCTACATCTGCCCAAAGTGATTTCTTCACTTCTATTTTCTCTAATATTGCTTCAATCACCACATCCGAAGAAGCCAGACCACTGCCATCCAAACTCGGGCGAATGCATTGCAAACGCTGCTCTCCGCGCTGACCACTTCGCTTGGCAAACTTCGACACTGATTGAAGACCTCCACTCAAAGCTTCTGCTGACACATCATGCAAATCTACATCGCCATCTTTGGCAGCAACCCATGCAATACCACTACCCATCACACCCGCGCCATACACGGCTATATGCTGCAACTTTGTAGCCGCCGACTTGCCTTTTTTTACTGCATCTTGATGCTTTAATGCCTCGCCCAAAAAGAATACACGAATCAAATGTTTGCATGTTGGCGTGACTGCCAGACGACCTATTGAATCAGCTTCCCAACGATAGGCGGCATCACCCGACAAACCTGAAATAGCCCGCAAAGCATTCAACGCTCCCATAAGTGCGGGATAAGACTGCTCCATATCCAAATCTTGAAATTTCGCACGTAATTTTCGTTCAGCCAACATGAAAAATAACTGCCTTGCAGGCCATAGAGCAAACCACCGAGGCTTGATACGCGCAACCTTCGCTTTACCCTGTGCTGCAAGCTTATCTATCGCTGATTTTAGTTGCTCCTCATGACACAACATATCTGCCAAACCCATACGTTTGGCACGCCATGCATCAACAATACGCCCACTTAAAATCACCTGTGTTGCTATCGTCCACCCCACTCTACGCGGTAAGCGCACACAACCACCAAAACCAGGATGAATACCAATTTTTATTTCGGGTAAGCCCAAACGAGTTTTATTATCTTGCACGGCAATGATATAATCGCATGCCATTGCTAGCTCCAAACCACCGCCCAAACATACACCTTGTACCACCGCGATTGACACACTGGATAATTGCTCAATACGCAAACAAACATCTTGTCCACGTTTGGCTAATTGCGCTCCTTCATCAGCATCTTTTACCGCTGCAATCGCATGAATATCTGCCCCAGCGATAAAACAAGCTGCCATGTCACTTTCTAATACCAGCACAGCAGGCGGGTTTGCTTCCAGCTCATCCAAATAGCCTTCCAAAGCCTGCATACATGCTTCATCAAGCACATTGACTGGCTTATCACTGCGCGAGAATAATAAAATCGCGCGGTCTTTTTTGCGTTTTAATTGAAGCACTGATTTCACTGCCATGGTTCACTCCCAAGCAATGTTGCACCACCCTGACCGCCGCCGATACACAAGCTTGCCAAACCCAAGCCACCACCTGTTTCTCGTTTTAGCTGCCGCAACAATGTCAAAATCAATCGTGCCCCCGTCATACCAACAGGATGCCCCATAGCAATAGCACCACCATGCACATTGAGTTTATCTGTGTCGGGCGCACCCATCGCCTCGGATTCACCCCAAGTTTTTTTGGCAAACCGTTTGGAATCCATAGCTTTAAGGTTGGACAACACTTGCGCTGCAAACGCCTCATTGATTTCCACTCTTGCCATATCCTTCATATGCAAGCCTGCATCAGACAATACACGCTGACAGGCATGCACTGGACCCATACCCATACGCTCTGGATCACAACCAGAATAAGCCCAATCATGGATATAACCCAAAATAGGCCAGCCTTCCGCTTCTGCCTTTTCACGGTGTGAAATCAGTAACATGGCTGCACCATCTGTAATTTGTGAACTATTACCCGCTGTTACTGTGCCCAAAGGTTTCTCAAAAGCTGGGCGCAAACGCTTTAATGCCGCCATACTTTGCTCACCACGAACACCTTCATCCATATGCACAGGCGTATAAGATGCGCCTGCAAACAAATGCATCACTTCTTCATCATACCAACCCGCATCCCAAGATTCCGCTGCCCGCTGATGGCTCTGCAAAGACCATTCATCCTGCTCTTTACGTGAAATAGCAAATTCGCGTGCCAAAACTTCCGCTGTTTGCCCCATACCCATATTCACGACGGGATCGGTTAAACCTTCCATCAATGAGACACGTGGTTTCCAAGGTGCTTGCATCACACCCCACGCAGCTTTTAAACGTGATGGAACATCTCTGGCACGCTGCAACATTGCCATCTTCTCGCGAAATTGATCATGGAATAATAAAGGTGCGTGGGTCATGGATTCAACACCACCTGCAAGCACCACATCAGCGCGTCCAAGCTGTACTTTTTCAGCTGCATCAGTAATTGCTTGCATGCCCGACGCACAATTACGATGCACAGTATGCGCAGGCACAACACGTGGAACCCCTGCTTGTAAGGCAATTACACGGGCAATATTGGTTGCTTCTACAGGTTGAATAACATTGCCAATAATCACCGCATCCACATCATCGCGGGTTAGTCTTGAGCGCACCAAAAGCTCTCGCACAGCTTGCATACCCAAATCAACAGCCGAAAGCCCTGCAAGCGAGCCCCCCATTTTACCCAAAGGTGTTCGAATGCCTGCTACCACAACAATTTCACGTTTATTATTTTTCATGCAAGCTCCTAATATGAACGTATTTTATATTGTAGCACATACAACCCCCATCCATCTAGAAGTGCGTCGTTGTTTCTGTTCAAACCTTTCAAGAGTAGACTTTCGCCCATGCTCATCCGTCTAAGCAATATACCCGTCGAACTTGATGAATCTGAAACCTATTTACGCCTACACATTGCCAAACTTTTACAAGTATCAAGCAATGTCATCACAGATATAAAGATTGTACGCCGTGCTATTGATGCGCGCAAACGTAATGCTGTACATTTTGTATGTAGCATTGAATGTGAAGTTCATGAACAGCCAACACTTCCAGCACAAGCCAAAGTTATTGAAACCTCTAGCTTAACGATCGATAAACCCGAAGCCTTGAATGGCAGCAAAAGCGAACAACATGCTATTATTATTGGCGCTGGTCCTGCTGGTTTGTTTGCTGCTTTGGCATTGGCTGAATCAGGTATGCGCGTCACACTATTGGAGCGCGGGCAACCCGTTGAAAAGCGTATGCGTGATATTGGGCGATTGCGCAGCCGTGGTGAATTAAACCCTGAAAGCAATGTTTGTTTTGGTGAGGGTGGGGCTGGCACATACACCGATGGCAAACTTTATACCCGTATCAAACACCCTTTTGTGCGCTGGGTCTTGGCGGAGTTTGTGCGTTTTGGTGCAGATAAAAATATTCTCGTCGATGCACATCCACATTTAGGGACAGATAAATTGGTTCGCATCATTCGCCGCATGCGTGGGCATCTTTTAGAGCTTGGTGTGGATTATCGTTTCAATGCCCGTGTGGATGATATTCTTAAAGATAAAGAACTCGCTACAGGTGTGCGCTTGGCTAATGATGAAGAAATTATGGGTAATCATATCATCTTGGCGATTGGTCATTCAGCGCGTGATACAATTGAAACATTACACCAACAAGGTATTGAAATTGAAGCCAAGGATTTTGCCGTAGGCGTGCGAGCTGAACACAATCAAACATGGGTTAATGAATGTCAGTTTAGCCAGTTCTCCGAACATGAATCCCTAGGTGCCGCAGAGTATAAACTAACCCATCAGGTCAGTGATCAATATCTCGGGAAACGTGGCATTTACAGCTTTTGCATGTGTCCTGGTGGTTTGATTGTGCCCTCGCCGACTGAAGAAGGTATGATGGCAGTTAATGGCATGAGCAACGCCCATCGCCGCAGTCCACTGGCTAACTCTGGTGTTGTAGTACAAGTCACCCCTGATGATATTGATCGGCATGGTTTGGGCAGCGATGCTTTATGTGGTATCCGCTTGCAACGTGAGCTTGAGCGCGCTTGTTTTAACATGACACAAACACCCTATGCCGCACCTGCCATGCGCATTTCTGATTTTGTTGGCAAGAAAGCAACAGGAAAGTTGGCTCAAACACGTTTCAAACCAAGCGTTGAGGCAGCTGATTTACATGATTTATTCCCCAAATGGCTTGCCGAGCCACTACGTGAAGGTTTGATAGCATTTGATAGAAAAATGAAAGGCTATGTGAGCGATGATGCCAATATATTGGCTGTTGAATCGCGCACCAGCTCACCCATTCGCATGATCCGCGATCAAAGCATGCAATCCGTATCTTTAGCCAATTTATACCCTATTGGTGAAGGTGCTGGTTACGCTGGCGGCATTGCCTCTGCGGCTGTCGATGGACTAAAGGTTGCGGCTCAAATTTTAAAATGATGTATGGGCAATCTAGCCTGGATTATTCATGAATAGTCCAGGCTAGACAATTTAATGCGCCTCTTCTTCTTTTTCACGCGAAAAAGCCGCCTGATTTTTACTAATTAATGCGACCAAAATACCTGAATAAATAAAGGTAGAGAGTAAAATAACACCAATCACCACAGCTTTAAACATTTCTAGGTGTTCAAAGGATGCAGGAATCATCATTAGCATCACAATGGATAAACCACCTTTAATACCCGCAAAGGTCAACACACCCCACCAACGAAAATTAATATTGGTCATTTTATCGGTCTTGTTGGTAATCATGGCAAATTTTGCCATCATCACAGCACGAATCACTGTGGTCGCTAAAAACATCACGATAATTTCTGTTTTATACTGCCATAACAACGACATATTAATCAGCTCTGCCATGGCTACAAATAACATCGTGTTGGCAACCAATGCCAAAAGTTGCACGTCTTCTTTGGTGCGCAAATGGCGCTCCCGCTCTTCCACAGTAGCTTTAATTTTATGAATTGCCGTAGTAATCACGCCTCGTGAAGTGGGAATGTTTTGTAACACTTCCTCTTCATGATCAATCGCCGCCTCATCTTTCACGGCTTCCTGCATCATCATGTGATTGACGGTGATTGTCGCAAAAATACAGGCTAAAATACCTGAAAGGTGCATATGCGAATGCATACCAAACATATTGAGAAGCGTATAAAAATGTTCAGCCAATTCAAAACTGCCATAACCCACCAAAACAAGAATAAGCAACTCTGCTGTACGATTGGTCGTCGTTTTCATCATAACTAGCCCGATATAACCAAATATCACACCCAATGCAGAAGATCCCAACACCACCAGCACACTGATCTCCGCCACATAAGCAGTGCTAATCTCGCCGCCATTTAAGGCATAAAGACCGATAAAAACAAACACAATCAATGCTGTAGCATCATTAAATAGGCTCTCACCTTCACACAGTATTTTTAACTTATGTGGCAGGTTAAACTTAGAAAATATACTTACGACCGACACAGGGTCAGTCGCCAAAACCATGGCGAACAATACAATAATCGCTGCCGTTGATAAATTATATTCACTAAATAAGGTGTTACCCATCAGCAATGCTGCCAAGACCGATAAAGAAACCGCAACAACTGCCAAGTAAAATAAACTAAGCCCATGTTCTTTTAAATCGGCAACACTTAATTCAAGAGAATCGGAAATAAGCAGGATGGGTAATAATAATAACACCAGCAATGCAAAATGCTCCGCATCACCCGTCAACATAAAGACATCACCCATCAAGGCATGAAAAATAAAGGATAAAACAATCAAACCCAGTGGTGATGGCACCTTAAACTTGTCTTCCAATTGTAATGCCAGATAAAGCACACTCACAATTGCCAATAACGTTATAACCATCTTACCCTCCACAGATAAGCCTGACGCAGCACGTCATCTCTAATTATTAAGTATCATATTTCCACTCTTACAGCAAAAAGTCTGCCAAGCCTATAACTATTCAGCATCGTTATAAATTGACCCGTATCTATTCAAATTGCCGCTGATTTATTTGATACCACCAACAGTAGGCGCTTTTAGGCGAGGCGGAAAAGCGCAACTTACTGCTGTAAGTGAGCATTTTCTAACGCAAGTATCAGGCGAATCGGTGGTGAGGTGAATAGCTACTAAAACCTTAAATTTAAGAGCGGCGACCCATAATGTACTGTTGGAAAGCCAAATGTTCTTCATTCATATGCCGAATCACACCAGCGGCATGAACCAAAAGATGGGTAAACAATGCAAAAACCAAATCTTGGTTCTTTTGCATCAGCTCAGAATAAGCAGCACGCGTTAGGCTATACACCACACATGCTTTCTGCGCTGTTACTGAAGCACTGGCTTCACTGCCTGTTAAAAAGGACATTTCACCAAACAACGAGGCTTCGCGCGCTGTTGCCACACGCATATCATGACCATTACCATGACAAGTAATATCAGCCACACCAGAATACAACATGTATAACACACCACCTGATTTGCCCTGTTCCATGATTTGTTCGCCAGGCGCATACTCTGTCACCTTAACCAACTCTTTAAGCAACGATATTTCTGCTGTATCCAGCTTGCGTAGAAGCACCTTTTCTTCCAACCATTTTACATCTATTGCCATAAAGCGACTCCTTTCCCCAAAATATTAGCTGGCAGATTCAAGCGTATCTATACCCTTCTGGCAAGCTTACACATCGTCGCGGACAGGGCAATCGCATTAAAATCATGAGCAGTCACTGGATACAAAAAAAGGTTATTTTGACAATATTAGGTTAAACTCAACTGAGTATATTCTGGATATTTGCAGTATAAATTAGCCTTCAATCATG
>Ga0256829_1003888_pt1 | contig 10070 bp, 13 predicted proteins | sample 131447metaG_FD_185979 | JGI IMG/M metagenome (GOLD analysis project Ga0256829, IMG submission 185979) | Hydrothermal vent microbial communities from Lau Basin, Pacific Ocean - 131-447 | ecosystem: Environmental > Aquatic > Marine > Hydrothermal vents | place: Pacific Ocean: Lau Basin | collected...
AAAAAATTATAAATGAAATTTTAATAAATGATAAAAATACTCAATTTGATGATATTCAAAATCCTGCATATAAAAATTTTAAATATTTAGGAACTGAAACAAGACCTTTTCATTTTATTGAATATGACTATAAAAACAAAAAAATCAACTCTCTTTTTTATAAATTAAAACATACTTTAAAAGATTTTGATTTTATTATTTTAGACCCTTTAATTGCGTTCTTTGGCGGAGATGAAAATAATAATTCTCAAGCAAGAGAATTTATGAATCTATTAACAGAATGGGCAGATAAAGAAGATAAAGCTATTTTAGTTGTTCATCATAACAATAAATCAAAATCAACGGAAAATAGTGGAATTAGGGGAGCATCGGCTTTTGTAGATGCAGTAAGATTGCAATTTGAACTTTTAACAAATGAAAATGATAAAAACAATAAAGAAGTTTTACCCGCTGGATATAGAAAAATTAAAATACAAAAAGATAATTGGGGAGTTGAAAGAATTTTAGGAAAAAGAGAAATTGAGATACAAATTTTTAAAGATGAATTATTTATAAATCAAGGAAAAAATCATGCAAAATTCTAATAATTCTATTCAAAGAAAAGGTATAATCAAATTTGATCCAGAAACAGCTAAAACTTTACCTATAAGTGCAAATAGAAAAAGAAAAATAGGTTGGATAGTGGAGAGAAAATATAATAACTTAACTCTCTCTATAAAAGCTTTTGAAAGCTTAAATGCTTACGACTTAATTGCACTTTTCCAAATGCTTGATGATTATAGTAAAAATAATAAAAACTGGGAACATAGAGGAACTACTAAATTCGGAGATGATGATTATGAAAGAATTTTAGTATATAGAAAATTTGATATAAAAGAATTATGTAAACAAAGAAATATCTCAACAAATAAAAACAATAGAAAATCAATTACAGAAAGTTTTGAAAGATGGTATAAAACAGAAATAACATATAAAAGACAAACAAATACAACAAAAACAAGATATATATTTGAAATTAAAGTAAATAAAGAATACAATACTATTGAAATAATTGCTAACAAAAATTTTATGGATTTTTGCTTAACAAACGGAATGGCAATGAATTGGGAAAGATTAACAAAATATGGAAAAAGTTACTATGGATTACAATTAGATATTTATATACAATTTAGAGCTATTTCGTATGGTAAAAAAAATAAAAAATACAAATATCCAAATATAATTAAAGAAGAAACTTTATTTAAACATTTAGGAATAGATGAAGAAATAAAAGAAATAAAACATAAAAGAGAAAAAGTTAAACAAGCATTTAAAAAATTTGAAAAAATTACAGGACAAAAATATATTTACGACAATTTAGAAAAAAAATGGATTAAAGAAAACTACTTAAATTTTATTAACGAAAAAAATAAAAAATAATATTATCTCTCTTCTTTTTTTCTTATTCTTATTGTTAATTACCGCGACCAACCTGTTAATTACCGCGACCAACCTGTTAATTACCGCGACCAACTATTTTCAAGAACACCATTTTTATGGTAGTTTAAAAGCTATAAATTTTTGCTTCACCTATTTCACCTGTTTCAATGAAATAGGGAATAGCCCCTTTCTTTGAAGGGGCTTTATCCCTTAAAATAACAATTAATTTCTTTATAACACAAAATCAAATATAAAATGCAAAAGAAATATCAAGCTAATATTGATCTAGCTACAATAAATAGGACACAAAAATAATAGAATAGTGTCAATAAAAAAGTAGCAAAGTAATCAGCTAAAGCAGTAAAAAAATACAAAGAACAAATAAAATAATTAGAAAATAAAGTAGATAAATATAAAAAAACAGTAGGGAAACTCACTATTCTGTCACCATTTGTAATAAAACCTTTGATACCATCTAATTTTTCATCAAGACTCACTTTTTTTTCATTATAACTTTTATCATTTGCACCTTTATAATAAACTTCATCTGGAGTTTTATAATCAAGTGCTGAATGCAATCTTTCATTATTATAAATCTTTATATATTCCTCTATTCCTTTTCTTGCCTCCTTAATATTTTTATATGATGAAGGATAAATTTCTTCATATTTAATTGTTCTCCAAAATCTTTCAATAACAATATTATCTATACTTCTACCTTTTGCATCCATAGAGATAGAAATATTATTTTGTTTTAATATTTCAATATGTTCTTTTGCAGTATATTGACTTCCTTGATCTGAATTAAATATTTCAGGTTTTGGATATAATTCAAGTGCGGTTTTTAGGACACTTGTTGTTAAATTAACATCCATTGTATTTGATAATTTCCAAGATAAAATCTTTTTTGTATGCCAATCTATTATTGCTGCTAAATATGCATATCCATTTTCAAGTCTAATATAAGTTATATCACTACTCCAAACTTGATTAGGAGCTGTGATTTCAACTTGTCCTTTATTATTTTTAAACTCATTTAGTAAATAAGGGTATTTATTATGTTCTTTATTTGCTTTTGTTGTTTTTACTTTTGGATAAATCGCTTTTATTCCCATAAATTCAAATGCTCTTTTGATAAGTTTTCTACCAATACTAAATCCTAATCTTTTTAATACTTTTTCAACTCTTCTTGTACCATAATATAGATGTTTAGTATGAATTACTATCTATTATATCAAGTATCTTTTTATCCTCTTTTGAACTAAATGGTATTATTGCTTTATAATAATATGCTGTTTTTGAAACACTTAATAGTTTTAGTTGTCTATTTAGTGAAGGATTTTTTTGTTTTGCTTGAATACCTTCTTTATCGACCATTTCTTTTTTAATCGATAAGTCCAAGCTTTTTAGCTTTCCCACTGCCCAGTCTCTTTCTATTATCACTTCTCCTAATTTTTTGGTCGTTCCTTTCTAAAAACATTATAAGTAAACATAATAATAAAATGTACTCTAATTTAATTTATCTAAAAGCACATATTGTCTTTTAACAGAAGAACTATTTAAGAACTTATTTGACTAAATAGTTCCCTTTATGGTATTATTTTATTAAAAAAGGTTTGTTATGGAGATGTATAATGTTTCTTCTTTACAAGAATTACTTAAAATAAAAAGGGCTACTTTATTTGAAAAGATAGAAGGAAATATCATTTTATCAATTAGAAAAAAATTAAAAACAAAAACTAAAGTATATATTCCTTCAATATTTTTGGATTATTTTTTATTTAATGCTAAAAGATTATTGAATAATGACAATATAGAGCTTAAAGAAGCTTTACTTAAAATAGATAATCATAATGAGTTATACCCTACCCTAAAAAATAAGATTTATACTATTGGAAATATAAAAGGAGGGGTTGGAAAAACAGTTTTAAGTGTATCAATTTCTCATGCTTTTTCTCTTTTTAAGAAAAAAATCTTATTAATTGACTTAGACCCTCAAGCAAATTCTACTGATTATTTAGAATCAAGAAATAATAATAGTATTAATTCTTTATTTGAATATTATTTTAAACATAAAAAATTTTCTAAAGAGATTGTTAAAAAGCATATTGTTACAAAAGAATTTGAAAATGGTAAAATTAATATTATTACATCAGAAATTATGTTTGCTAGAACATTAGAGTATGCAAGAGTTTCAATGGATAATCCTCATAGAATTTTAAAGAAAATGATTGATACAATTAAAGATGAATATGAAATAATTATTATAGATACACCTCCTGCTCCCGGATTAGCACAACAAATGGCTTTATATGCTACTGATAAAATAGTTATCCCTTCATTACCAGATGAATTTTCTATTGATGGATTATTAGATTTAATAAAAGAAAGTGATTATATAAAAGAGGAGTTTGACAAAACAGATTTGGAAATTTGTGCAATCTTTATAAATAAAATTAAATCTACAAACATAGCAAAAGCAAATATTGAAACTATACAAGAAATAGCAGAAGAAATAGAATCTAAAATTTATAAAATTCCAGAAACTTCAAGGATTGTAGAAACATTAAATCTTAAATTGCCTTTATTAGAATATAAATCAGAATTAGATGTTAATCTTAAAGGTAGTGAAAATATTTTAAATTTTGTATATGATGAATTAAAATCTTGCACGGTGCAAGAAAAATAAAAAAGGATGAAAATGAAAAAAAATATATTTAAAAAAAATATGAAAAATAAATTAAATAAGCTAAAAGAAAGACCAGCAGGAGTTTATAGTAATGTACCTAAAATAGTTGAGATTGATTTAGATAAAATTGAATTTTCTCCAAATCAGCCAAGAATAGATTATAATGAAGATAAAATTAACGAATTAGCTAAGTCAATTAAAAATCAAGGATTAATTCAACCTATTACAGTTCAAAAGTTAGATAATGATAAATATCAAATTCTTGCAGGTCATAGAAGATTTATAGCTTTTAAACAATTAAATAAAGAGTCAATCCCTGCTATCATAAGAGATAATTTATCTAATGAAGAATTAATAACTTTAAGTGAAAATTTAATAAGAGAAAATTTAAACCCTTTAGAAATAGCAATTTCATTAGAAAGTATTTTATTAAATAACTCAACAGTTAAAACTCAAGCTGAATTAGCAAAAATACTTGGTATTAATGAATCAACTGTGTCAAGATATTTAAAATTATTAAAACTACCAGCAAAAATTAAAGATTATATAAAGGAGAAAAAGTATACAGATTTAAATGTTTTAAATAAACTTTCTACTATTCCAGAATCAGATGCTTTAATAATTTTTGAAAAAATAATAGATAAAAATTTAAATAGAAAAGAAGCTTTAGATTTGATAAATAATTATAAAAACAAAGGAAAAGAAATAATTAAAGGAAATGGATATAAAATTGAAAAAACATCAAGAAAAATGAAAATTGAAATAGATCCTAATAAAATAAAAGATCCTATTATTTTAGAAGCACTTCTTAATTTAGAAAAACATTTAATAAAGTAAGTATTTATGATCTTAAATTAAGTTAACTCAAACTGCTAGTTTGAGTAAGAAATATATAAAATATGGATATATGGATATAACTTCATAAAAAAATCTTCAATATCTTTTTTATGAAGTGTAAAATTATAATAATTTTTATTTGATTGATGAATTTTTTAGAAATCGATAAAATAGCAAAAAATAGTGTAATAGATTATTTATAAGTAGATGTTAATGGAAACTTTTACAAAGCATATAAATATTGCAAATAATTAAAAATTATAAAATATTATTTAATTATTTGCCAATTAGATGTTTGACAACTAGGACATTTATACCCTTTATTTACTAACCATTTTGTAATTTCATCTGAAAAAACAAGTATTCCAATTCCTCCTGTTAAAATTGAAATACAAAGTGGTAAAGTAAAACCTGTATTTACACAAAAATGACGAATTCCTTTACACTTTATTGATATTGTGGTAGCTTTTCCAATAATTTTCATAAAGAAAACAATAGTAAGTGACTTTTTATAACCACATTTACACTTTATATAAGCCATTAAAAATTCTCCCAACCTTGCATTCTATCTTCCCACCATTCCTTAGCCATATCATATGGTAATATCCAAATAACTAATTTATTATCTTTTGGTTTGCCATTTTCTTCAAATTTATCTATAAGAGCTTTATAAACATCACTACCAATATCAGCATCTACTAAATAGCTTCCTAAATATTGCCATTGTAAATATCCCTTATCTACTAAATCAAATACAGGTACTAACTTTACATCAGGAAAATTTGTTTTCATAAAATCTAAAAATTCTTTTTGTTTTGCTTCATCAGTATATTTTGGATTTAAATATACTTCTCTAAAATTATCTTTGTATTTATCAATTTTTTTAAAAGCATGAATATCATTATAAACTGTGTTAAAATTTACCCAAAACCCATCTTTTTTTCTATTTTCTGCAATATATTGACAAACTGTTGGAACGGCTACTGGCATATTTTATCCTTTGAAATAATTTTTAATTCCTCTTACAATCATATTTACAACTTCTTCCATTTTATCAAAATCAAGTGTATCTATTGTATCATTTGGAGTGTGATAGTTTGGATTTCTTAAAAAAGCGGTATCAGTTACCATTATTGCATTATAATCAAATTGCCAAAAACTTCTATTATCTGAAAGGCTTGCTAATTGATGATTTGTTACAAGATTATAACTTTTAAGGTTATTTGCTTTTAAGTTTAAATTATTTAAAAAATTAGCACTTTTTTTATTTGCTACATTTATAATAAAATCCCCTTTGTTTGTTGGAATAATCCCTTCAAGTTCAACTGGGATTTGTTGGTATTCACTATAATATCCTATCATCTCAAATACTACAGCACCTGCTATTGTTTTATTTTGTTCTTTTATATTTTTTGCATATACGAAACTTCCCATCTCTTTTTCTGCATAAAATGGTGGTTCTTCAAGACAAAAAGCTACAAATTCAACAGGATATGAAGTATCTTTTAATTTTCTTGCACATTCAATCACTCCTGCTATTCCACTTGCATTATCATCAGCTCCTGGATAATCTCTAAAAGTATCGTAATGAGCAGAAACAACAATTTTTTCTTGTTCATCACTATTTGAAGCAATTACATTATAAAAAGTTCCAAAATCTGTTTTGATTGGTTCTAATCTTGTTTTTAAATTTAGTTTTTTAAATTCCTCTTCAATATATTCTTGAACTTTAAAAATTTCTTTACTTTGAAAACTTCTATTAAAATAAGTTAAAGTTTTAACTATTTCTTTCATTGTTTTTCTCCTTAATAATATAAATTTATTGCTTGAAATGCCATTTTTCCAAAATTTGTAGTAGGTGCTACTCCAAAAAATTGGATAAAATTTTTAAACTTTTCTATTCTTATTAATTCCACAAAAGATTGTTTTATGATTTCTTCACTATTTGTAGAATTAAAAGATTGTTTTATAGCACCATCATTTCCTAATGATTGTATAATTCTATCTCTTCTAATAATTATTGTGTCTTGATTAAACTCTTTTGCAAGTTTTAAAATCTCTTCTAATATTTCATCTGTGATTTTATGAAATTTAATAAATAATACTTCTTCTGTAAAATCAACTATATTTCCACCATTTTTTTTGCATTTATTTTTTAACTCTTCTAAATTTTTTACTTCTTCAATTTCATTATTACATTTTTGCCAAATACCTACTAATTTGTATGCTTCAATTTTTCTATCAAACAATTCTTTTAATTTAATAAGAATATCGTTGTTTTTATGAAAATTTTCTTTTGTGGAATTGATAGTATTAAATCCACTCATAACGACAAAATCTATATGTGCATTATCAATAATATTTAAAATTTTTTTAAATGATGTTTTGTTTAAATCTCCTATACCTTCATACATTATGCTATCCTTTTTTTATTGATATAGTACTTATAAATAATTTCAGCTATTTTCCAATATTTAGGAATATTTTCTTCTTTTTCATAAAACCATTCATCAAAAACATTTTTTGTTTTTTTAAATATTTTCTTTTTATTTAAACTTTTATTAGCTAATCTAAATGTTAAATCTTTTATTTCTGGCATATATTCATTTTCATCTACCCAAGCAATATTAAATGGGTCTACTTCATTTATAGCTTTTTTTACAACTTCTAAACATTCAAAAAAAGTTTTTTTATACTCTTCATCTAAAAGTTTAGGATTTTGTAATAGCTTACCTTCCGTATCAAAATATAACACTGTTCCATCATCATTAAATTCATAATATAAAATATCTCCAAAACCTTTAACTTTTCCGTTATGTTTTTTGAAATGTTTTTTAATTTCTTCTTTTATTTGAGAGATTGTTAGCTTTTTTGAAAATTCAATTTCTCTATCTTTTTTAGTAACTTCCATTTTTTTAGCATGTGCAATTAAAGGTCCTTGTGGTTTTTCTGCTCTTTCGCTAAATCTTGCTTTTAGTTTATACATTTTTATCCTTTTAGTTTTTCGAATAGTTCTTCTTTAGTTACTGAAGTTTTATTCCTTAAATCAAAAATTGTAACATTATGAGAATCACAAGTAATTTCAAACATTTCATTATCTTTTTTAAGAGCTATAAGTGTACTATCTCCTAAATCCATAGCATTATCTATGAGGATACTTAATTCTTCTTTTGTGAAAAACTCTAAAATTAAAGGATCAAATTCAAAATCTAATTCTTTTTTAATAATATATTGATATTTTTTAATTTCCCTTAAAATAGAATTAATGCTTTTTAATCTATGTCCTTCATTTTCCACAACTAACAAATCTCTATTTTTAAAAAATTCTATTGCTTTTTTGTAATTCAATCTTTCATCTTCTTCTCCTAAAATAATTTTAATATAAAGAGATTTGTTTGATGGTTTTTTTGGATAAGAACTAAAATCTTTATCAGGATGTAACTTTTCTAAATCTTTTCTATCCACTACAGGATTGATTAAAACAACAGGAATATCATAATCAGTTACAAAAAGTCCAGCAGTAGATGATGCTACAATTAAATCAGGTTTTATTTTTTGTATGCATTCATCTATCTTTTTTCTTACATCATCTCCATATTTCCACTGACAAGGCTCAATATCAAATCCAGCTTCTTTAAGTCTTAAATAAGTTGAGCTAAGTTTATCATCTTCTCTAAATCCATTTACATATATTAGTTTCATTTGATTTCCTTTTTATAATTATATAGTAAAATAGAAGTCAATTTATGTCGCTTACAAGATTATTAAACAATTCAACGCTATCAATTTTCATATTCCAATATTTTCTTAAAATTTTTCTATTTATTTTTACCCATTCAAAAATTTTATTTATTTCTTCTTTTGATAAATTACATTTTCCATCTAAAATTCGAGGGTTTCTCGCTATTAAAATAGCTATATTACAATCTTTTTCTTTAATTCTAATTCGTGGAGGAAAATTTTTATATTTAACTGTCATATAGATTTTTACAGGAAGATTTATTTTATCTGCTTTAAAAAAACTTTCTCCATATCCATTCTCATCATCAATTTCTAAGCTATATCTTCTTAATCTTTTAGGTGTTTTTATACTCCAATGTTTTAATAATTTATCTTTATCTTTTTTTATCCATTCTAAAATTAAATTTAGCTCCTTTTTTGGGTAAAATTTTGATTCTGTTAAGATTTTAGGATTTTTTTCTATTGTGATTATTAGTTTGCAATTATTATTAAAAATAAGTCTTGGAGGATAAACTGAATAATCAATTTTTGGCCAACTTTCTATCGGATATGGAGGGATAATACTTTCTGATAGCTCAGAAGTTAGTTTATGAAAATTAAATTTTAAATATTTAGTTCTTTTTTCATTTATAATTTGTTGTCTTAATTTTTTATATTTTTTCATATTTTCCTCCAAAAACTATTTCACTCCAAATTTCATAAGAGTTTCTAAAAAAATATCTTCCATAAACTTTTTCAAGTTCTTTCATTAAAAATGTACCTTTTAAATGTTTTGAAAATTCAAGTGGCTTTTCTTCTTTTGTTGCAAAATCTACTACATATCCATAACAATTATTTGCTTCATATTCATTAAAATAAAATCTTTTCTCTCCTCTTATTTTACTTTGAAGCCATATTATATTTTCTTCTATTGAATTAAAAATTTGTTTGTATTTATCAAATCTTTTTATGATTTCATTATTATCTAAAAAGTCTTTTATATTTAACGGTTTAATATGATAAAAGTTTTGTAAAACTACTTTAAAAGTATAATTTATCTCTTCAATTTCTCTTGTTTGTACATGTATTTCAAAAAGTCTTTTTAAAGATAAGTTTTGGTTTTTAAAATCAAAATCAAAACTAATAGGAATAATTTTATTTTTTATATAAACATCTATCTCTGCATATATTTCATAATCACTAATAGGTAAATGTTTAACAAAATTAAACATTTCAGCTTTTTGTTTTAGTTTTTTTTCTAATAGTTTTATCATTTATATCCTTTATACATCTAAAATTATACTTTCACAGCTTTTATTTTCTTCTTTAATATTTCTAACAGCTTCTAAAAATTCTTCTTTAGTTTTAAATTCATAGTTGCTGATATAATTAAACATTTTAATTC
>Ga0256829_1003889_pt1 | contig 10067 bp, 7 predicted proteins | sample 131447metaG_FD_185979 | JGI IMG/M metagenome (GOLD analysis project Ga0256829, IMG submission 185979) | Hydrothermal vent microbial communities from Lau Basin, Pacific Ocean - 131-447 | ecosystem: Environmental > Aquatic > Marine > Hydrothermal vents | place: Pacific Ocean: Lau Basin | collected...
ATACGACAATTGGTGGGAACACGTTCAGTGTTCAGCCCCGCCGTTGTAAGTTTCCGCTCCGCGGGAACTTACAACTATTTATTCAACATCATTATATATAGATTAGCCTTAAAATCCACGAATAACTATCATTCATTATGAGTGTTAATTATCATATATTTTACATAACACACAAAATATTCCTTAAGTGGTTTAGTTATCGATAAAAAAATTGTTCCAAAAATGGGTTATGAATAGCTTTAATTAGATGTTAGTAATTGTAGATTTTTTTGCTAAAAGCTGTAGACTTGGTGTTTTGTAGTTATTTGTACTCTGTTGTATAGAATTTTTAATTAAGTCGAATAAAACATTAGAAAATATTAGCTCAGATAAACTCTGAACTATATTTTTTTCAAAAACTCCAAAAGCCCTTGCATGATTTCTTTTGGACTAGGCGGACAGCCTGCTATATGATGGGTAACTTTTAGATGTTTTTCGGCAGGTCCTTCTATGGCAAATGTTTTTTCAAACGGTGCCGCCATTACCGGACAATCACCAAGCGTTATCACCCATTTTGGTTCTGGAATCTGCGCATAGGCCTCAAGCACATGCGGCTGCATATTAAATGTCACTATGCCGCTTAAAAGCATTACATCCGCATGTCGTGGACTTGCTACAAAGTAAATACCCAAACGTTCTAAATCATAATATGGATTAGCAAGTGCATTACATTCTGCTTCGCAGGCATTACAGCTCCCACTGTCAACCATTCTTAAAGCCAAACTTCCTGCAAATTTTTTCTTTACACTCTCTTTTATCTCTTTTTGGATGGCTTTTATTTCATCTTCTAATTCCGGATTTTCTGTTAATATTCCGAGTTTTACCCGTTTATTCCAAAACTTTATCATAAATCATTTCCTGCATAACTTAAATCACAACTTTTATTTATAAGAGGGAAATCGGCAATAATATCATTTCGCATCATAAGATGTACTGCCTGCCAATTCACAAAACTCGGATCTCTTGAAAAAAACCTCTCAATAACACCGTCTTTTATATCAATAGTCATAAAAAGCTCGCCCATAGAACTCTCAGCAAAACTCATATATTCGCCATCCTGCACAGAATCTAGCTTTAAAATCGTTTCATCTTCCTCAAGAAAATTATGCATCATTACAAGCGAATTTTTCACTTCTGCTATTCTTACTTTAAATCTTGCCGCAACATCACCACTGAGCTGAGTAACAGCTTCAAAACCATTTTGTAGATAAAAATTATTTATTCTTCTGTCAATCGCCAAACCTGAAGCCTTAGCAACTACACCGACAGTATCATATTTAACAGCTTTTTTCAAAGCAAGAATTCCTGTTGTATCTAGCCTATCCCATAAAGAAGGAATGTCTGTAATCCAATCTTCAAAATATTCAAGGTCCTCTTTTAAAGAATCAAGCCATGTATGTAAAGAAGCCGTATCAATGAACTTATTTTCAAAATCCACAGCCGAAAAGCCAAAACGGTGACCTGTGATTTCTTTCATTTTTCTGCGTGCATCTTCTGAAAGTTTTGAGCCAATGGCAAGTGCTGCTCCAAACCCTGCATCATTTGGTATAAAACCTAAATCTGTCAAATGATGAATAACTCTTTCAAGTTCGAGTAAAAATGCATGACGTTTTTGTAAGGATTTTGGTAGTTCTTGTTGTGAAGCCTGCAACATAATATCACGCCAGCAAATTTGATACGCAATACTTTCATTTCCACTGATGCGTTCAATAATTGTCTTTGCTTCTTGCAATGTTTTACCTTCTAGCATCTTCTCTATTGCACGGTAGGTATAAAAATGACGTACTTCAAGATGCAGCATTTTCTCTCCTGCTTGAGAAAAGTGAAAATGCCCTGGTTCAATAATACCGGCATGAATAGGACCAACGCTCACATGAAAAACACCATCCCCATTGATGACTTCGTAATTATAGGGCTGGAATTTACTGTATTGAAGCTCTTTTTCATTAAAATCTTTACACATTGGATGTACATTTTTTGGAAATTGCTCTTGATGTACAAGAGGGCGTTTATCAAAAGCATCTTCAACTATAATGCCGAAATCATCTTGCATTTTTCTCTCAAACCACAATGCAACAGGATGTTCATGTGAAAGCGTTTTAATTATTGGCTTTTGCTTGTGTACTTGTTCTATTTCTGTTTTTGTATCATAAAGTGTTACTATTTCAAAAACTCTACCTTTATCTTTGGCATATCTTGCTATAAATCTCATGATATCCCCTTAAGATAATTCATCACAGGAGGCGTAATAAGAGTAATCAATGAAATTGCAAAAATTACGAGAGAAAAAAGCTCACTTGCATATACTTTTTTCTCATGTGCTTCTCCTTCATATTTCATAGACTGATACACTTCTACAAATTTATAAAATATAATGGAGAGTAAAATAAGTAACACTAAAATAGCTCCCATCATCGCTAAGAGATGGTGCCCATTCTTGGCTACATTTATCATAGCACCAAATCCATATATTTCACTAAAGAACATCGGACTAGGCGGCAAAGAGACAACAGCGAGTAAAAATAATGACACCAAAAACCAAAAAAGTGCTCCTTTTTTACCACTATAGCCTTTTAAAGCTCCCGCAATTCGATATTTCCCATTTGACTCAAGCACACCTGTTGAAAGAAAGAGTGCCGGTTTCAAAAAAGCATGTGCACCAAAATGAAGTAGTGCGGCAAATGTTCCACCGCTCACCCAAAACAAAACAATGAGTGCCATATGCTCCACACCGCTAAGGCTGAAAAGACGCATAAAGTCTTTTGTACGAAAAATCAAAAAACTGACTATAAATATCGTCAAAATCGTATATATAAATACAAAAGTAAATAAATGATTATAATTCACTTCCATTGCAATCTTGCTAAAACGAAAGAAACCTATAACAACAGCTGATTCCAAGATACCGCTAAACAGTGCCGCAACAGGATAAAATGAAGCCCGCTCAATATTTGCCAGCCATAAATTCATAGGAAAAAATCCCATTTTGACAAACATACCAACACTCGTAATTGCAAAGCCTATTTCAAAAAGAAAAGGTGATTTTATATCTTTTGCATGTGCTAAAAGCAGATTAAAGTTCATCGCATCTTCGCCTAAAATCGGTTTGGCACTTGCATATATCAAAATAATTCCAAAGAGAATAAGAGAAATGGCAATCGCACCGACTATCATATAGTTCCATGCCTCTTTATGAGCAGCGTTTGAGTGATTTGTTTTAATCATATAAACTGTTGAAAGGGTTGCGAGTTCAAGCCCAATCCAGTAAATACCCATATGGTTTGAGAGAATAGAAAAAATAAGCCCAACCCAAAATGTAGCAAAAAACCTATAAAATCTTCTATAAGCATTCTTAGATACTTTTACATGTTTGTCCAAAGTCATCAAGGCCAAGGCAACGCCTATACCTACGATGGAAGATACAAAAAGTATGTAAGCATTTAAATCATCTACAACAAGATAATTCCCAAGCAGATGAAATGGTTTTGGCAAGCCTATAAGCTCAGCTGTCGGAATAAGGATAAAAAATGAAACAAAAGCAAGCAATTTTTTTGTTTTGTCGCTTTTGATAAAAGAGAGTCCAAACATAATAACAGCAGGAAGCAACAATAACTCAAGCATTTTTCATCTCCTCGCGATTAAAAAGTAAATTCATAACAACGATAGCCATTAACAAATCGAAAAATATACCAAGCTCGACAAGCATAGGCATTCCATCTGTTGCCGTAATACCGAGTAAAAAGAGCGAATTTTCCATACTTAAAAATCCAACAATCTTTGGTGCAACATTTTTATGTTCCATCATTAATAAAAGCGATAAGAATAAAGAAGAAATGCTTATAGCCACATAATTTGAATTATTTGCTATCATATTTGTAATCGGCTCTGCCAAATAAAATGTAAAAACTAAAATCGCAGGAATGAGCATAATGGCATATTGTACTTTTATCTCAGACTGTATTTGTCGCACAAAGTGAAACTTTTGAGAAAAACTCTTAAGAAAGTAGGGAATAAGCACAGCTTTTACAATAATAGTAATAATTCCGGTTATAATCATTGCATTATCATCAAGTTTTATACCAATAAGTAGTGCCAAAATTCCCAGCATTAGGGAGTTAAAAGAGTACCACATAAGCAATTTGTAAAGCCTTGTTGTAAAAAGAGCTGTTATAAGCGATGCTAAGAACAAACCTATAAAAAAATCAACCATCTGTTATGCTCCTAATACATAAAATGTAATCAATGATAAAAATGCAAATACTATAGAAATACCCAATAGATTAGGCACTTTAAAAAGTCTTAGTTTCGCAGTGTTGACTTCCAGCACCGCTACAGCTATAGCTACTCCAAAAAGTTTTGCTATAAAAATGAGGATTGCTACAGGGGCAGAATATTCAAGCCCAAAAGGAATAAATAATGAAACAAAAAGTGATGCAAAAATCACAAATTTTACAGAAGCCGCCGCCTCAATAATCGCCAAATAAACACCACTTAAATCAAGTATCATCGCCTCATGTATCATAGTGAGTTCTAGGTGCGTTTCAGGATTATCAACAGGAATACGCCCATTTTCTGCAATTAAGAGTATAAAAAAACTAATACCTGCAAATAAAAAACTTGCCATATGTTCTTTTGGAAAATGTTCAGCCAAATTCACACCTGCCTGCCCTATACCTAAATCTCCTGCCATCATAGAAACACTAAAGACGGTTAATACCATAGCAGGTTCAACCAATGCAGATATAAAAGCCTCACGGGAACTTCCCATACCGCCAAAAGCTGAAGCACTGTCAAGCCCTAAAAGCATCAAAAAAAATGTTGAGAGTGAAATAAGCCCTGTAATCGTAAAGGCATCCACAAAACTCACATAAAATGCTCCATGCACAACAGGGGGCAGAAAAAACATTGTTACAAGCAAAGGTGAAAGTACCAAAAAAGGTGCATACGTTGTAATAGAACTCGTCTCTTCTGAAACAATCGTCTCTTTTTGCATTAGTTTTGAAAAATTTCTATACCCTTGCAATAAGGAACTGGGACGTTTAAAAAGCAGTAACATTTTTAAAGATTTTATAAAAGACAATAATATAGGTGCTAACAAAAGCAATAATATTATAGTTGTTACATAAAGAATCATTTTTTATCTCCAATAATAAGAACTTTAACAGATATAATCATCACAACTGATTCAAGTACAAAAGTCGCCCAAGAAAAATCATGAAAGAAAATTCTATAGCTGAAAAGTACCAAAAGCATAAGATTAAATATCATAGCGGCATAACGAGTCTGCTCAAAATGTGCCAGACGATACACCCAATAACTTAAAATATTTGTGCCTTTTTTACTGCCTTCGTACAATGAGCGTTCAAAAAGCGGTTTTACATGTACTTCATAACTTGAATCACTAAATTTTGTTTCATGTTCACCAATTCGCTCTTTATGAAAATGTTCGTCTGAATTATAAAGCCAATCAAAAAATCTTCGTATCGGCCCTGCAAAACCTGTTGCAGAATATTGTGTTTTCGCACTCGTTTTATAACCGCAACCCCAAGTATGATACACTTTTGTTTTTACATGTAGAGCTTTATATGCAAAAAATAAAAGCAAGGTTACACCAAGTAAAGAAGCAAGCAAAATAAGTGGTGAGACAACCCCTCCATGAACAGCAACAGAGTGCATATTAATAAATTCATGCGGAAACATTTTTGCATACACCGAAACATGATGCAGACTTACCAAAGTTTTGTCAAACCATGAAATATAAAAAGGCGTAAAAAGCATAAGAGAAATAACTACAAGCGACATCAAAATCATTCCTGATTTCATCAAAAAATTCACTTCATGTGCATGCTTGGCATTTTTACTTCTATGCAGCCCCAAAAATGTAATTCCATAAGCTTTTACAAAACATGCTATTGCCAAACCACCGGTAATAGCAAGGGCAAAAATAGCAAAAGGAATGGCAAGTTTAAGACTTGTATCTGTAATATCATGTGAGCCTAGCATTGATTGAAAAATCATCCACTCACTTAAAAAACCGTTACTCGGTGGCAGTGCTGAAATACTGATAGATGCCAGTAAAAATGTTAAAGCGGTAACAGGCATAGATTTAATCAGCCCGCCGTATTTTTCTATGTTTTTTGTATGTGTCTGATGCAGCACACTTCCCGCTCCCATAAAAAGCAGAGATTTAAAACTCATATGATTAAAGACATGAAAAAGGGCAGCTATAAAAGCAAAAGTACTGAGTGCTTTGAGTCCAAGCGAGTCAAATATCATACCCATTCCAAAACCTATAAGAATAATCCCGATATTTTCTATGGAATGGTTTGCCAAAAGTGCTTTTATATCATGTTCGCTTAAAGCATATAAAACGCCGACCAACGAAGATATTGAACCAATTACCAAAACAACTATACCCCACTCCATCGGCCACGGATATAATACATCAAACAAAAATCTTGCAAAACCATAAATAGCAACTTTGAGCATAACCCCACTCATAAGTGCTGAAACAGGAGAAGGTGCTGCCGGATGAGCATAAGGTAACCAAACATGAAACGGTACAGCCCCCGCCTTACTTAAAAACCCAAAAATAAGCATAAAAAATAACAATGTAGGATAGGCAAAGGCAGTAGCAATATTTTTCATATCTGAAAAATTCATACTAAGATTGCCATCGCTCACAATAAGAAAAAACAGCAATAAAAATACAAAACCAAAATGCGTCATCAGAAAGTAAAATCGAGCCGCTTTAATTGTCTCTTTATCCTTTACTTCTGTTAAAATCAATTGCCAACTGGTAAGGCTCATCAACTCCCAAAAGAAAAGAAAAACTAGGGCATTCCCAGCAACAACCACACCAATCATAGAAAAAATGAAGGCAAAATAATGCAACTGATAATGCATTTTTCTTTGAATATGCGGAAGATACCCAAAAGAGTAAAGAATATTTGGTATTGTCCCTAAAAAAATAAGAGCAACAAAAACTAAAGAGAGTGTATCAAACTGAAACATTTTTTAACAACTCCAGAAAGAATTTCTAATGGAGGGCTGTTGTAAATGATAAAAGAGCAGTCCTGAATTATTTGGTGGGATTATATCTAATTCTTGCTTACACATAAATAAACACATATTTAGAATACCTTTCTTTCACCAATAATAAGAATCTTCACAGAAATAGCCATAACAATTGTTTCTATAAAAAGTGTTATCCAAGAAAAATCATGTGCAAAAATTCTATAACTAAAAAGTACACTCAGCATCAAATTAAATATCATAGCTGCATAACGAGTCTTTTCAAAATGAGCTAAACGGTATGTCCAATAACTCACGATATTTACCAATTTTGAAACGCTGTTATAGAGTGAAACTTCAAAAAGCGGTTTTACATGTACATCAAAAATTGCATCACTGAATTTTGTTTCATGCTCCCCAATATTTTGTTTAAGCAGTCGTTCTCGTGGGTGATATAGCCAGGAAAAAAATCTTCTTATAGGCCCTGCAAAACCTGTTGCAGAATATTGCGTTTTAGCAGATGTTTTATAACCACATCCCCAAGTATGATACACTCTAGTTTTTACATGTAAGACTTTATAAGCAAATATAATCGTAAATGTAATCAGCAATAAAGCAGCTAAAAGAATAATTGGTGAGACAATACCTCCATCATTATTAATCGCATGCATACTTACAATACCCTCTGGGAAAATCTTGGCATATACTGAAACATGCCCTAAATCGGTAAAAACTTTATCAAACCATTGCATATAAAAAGGTGTAAAAAACATCAAAGAAATGAGAACACAAGCCATAAGAATCATACCTGTTTTCATTAAAAAATTGACTTCATGGGCATGTTTGGCATTTGTACTTCTATGTAAGCCTAAAAATGTTATACCAAAAGCTTTTATAAAAGTTGCAATTGCCAGTCCCCCCGTCATTGCAAGAGCAAATATGGCAAAAGGAACAGAAAGCTTCAAACTCATATTTTCTATATGTGTAGAACCCAGCAAAGATTGAAAAATCATCCATTCACTCAAAAAACCATTACTAGGAGGCAAAGCTGTAATAGAAACTGCTGCTAAAAGAAAAGTTATAGCAGTTATAGGCATTGACTTTATAAGTCCACCGTATTTTTCCATATTTTTTGTATGTGTCTGATGTAGAACGCTCCCTGCTCCCATAAAAAGCAGAGATTTAAAACTCATATGATTAAATACATGAAAAAGTGCTGCGATAAAGGCAAAGGTACTGAGCGTTTTAAGTCCGAGGGAATCAAATATCATTCCCATTCCAAAGGCTATAAGAATAATGCCAATATTTTCTATAGATGAGTTTGCCAAAAGAGCCTTAATATCATTTTCATTCATAGCATATAAAATTCCCACAAGAGCAGAAACCGAACCTATAATTAAAATAAAAATACCCCATTCTAAAGGCCAAGGATACATTACATCAAACAAAAAGCGTATCATTCCATATATAGCAACTTTAAGCATCACCCCACTCATCAAAGCAGAAACAGGAGAAGGTGCAGCAGGATGAGCATAAGGCAACCATACATGAAGAGGCACTGCTCCAGCTTTACTTAAAAACCCTATCACAAGCATTAAAAAGAGTAACGTGGGATAAGGAAAAAGAGAGGCAAACTCTTTCATTTGTGAAAAACTCATATCTAAATTACCATTAGTAATAACTAGAAAAAACATCAGCAAAAAGATAAATCCAAGATGTGTCATAAAAAAATAAAATTTGGCTGCTTTTATAGTCTTCTCTGCTTCTATTTCTGTCAAAATCAGTTGCCAACTCGTAAGACTCATAAGTTCCCAAAAGAAAAGAAATACAAGAGCATTTGAGGCAACTACAACCCCAAGCATAGAAAAAATAAAACCAAAATAGTGTACAAGATAATGCGTTTTTCTTTGAATATGTGGGAGATACCCAAAGGAATAAAAAAGGTTAGGAATAGCACCTAAAATAATAAGTGCAACAAAAATAAGTGATAGTGTATCAAACTGAAACATTTTTTTACCAACTCCAGAGAATTTATCAAACGGAGGGCTGTTGTATGAAGAAAAAGCAGTCCTTAATTATTTGATGGAATTATACTTCAAAATTGATTAATTTATGTTTATATATTTTGAAAGTACTCTTTTGTTCCTTTGTTTTGTATAGCCCCAGAAATTTTTTCAAGTCCATCCAAATATGCCCCACTCCGCAAAGTAATTTCTTTTTTCTTCGCCAAATCAAAAATAGTTATGGCTTGTTTTTGCATAAGGTTTTGAAGTTTCTCATTCACTTCTTTCTCTTCCCAATAGTATCCCGCTCTATTTTGAACCCACTCAAAATAACTCACACTCACACCTCCGGCATTAGCAAGAACATCAGGAATAACAATACACTCTTTCGCTTCTAACATATCATCAGCCACAGAGTCAATCGGTCCATTTGCGATTTCAAGTATAAGCTTTGCTTGTATTTTATTTGCATTTTTTTCTGTTATTTGGTTTTCCATTGCGGCGAGGACTAAAACATCTACATCAAGCTCAAGTAACTCTTCATTAGAAATCACTTCATTTTCAGCCTCTTCACAAATTGACACATCACAATAAAGCATTGCTTTGAGCTCTTTATGACGTTTACGATGAAACATGATTTTTTGCGGATCAAGCCCCTCTTTTGAATAAATTGCCCCTTTTGAATCAGACAAAGCAACAACACTAAAGCCCGCTTCTTTTGCAAGTCTAGCAAAATGGTACCCTGCATTTCCAAAACCTTGTACAGCAATTTTCATCTTTTTTGCTTGCACTTTATTATAAGTGAGCCATTGCTGTAGTACATACAAAGCACCCTGCCCCGTTGCAGCTTCACGCCCCTGCGAACCGCCAAGATAAATTGGTTTTCCCGTAATAACACCGGGAAGCTGTTCTCTCATAATCTGATTATACTCATCTGCCATCCAACCCATAATTGTTGCATTTGTGTACATATCCGGTGCCGGTATGTCCCGTTTTGGACCTATAATGTCT
>Ga0256829_1003890_pt1 | contig 10063 bp, 6 predicted proteins | sample 131447metaG_FD_185979 | JGI IMG/M metagenome (GOLD analysis project Ga0256829, IMG submission 185979) | Hydrothermal vent microbial communities from Lau Basin, Pacific Ocean - 131-447 | ecosystem: Environmental > Aquatic > Marine > Hydrothermal vents | place: Pacific Ocean: Lau Basin | collected...
AGGGCAATATCGGCTATCGCATCCTTGATAACAATACCGCAGGGCAAGCGACACCACGGGCCGTCGCCGATCACTTCAGCGCCGAATTCGCGCTGCGCCAGTTCATAGCCCCAGTTGCGGAAGCCGCCCTCGGTGAATTTCATGATGTTGCCTTTGTGCACCAGCGTCACCGAGCTCAACTCGTTATCGATGGCGTACTGAATGGCGGCGCGTACCAGCCGTTCGGTGCCTTCACGCGACACCGGCTTAATTCCGATGCCGGAGCTCTCCGGAAAGCGGATTTTGTTCACGCCCATCTCATCCTGCAGGAAGCCGATCACTTTTTTGGCCTCGTCACTGCCCTCAGGCCACTCGATGCCGGCATAGATATCCTCGGTATTTTCACGGAATATCACCATATCGACCAGTTCGGGCCGCTTCACCGGCGACGGTACGCCGGTGAAGTGTTTCACCGGACGCAGACAGACATAGAGATCGAGTGTTTGACGAATCGCCACATTCAGTGAGCCCATGCCGCCGCCGATCGGCGTGGTCAGCGGCCCTTTCAGCCCGACCAGATATTCGCGCATGGCGGCAAGCGACTCCTGCGGCAACCATACATCGTCGCTCTGGCCATACATATTCCAGGCTTTTTCGCCGGCGAACACCTCCATCCATGCAATACTGCGCTGACCGCCATACGCCTTTTCAACCGCTGCATCGAGAATGGCCCGCGTCGCCTGCCAGATATCGGGGCCGATGCCGTCCCCCTCGATAAAGGTGACGATGGGATTGTCGGAGACCTGCAGGGTTCCATCCTCGCCCATGCTGATCTTGTCGCCGTTTTCAGGCACAGTGATTTTTTCAAATGTCAGATTTTGTTCGGATGACATAGCGGAACCTCGTTTGTCGAAATGGTATTTATTCAGGAGCGGACTGTCTGCTCTGTTTGATTCGCGCAGCTTGCTGCGCCTTGCGTTTGGCCTCCAGCGCCTTTCTGCGCGCCCGATCGTAGTGCTCGTTACGGATCGCATCGGCCGCTTCATCGAGCGCCGATTCAGCGCTTTTCAAGTAGGCGTCCGCCCTGCCCTGTTGACCGGGCAGCGCATGCGCCATCTTGATGGCCGAGCGCGCATCGCTCATCTCCTGCACAGGCGGTTTCAGCGCACAGGATGCCAGTATCAGCAGCAGAAAAAATAGAAGCCGTTTCACAGAAGGCATCATCTTATCTTTCCCGATTGATGTCAATGCAGCTTGTGTTCAACCACAGCCAAAAACCTTTCACCTCAGAGGGAGACCAGACAGATTAAAAAATTTAACCGCAGATAAACGCAGATAAACACGGATAGAGCCTACTAACCCATGACCGACTTTGAATGTGCTTTTTATCTGCGTTCATCCGCGTCCATCTGCGGTTCCCGCCCCTCGTTTTTGACTGTTCTCTGACCTGAAACGCTTTTGAGTCTGGTGCTTAGTCGTTGGCCTGAATCATGCGGCGTTTACGCAGCCCCAGCTCTTTCCACTGTTCATCGGCCACTTCACCGGGCGCTTCCGACATCGGATCAGCCGCTTTCTGCGTTTTCGGAAAGGCAATCACATCGCGAATAGAGTCCACATCCACCATCAGCGACAACACGCGATCCAGACCGAAAGCCAGGCCGCCGTGCGGCGGCGCGCCGTAGGTCAGCGCCTTGAGCAAAAAGCCGAACTTGGCTTCGGCCTCTTCATCGGAGATATTCAGCGTTCTGAACACCCGCGCCTGCGTCTCCGGATTGTGAATACGAATCGAGCCGCCGCCGATCTCAGTGCCGTTCCAGACCAGATCGTAAGCCTGCGAACGCATATTCAGCGGATCGGTTTCAAATTTATCGAGATCCTCGTCATACGGCGCGGTGAACGGATGGTGCAATGCTTCCGGCCGCTTCTCATCCTCATTCCACGCGAACATCGGGAAATCGACCACCCAGACAAAGCGGTGATCGCCTTCGGCAATCAGATTCAGATCGTGGCCGAGCTTCACGCGCAGATGCCCCAGCGCATCATTCACCACCGTGGCGTCGCCGGCGCCGAAAAACAGCAGGTCGCCATTTTCCGCTTCCGTCGCCGCCAGCATATCCCTGAGCACATCCTCGGGCAGGAATTTCACAATCGGCGACTGCAGGCCGCCGGGCAGATCATCCTTATCATTGACCTTGATCCAGGCCAGACCACGCGCACCATAGATGGAAACGAATTTGGTATAATCATCGATCTGTTTACGCGTCAGAGCGGAAGCGCCGCCCGGCACGCGCAACACTTTGACCAGTCCACCCTTCTCGGCCGGCTCGCGGAACACCTTGAACTCGACCCGTTTCATCAGCTCGGTGATATTGACCAGTTCCAACCCGAAGCGAACATCGGGACGATCCAGACCATATTTGTCCATGGCCTCGGCATATGTGATGCGCGGGAACGATTCCGGCAGATGAATGCCCACGCCGGCATCGAACATGGCGCGCAGCAAGCCTTCGGCCACGGCCATCACATCTTCCTGATTCACAAACGACAGCTCCAGATCCACCTGCGTGAACTCCGGCTGCCGATCGGCGCGCAAATCCTCGTCGCGGAAACAGCGGGCGATCTGGAAATAGCGATCCATGCCGGCCACCATCAGCAGCTGTTTGAAAATCTGCGGACTCTGCGGCAGCGCATAAAAGGAACCGGGATAGACCCGCGACGGCACCAGATAATCGCGCGCCCCTTCCGGCGTCGACTTGTTCAGAATCGGCGTTTCAATTTCAAGGAAATTCTGGCTGTCGAGATAGTTGCGCGCGGCATGGGTGACGCGATGGCGCAGCTCCATATAGGCCTGCATTTTGGGCCGGCGCAGGTCCAGATAACGGTATTCCAGCCTGATCTGCTCGGAGGTGTCGCAATCGTCTTCCACCATAAACGGCGGCGTCTCGGCGCGGTTGAGCACATTGATCCTCGAAATCTTCACTTCGATTTCACCGGTAGGCAGTTTCGGGTTAATCGTCTCCTCGGAGCGCGGAATCACCTCGCCGACCACCTCGATCACATCCTGCTGCCGCATCGAATGGGCCAGCTTGTGCATATCGGGCGTGTCCGGATGCGCCACCACCTGCACCAGGCCCGAACGGTCGCGCACATCAAGAAAAATCACGCCGCCATGATCGCGGTTGGTCTGCACCCAGCCGTTCAGGCGCACCTGCTGACCGATATGCATGGAACTGAAATCTCCACAATGTGTGCGTGGCAACATCGCTAACTACCTCCGGGACAAGCTGTAAAAAAGCTCGCGCACGCTAGCGCCGCCGCCCCGTTCAGGCAAAGAACGATTTTCGTGTTCGCCGGCAGGGCATTCGGGCGTAAAACCCGCGCCCGTAATGGAAGATGCTATGATCGAGACAGCGTGAGAATAAAGCCCAGCCCGATCAACGCGGCTGCGAAGATAACGCTCATGGTTGAGCCTTGATTAGCGGCTGTCCAGGCCAGCCAGCCGCCGCCGGCAGCGCTCAGCAAGGCGCCGGCGAATAACGGCAGGCGCGAGGGTTCCGCGCTAAAACTGACGCTGCCCTCTTCGATGCGCGTCAACACGCCGTCCACTTTTTGGGGCAACAGCATCCAGTCTCGCAGCTGATGGCGCAGTTCTCCTGCCAGCGCTTCGGTTTTTCCGACCGGTCCTATATGACGCGTCACCCACTCCTTGATCAACGGTCGCGCCAGCATCCAGATATTGACCTGATCGGCCAACTCTCTGGCCACCCCTTCGATCACCACCATGGTTTTCTGCAGCAATAGCAATTCGGTCTGCGTCTCCATTTTGAAACGTTCGGTCACCGCAAACATGCTCATCAACAGCTCGGCAATCGAAATCTCCGCCAGCGGACGGTTAAAAATCGGTACGGCGATTTCACGCATGGCGTCTTCAAAGGCCGAGATATCGGTATCGGCCGGCACATAACCCGCCTCAACATGCACTTCGGCGGCGCGGCGGTAGTCCTCCTGCAAAAATGCCATCAGCATTTCGCCGATATAACGGCGCGACTTCAGATCCAGACGCCCGACAATGCCGAAATCGACGAGGATAATATCGCCGTTATCGGCCACGAAAATATTGCCCGGATGCATATCGGCATGAAAATAGCCATCCACAAACACCATGGTGAAAAACAGTTCGGCGGCCCGCTCGCAGAGCTTCAGACAATCGTGCCCGGCCGCCTCCAGCGCCTGTTTTTCATCAATGGGGATGCCTGAAATGCGTTCGGTCGTCAGCACCTCTGTGTGGGTATACTCCCATAACACGTCCGGAACCCGCACGCCGTCGAAACCGACAAAATTTTCAGCGAAACGGCTGGCATGGGCCGCTTCGGCGCGCAGATTCAGCTCGCCGCGAATGGTGACGGCGAACTCCTCAATCACGCGCGGCGCTTTCAGACGTTTGTATTCGGTAAAGTAGCGATCAAACAGGGCGGCCAGCAGCTTGAGAATGGCCAGGTCCGACTCAATGGTGCTACTGATATGATCGCGGCGCACCTTGACCGCCACGCGTCGGCCATCCTTGAGTTCGGCAAAATGCACCTGCGCAATCGAGGCTGCCGCCACCGGCTGCTCATCAAAAGCGGCGAAGACGCCATCCGCGCCGGTCAGCGGCTTTTTGAAGCTGCGCTCAATAACGGCGCGCACCCGCGCAAACGGCTCCGGCGGCACATCATCCTGCAGCTTTTTCAACTCCAGCGCGATCTCCAGCGGCAACAGATCGACGCGGGTGGAGAGCATCTGACCGAACTTGATAAAGGTCGGCCCCAACTCCTCCAGCACCCGTCTGATCTGCGCACCAAGATCCTTGGGCAGCTCATCGCCGCGAAACAGCTGCACCAGCCAGACATAGGGATAAAACAGACGCATGCGCACGGCCAGCGCCGCCAGCCCGTGACTGGCCAGGATATGGCCGATGCGCATCAGGCGCAGGTTACGGCGAATATTGGCGGGCAGTCTCATCGCGTGGTTATGGCTCCGCTTTCGACGACAGGGCTTGCAGTTTATGTTCCAGCCGGGTCACGCGCCCTTTGCAGCGCGAAATCTGATGCGCCAGATGCTCCACCCCGGCCTGCCAGGCCTGCAGGCGTTCGCCATCCGGGATATCCATCTCATGCAGACTGCCGGCGACAGCCTGACGCGATGATTCGCTCAGCTTCTGCTCCGCCGCAACCAGCGCATGCGCCGCCCGTGCCACGCGGGAACCGAAAAAATCGCCGAAAGCGGCGCGCAGTTCACGCTCCCAGTCCAGATCGGCGGCGGCGAACAGCTTTTTGAAGCGCAGCATGGCATCGGAATCGCCGGAGAGTTGCAGTACCTGCTGGAAAACCAGATCGTCCGGATCTTCATGACCGAAACACATACGGGCGAAACCGGAGGTGGTCGCATTCAGGCGCACATCCACGTCGCCCTCATAACTGGAATGCACCCAGGCCTTGCCGCGGCTGAAGCCGAGAAACATGAGCGCCCCAGTATCGCGCACATGAATACGGAAGACGCGCCCTTCCAGATCATCCAGATACGATTTCAACGATGCATCGCGCGAAAACACCAGTTCCAGCACCGTTGTCATCACCACGCACTGCACCGGCACCGGAATCAGTCTGAGCGGCAGAAACATCACACTCACAGCGCACCTCCTGTGACAGAGCTATAATCAGGCATAGGACTTATACGACCCATATGACCTATAAGACTTATCCGGCTCAAACCTTATATCCTCGATGCAGGGCGACAATGCCGCCGGACATATTGGTATGCTTCACCAGTTCGAAGCCGGCATTGGCGATCAGTTTGGCGAAGCGCTGCTGATCGGGAAAGCGGCGGATCGATTCTACCAGATACTGATAAGAGGCCCGGTCGCCGGTCACCTTTTCGCCGATCAGCGGAATCATGTTAAATGAATAGGCGTCATAGATCACATCCAGCCCCGGCAGCACCGGCCGTGAAAATTCCAGACAGATAAACTGGCCGCCCGGCTTGAGCACCCGGTGGAACTCCGCCAGCCCCGCCTCGATATCGAGAAAGTTGCGTATGCCGAAGGCGATGGTGACGCAATCAAAACTGTTGTCGGCGAACGCCAGTCTCGTGCCATCCGACTGAATGCAGTCCGCCCGGCCCGGCAGCAGACCCGCGTCAATCACCCGGCGCGCGCCCTCCTGCAGCATCGGGCCGTTTAGGTCGGTTAAGATCACCCGGCCGGCCGGGCCCATTTTGTTGGCCAGTCCGATGGCGATATCGCCGGAACCGGCCGCCACATCGAGCACGCGAGAGCCGGAGCCGATGGCCGCCCGGGCGATCATGGCACGCTTCCACAAGCGATGCATGCCGCCGCTCATCAGATCGTTCATGATGTCATATTGGCTGGCCACGGAGGAGAACACCCCCATCACGCGGCGAACCTTCTCCTGCCCGCTGACCGTTTCATAGCCGAAATGGGTGGCGTCGGATGTCGGCGCAGCGCTGTTTTCCGTATGATTCGTATGGTTTAAGTCATTCATGGGCCGCGCATCGTATCAGGCCGAAGCCCGCGATCCAATCAAAGCCTGAATTTAACACGTTATCCACAGCTTGCGGTGTGCATCCTGTGCATAAACCGTGTATGGATTGTGATTGCCATAACACTATCAATAGTGCATTAAAGTTTCTTGACGCCCAAGATATAGTGGTTACACTGGCGGCCGGGATTTCTGAATCATGAGGGATCATCACTTATCCAGGGGGAATTGCATGCGCGCGAAGAGTCAGGCCGTCAACATTGCATCTGTAGAGAAAAACAGCACGGACGCCGCCGCTGAAATCAGTTTTCAGCCGGCATCGGAAGATATCTGGGATAAAAAGTACCGTCTGAAAGACAAACATGGCCACGCCGTGGATGAAAATATTCAAGCCACTTACGATCGCGTGGCGACGGCGCTGGCAGCGGTCGAGAACGAGGAAAAACGCGAATTCTGGCACAATCGCTTTGTCTGGGCGCTGGCCAACGGCGCCATTCCGGCCGGGCGTATTATGTCCAACGCCGGCGCCGAAGCGCACAAGCCGGCCACCTCGACCATCAACTGCACCGTCTCCGGCGCCATCCCCGATTCGATGGACGGCATTCTCTCCATGGTGCATGAAGCCGGCCTGACGCTCAAGGCCGGCTGCGGCATCGGCTATGAATTTTCCACCCTGCGTCCGAAAGGCGCCTATGTCTCCGGCGCCGGCGCTTATACCTCCGGGCCGCTCTCATTCATGGATATCTACGATAAAATGTGTTTCACCGTCTCATCCGCCGGCGGCCGGCGCGGAGCGCAGATGGGCACATTCGATATTTCGCACCCCGACATCATCGATTTCATCCGCGCCAAGCGCGAAGACGGCCGGCTGCGGCAGTTCAACCTCTCCTGTCTGATTACGCGCGATTTCATGGAGGCGGTGAAACACGACGCCGACTGGGATCTCGTTTTCCCGGCCAGTCAGATGGAGATCGACGACCCCGATACGCGTATCGTATTCAAGCATGTCGCCAATCCGCCCAAAGGCGCGGTGAAAGATGATCGTGGACTGGTCGCCTGCCGGGTCTACAAAACCCTGAAAGCGCAGCGCTTGTGGGATGTCATCATGGCCTCCACCTACGACTACGCCGAGCCTGGCTTCATTCTGATTGATGAAGTGAATGAATTGAATAACAACTGGTTCTGCGAAGAGGTGCGCGCCACCAACCCCTGCGTCACCGCCGACACATGGGTGCAGACGGCAGACGGCCCGCGTCAGGTCGCCGATCTGCTCGGTCACGGTTTTGAAGCCATGGTGGATGGAAAACCGCACGCCACAAGCGCGCGCGGTTTTTTCAAAACAGGCCATAAAAACGTGTTGCGCCTGCAAACCAGCGAGGGATACGCACTGCGCCTGACCGGCAACCATCGGGTTCGTAAGGTCACCGAGATCACGCGCTGGTCATGCCAGACGGAGTGGGCTGAAGCAGATGCGCTTCAGGCCGGCGATAAAATTCTGTTGCATGAGCACAAGGATCTGTCCTGGCCCGGTGAGATGAACCGACAGCAGGGCTATTTGCTCGGCCTGCTGCTTGGCGACGGCGTGCTCAACAACGATGCCGCCATACTTTCAGCCTGGCCGGCCAGGCAGGCCGTCAACGCTGCAACCGGCCTGCGCGCCGATGGCGCCTACGCCTTGATGCAGGAAGCCGAACAGGCTGCGCGCAGCTTGCCGCACCGCAGTGATTTCGGCGGCTGGCATGAAATCAGCGGGCGCGGTGAATTCCGCCTGAAATCGGCGCCCTTGCGGGATCTGGCCTTCAAACTCGGCATGCAGCCGGGCGCAAAAGCCATTACGCCGGCTATGGAGCGGGACAGTTCGGATTTTTATGAGGGTTTTTTGCGCGGCCTGTTTGACGCCGACGGCTCGGTGCAGGGCTCGCAGGCCAAAGGCGTTTCCGTTCGGCTGTCGCAGAGCGATCTGCCCTGCCTGCAGGCCGTACAGCGGATGCTGCTGCGTTTGGGCATTGCCTCAACGATTTATGAGAATCGTCGCCCGGCGGGAGAGTCACTGTTGCCGGATGGCCAAGGCGGCAAGCGTTATTACGCCACCAAAGCCCAGCATGAACTGGTGATTTCCGGAACCGGCTTGCATGATTTTAATGACCGTATCGGCTTTGCCGATCACGATAAGCAATCGCATCTGTCCACGCTGCTCGGCAACTATAAACGCAAACTTAACCGTGAACGCTTTGTTGCAGAGATCGCCTCGATTACGCCGGATGGCGTGGAAGATGTGTTTGATGTGCAGGTGCCGGGCGTCAACACCTTTGATGGCAACGGCCTGCATGCGCACAATTGCGGCGAGCAGCCGCTGCCGCCGTATGGGGCCTGCCTGCTGGGCAGCGTGAATCTCACCAAATTCGTGCGCAACGCATTTACCGATCAGGCTTACTTCGACTGGGATGCATACCGTGAGGTGATTTCCGTCTTCACCCGCATGCTCGATAATGTGGTGGATATCAATGGTCTGCCACTGGAAAAACAGCGCGAGGAGATCCTCTCCAAGCGTCGCCACGGCATGGGCTTTCTGGGGCTGGGATCGGCGCTAACGATGTTGCGCACCCCTTACGGTTCGGCTGAATCGCTCGAATTTACCGAGAAGATCGCCTACGAAATGGCGCGCACCGGCTTTATCACGGGGATGGAGCTGGCCGAGGAAAAAGGCGTCGCGCCGGCGCTGGAAAAAGAGTATGAAATCACAGCGGAGATGATGGCCAGGCGTCCGGAGATGGCCGACGACGGCATTCAGGTCGGCGACACAGTCAGTGGCAAAGTGCTCTGGGGCAAGTATTCAAAATATATGCAGAAGTTTCTGGCCACCGACCGCGATGAGGACAGGGAACTGATCGAGGCGCTGATCGAGAAGGGGTGCCGCTTCACGCACCACTCTTCCATCGCCCCGACCGGCACCATCTCCCTGAGCCTGGCCAACAACGCTTCCAATGGCATTGAGCCAAGCTTTGCGCACCACTATTCGCGCAACATCATTCGCGAAGGACGCAAAACCAAAGAGAAGGTGGATGTGTTCTCCTACGAGTTGCTGGCCTATCGCGAGCTGATCAATGCCGACGCCATGCCGTTCTCTCAGGATGAAGGCAGCAAACTGCCGGACTATTTCATCAGCGCCGATGAGGTGACGCCGAAGCAGCATGTCGATATTCAGGCCGCAGCGCAGAAGTGGGTCGATTCGTCCATCTCCAAAACTGCCAATGTGCCGACCGATTTCCCCTACGAGGATTTCAAGGATATCTACCTCTACGCCTACGAACAGGGCTTAAAGGGCTGCACCACCTTCCGTTTTAATCCGGAAGCGTTCCAGGGCGTGCTGGTCAAGGAAGAGGATCTGGCCAACACCACCTATAAATTCACGCTGGAAGATGGTTCCGTGGTTGAGGCCAAGGGCAATGAAGAGATCGAATACGACGGCGAAATGCACAGCGCCGCCAACCTCTTCGATGCCCTGAAAGAGGGTTATTACGGCAAGTTTTAGACGTAAACCGGGCTAG
>Ga0256829_1003891_pt1 | contig 10060 bp, 13 predicted proteins | sample 131447metaG_FD_185979 | JGI IMG/M metagenome (GOLD analysis project Ga0256829, IMG submission 185979) | Hydrothermal vent microbial communities from Lau Basin, Pacific Ocean - 131-447 | ecosystem: Environmental > Aquatic > Marine > Hydrothermal vents | place: Pacific Ocean: Lau Basin | collected...
AAACTTAAGCCCAGTAATGTTTTTAAAAACATGGCGGAGAGAGAGGGATTCGAACCCTCGATAGATTTTACTCTATACACCCTTAGCAGGGGCGCGCTTTCAGCCACTCAGCCACCTCTCCTTGTAGTTGCTCCGCTGCAAAACAGCGGAGACCACATTAGCTGGCGGAAGGGGTGGGATTCGAACCCACGGTAGGTTTCCCTACGCCGGTTTTCAAGACCGGTACATTCGGCCAGCTCTGTCACCCTTCCGTTGAGGGGCGCAATATAGCCAGTGTTGTTTCGATTGCAAATGGAAAAGACAATAATGATAAAAATCCCTTAAAATTGCTCGGTCATACGTTTGCCAAGCAGGGTTGGATTGCGTTCTACAATTACACCTGCAGCTTCCAATGCAGCAAACTTTGCTTCTGCCGTACCTTTACTGCCAGAAATAATGGCACCAGCATGTCCCATGCGTTTACCCGATGGTGCGGTTGCACCTGCAATAAATGCGACTACAGGTTTGGAAACATGTTGTTGAATGTATTCGGCTGCCTCTTCTTCTTCAGAGCCACCAATTTCACCGATCATAATGATGCCATCTGTTTGTGTATCAGCTTCAAAAAGTTTAAGGCAATCGATGAACGTCATGCCATGAATAGGGTCGCCACCGATACCAATGCAGGTGCTTTGTCCGAGTTTAGTTTGGGTCAGCTGTTCTACGGCTTCATAGGTAAGTGTGCCAGAGCGTGAAACCACACCAATGCGACCTGCCAAATGTATATGAGCGGGCATGATGCCAATCTTGGCTTGCCCTGGGGTAATAATACCAGGGCAGTTAGGGCCGATTAAGACATTATCTCTGCCCCTTAAGTATGCTTTTACCTTTAGCATATCATCAACAGGGATACCCTCGGTGATGCAAACAATAAGTTTGATGCCTGCATCTGCTGCTTCCATAATGGCATCAGCTGCAAATGGGGCGGGCACATAAATGACACTGGCTTCTGCATTGGCTTGTTTGACAGCATCATCTACTGTGTTAAATACAGGCAGCCCGAGATGGGTTGTGCCACCTTTGTTTGGGGTAACACCACCCACAAAATTGGTGCCATACGCAATCATTTGTTCTGAGTGGAAGGTGCCTTGTTTGCCTGTAAACCCTTGGCAAATGACACGGGTATTTTTGTCTAATAATACACTCATTGTATTGCCTCCGCAGCCAATGTTGCTGCTTCATCCAAATCCTTTGCCCATTGTACATTCAGCTCCGCATCAGCGATAAGCTTTTGCCCTTCTTGTTCATTGGTGCCAACCAAACGCATAACTACGGGTACACGCATAGGGTGTGTTTTGATGGCTTCAAGCAAGCCTTGTGCAATGACATCACAACGCACGATGCCGCCAAAAATATTGACCAATACAGCTTTCACATGTTGATCATCAAACAAAAGTTTAAACGCTTCGCATACCGTTTCTACGGTGACACCACCGCCAACATCTAAGAAGTTGGCAGGTTTTTGCCCTTTGAGTTGAATGATATCCATGGTTGCCATGGCAAGCCCTGCACCATTAACCATGCAGCCAATGGAGCCATCGAGTGCAATATAGTTGAGCCCATATTTGGCAGCTTCGGTTTCTTTGGGGTCTTCTTCATCTAAATCACGTAAATTGGCAACGCTGGGTTGCCGATAAAGTGCGTTGTCATCGACAGAAAACTTTGCATCCAAGGCAACAAACTGATGTTGTGTTGTGAGTACCAAAGGGTTGAGCTCAAGCAAGCTGGCATCTGTTTTGACAAACATGGCATACAATGACTCAGCCAGTTTGCCAAATACTTTAGCATTGTCGCCTTCTAGCCCTAAGAAAAATGCTATTTTTCGACTGATATAAGGCGATAAACCTGAAACAGTGTCCACTTGCACGGTTAAAATACGCTCGGGTGTATTGGCGGCAACTTCTTCAATATCCATGCCGCCATCGGATGAAACTACAAAGCTGATACATTCATGTTCGCGGTCAATTAGCAGACTTAGGTAATATTCATGTTCAATATCGACAGCCGTTTCAATGTATAAACGGTGAACTTCCTTGCCTTCTTTGCCTGTTTGATGGGTAACCAAGGTGCTGCCCATTAAATCATTGGCGGCTTGTTCTACCTCTTCAAGTGATTTGCAAACACGTACACCACCAGCCTTGCCGCGACCACCAGCATGAATTTGTGCTTTAACCACCCAAGTTTCACCACCCAAGAGTTCGGCAATAGCAAATGCTTCATCAGCATGTAATACGGGTTTACCATGAGGCACTGAAATGCCATAGGCTTTGAGTAGTTGTTTAGCTTGATACTCGTGAATATTCATGAAAATACACCCATGTTATCAACTTGCTGAACCAGTTCTTTGACGGATGCTAACGATGTTTTCATGGCTGTTTTTTCTTGTTTGTTTAAGTCCAACTCTATGACCCCTTCCATGCCACCGCCTCCAAGCTTGCATGGCACGCCCATAAAATAATTGTTGATGCCGTATTCACCTTCAAGCCATGCAGCACACGGTAAAATTTTGTTTTGATCTTTTAAAATAGCCTCTGCCATTTCGATAACGGCTGCACCAGGTGCATAAAATGCAGAGCCAGTTTTAAGCAATTGTACAATTTCTGCACCGCCTTGGGCAGTACGTTCACTGATTTTATCAATATCTTCTTTGCTCATCATGTCAGTAAGCGGAATACCGCCCACGGTAGAATACCGCGTAAGCGGAACCATGTTATCGCCATGTCCACCCAATACCAAAGCGGAAACATCGGTGATAGAAACATCCAAAGCTTGGGCAATAAATGAACGCATACGCGCAGAATCTAATACGCCAGCCATGCCGACCACCCGTTTGCGGCAAAAACCTGAAACTTGTTTGGCAGTATAAACCATGGCATCAAGTGGATTGGTCACCACAATAATAATACATTCGGGTGAATGCTTAACGATATTTGCCGTTACTTCAGCAACAATTTTCACATTGGTTGCCAATAAATCATCACGACTCATGCCCGGCCTGCGAGCGATACCAGCAGTAATGACAACCACATCGGAATTTGCAGTATCAGCATAGTCTTGCGTGCCTTTAACGTTGACATCATAACCTAAGATAGGGGAGGCTTCATACATATCCAAGGCTTTGCCTTGGGGCACACCTTCCGTCACATCGAGCAGTACAATATCACCCAGCTCCTTATAAGCGGCTAAAAATGCGGCGGTTGCACCAACATTACCTGAGCCAACAACGGTGAGTTTTTTTCTTGGAAAATAAGCGTTATCATATGGAACAACACCAGACCAGCGCATAAGCGACTCCTTTGAGATGGTTATTGATAAGTCGTAAGATAGCGTTTTATTTTACAAAGGCATAGTCAGTGCTTGCGTTACGGCTTGGAATTGTATTTCTGCGCGATTGCCTTTGAAATGAAAACATTGGGCAAAGGCTGCTTGAGATGGGATTTTGCAAGCAATCCAAACCGTACCTACAGGTTTATCTTTGCTGCCACCATCAGGGCCTGCAATGCCGCTTACCGCAAGTGATAACGTGTTGTTCTCACAACCACGAACAGCACCTTCCGCCATGCTTAGTACAACTTCTTGGCTCACTGCACCATAGGTTTCAAGAAGATGAAGGGGTACACCCACTTCTTCATGCTTGGCTTGATTGCTATACGTTACCCAGCTTCTATCCAATACCGATGATGCGCCAGCGATGGCACCAATAGCTGCGGTAAGTGCACCTACTGTGCAAGACTCTACACAGCGAATTTGCCAATGATTTTGTTGGAGCTTCTGAATTAATTGTTTTGCTTCATTCATTTTATTATAACCCAAACTAAAATAAATAGACCAAGTGCTGCCCCCATGATACCTGCAATTAAATCATCATTGATAATGGAAAACCAATCAGCCCCCCATGTTTCCACTGTTTTAATGGGGAAAGGTTTAAGAATATCAAAGCTGCGGAAGAGAATAAAAGCCAAGGGTAAAAGCATGTTTAAATCAAGTTGAGGGTAAAACAGCAGGATGATGTAAATACAAAGCCATTGTCCAGCCCATTCATCAATGACAATCCAGCCGGGGTCATGGTTTTCACCTTGTGCGACAAGGTGAGGTAATAAATAATAACACACAATAAAACCAATAACTGTAACGTATAATGTTGCCAAACCTAAGCTATGAATCCCCCAAGTTTGTAAAATAAACCAAGCGGGAATAAGAGAAAATAAGCTGCCCCATGTGCCTGGTGCTTTGGGCAACCAACCACTACCAAGCCCTGAGGCAAGCCATTTGAGCATGGATAATGTGAGTGGGGATAGTGTTGAATTATGCAAAATGGTCATAACCTTTGATATTATAGTCCACGATTTCTCCCTCATGTATCAAATGTACACCTTCACCTTTTATACAAGTGCCAATGTGTTGTGCATCTATACTTTGCAGAGCTTGTCGCTTCGATGCAGGGGCTGTACATAATAAAGCATAATCCTCACCGCCGCTTAATATTTTTTTTAAGCAGGCTTCTTTAGTAAAATGAGGTAATAATTGTTGGTAGCAAGCTAAGTTTTGAATGTGTGCCAAATCAATGTATATGCCAAGTGTTGAGCCTTTGGCGATATGCCCTGCATCTTGGAGCAGCCCGTCACTGATGTCGATGCAGCAACGAATACCAAGTTCACGCAAAGTTATACCTTGGTTATATAAAGGTTTGATGTGTTGAAAATGAGGAACAAAACAGCCGTTTTTCTCGCCTTGGAGCCACTGTTTTAAACCAGCCGCCGCCAGCCCCGTGTTGCCTAATAACCAAACATCATCACCAACTTGGGCGTGGGTGCGTAACATGGCTTGTCCTTTGGGCAGTAAACCACCCACAGTAACATTGATGCTATTGCTGTTCGAGCGCACAGTATCACCCCCTGCAAGCTCAACCTTGTGCATTAAACATGCTTGAACAATACCATCGCTCATATTGCTTAAACTTGCAGTATCCTTTGCCATGATGGCAAGCCACAGCCAAGCGGGTGTTGCGCCCATAGCGGCTAAGTCGGACAGAGCTGCGTTGATAGCGCGACCCCCTGCAATATCCAGTGGCATATCTTGCGGCCAATGCACAGCTTCAACGGCAGTATCCGTGCTAACGACCAACTCAAAACCATCAGGAATAGCATGGGTTGAAGCATCATCACCATTACCCACTTGGGTTGTGGGGTGCTTGAAAGGGGTGCGCTGCTGAAATAAGCGGCTGATAGCATCAAACTCTTGATTCATGCTGTGAACTTAGCGCAAGATAAAAAAAAACCAAGCACTGCTTAGCCTATAGATTTAATGGGCTTGGTCTCGGCGCTTTAATAATGCATTAGGTTGACCTGCGCTAGGAGAGTGATGGGAGGAGGAAGGGTTTACTCCATTCATTAAGCTTTTAAAGAATCCTAAATGATTCTTTAAAAGAATCTGTTGACAGCATCCTAAAAGATGCTTACTGTTCGCAATGTGGTCAGGAGGTTGTATGAATACACGAACATCATTTATGGTAGGACGAAAAGATTGGGCTTTCTTTTGTTCATTAATGACTAAAATTAGTGTCAAAAGAGATATCAGAATTGCGCTGCAGCTTGAGCAAGAGCTTAATGATTTTGAAGGACTTAATACAAACAGTGAAGAAGATAGGAAAATTATTTTGGAGTCTTTGTCTTGGGGTATTTTGGATAAGGTTAAAGTTAGTGTGGTATTACCAAAAGAGCTTGTTAATCGTCTCAATGAAAGGTGCAAAGTATGGAATGTACCTAGGTCAATGTTTTTCCACAGGTTTATTGAATATCAAAATGTAGCCACTTTTTATTCTGCTTTTATGCTAGTGAACCCAAGGAAAACATTAGAGCAAAAGTATTATTATCAGTGGCTGGAAAAAGCGAGTCGAAGCTGCCCTGCACTTAATGAATACCGTGAATACTATAACAAAATAAAAGATGATTCTGATCATCCAAGCCATGATGGTGGTGCTTTAAGCGATGAGGATATTTTATACAATTATTTGACTAAGTTTTATCAACGCTTTTTAAATGTTGCTACTGATGATGAAAGAAGACATGAAGTGAACAAAATGGTACCTGATGTAAATCTGGATGACTTGTTTAGTTTTGATGTGGATACGGAGATAATATGAAAGAAAGAATGGGTGATGAATTTGTTTTTACAGCACATGCTAAACAAAGAATGAGACAGCGTGGCATTTCTGGTGTGGTAGTAGAATGGCTATATCGTTTTGGAGAAGAGCGGTATACAAAAGGTGCTTATATCTTATTTTTTAATAAACGCGCAATGAAACGGCTGAGAAAACATTTAGGTTGTACGTTTGCCAAGTTTGAATCACAAGTGAGGAATAACTATCTCATTATTTGTAATGGCGTAATCATTACAGTTGGTCATAGGTATAAAAGGATAAAATAAAATTGGATTTTCGTTACTCACGAATAGTAAGGCAATACGAAGGTAATCATATATCAAAAAGAGGTGTAATATGACAATAAGGATAAAAAAAGTATTCAAGTTTAAAAACACAAAAGCCAACGGTCAGTTGGCAGGAAAAGAAGTTAAACATGAAGTGCCTAAATTTATTTATGAAGAGTTCATAAATATTAAAAATGCGAAATTTTTGATTGAAAAACAGTATAACTCATTAGTGCAACAGCTTGTAAGAGAAGCCTTGTTAGATAAGAATGGAACAACAGAAAAGCACTTGCAATCTATCGAAAGTGTAATTAGCAAGTTCATTGCCTTTGGTAAAGGGGATATAGAACGATGGTGTGATTCTCGAGAATGTGGAGAGAAATTCAAGAAGATACTGGTTAAGATTGCTATGGATAATATTTATATCCCAGAAAATAAAAAAGTTATGCTGATTGATAGGCTGGCAAGCTTAGCTGATAAAGATGACCCGATAGCGGAGTTCCTTTTTACAAAAATTGAAGTGACAGAGCCAGATGTTGATTTTGACTGGGATATAGTGGTCAACCTAGGTAATCCCCCCGAAAAATGTATGAGTTTATAAGTAGAATTTTCTAGTAATCAAAACAGGATGTTTTACGGTGAAGAAATCAAAATATAGCGACAGCCAAATTATTGACACTTTGAAAGAAGCCTGAGGCTTTAGCTGTGCCTGAAACAATAAATGAGTCTTGGTCAATGGGTTTTATGCATGATCAACTTAGTGATGGTTGAAATTACAGTTTTTAATGTGGTTGATGACTTTAACCGTAAGGGCTTAACTATTGAGGCAGACTTTTTACTGCCTGCAATACGGGTGATCGGAGTACTGGATAAAATTAGTGAGTGGCGTGGCAACCCCAAGAGTATTCGCCGCGTAAATTACAGGGTAAAGAGGCTGGATGAAACTCTGCTCATACCCCTAAAGTGGTAATTCTATACCGTGAAAGCAAGTGGTGAAGTACTTCTTTTCTAAGCTAGGTTCTTAAATAAAAGGCTGATGGTATCAAACTCTTGATTCATGCTGTGAACTTAGCGCAAGATAAAAAAAAACCAAGCAGAATCACTGCTTGGTTTTATATGGTATTGCTGGATTGAGCAGTGTTTTTTAGAAACGACTACCAGCCATATAATGTTGAACGGCTGCTTTTTCAGCATTCATCTGACGAATCACATCAGCTGTATGGGTAAGTAAGTGTGCAAACACAGCATAAGCCAACTCTTGATTTTCTTTCATCAAGCTGGTGAAAGCAGAACGTGGTAGTTTATAAATGACACAATCATCACGTGCAGTAACGGTAGCACTGGCTTCGGCAGCGGTTAGAAAACTCATTTCGCCAACCAAGTCACCAGGGTGGACAGTGCCAACCCGCACATTTTCACCATTGCAATCACAATCAATATGCGCAGTGCCTGCATGGATAATGTATAGTGCTTGCCCCATACTTCCTTGTTTTACAATAGTATCACCAGCGCTATATTCAACCACGTCAAATTTTGTGGATAACACGTCGCGTTGTGTGTCATCAAGCTTTTGTCCAAAGAAGTTTTGTTCTAACCAATTAAAATCAATATTCATCTGTGTTGCTCCTCCAAATTCCTCTAAGCTCAATGTAAACAGTCTTTATGTTTTTATCAAGCGACATGCTGCTTATACGTAGAAGCTTAATATAAACGTTGCGCAGAAAAGTTAGCTAGGTCACACAATAACTGTTTAAGTTGCTTGTTTTCTACATCGGGTAATAAATCTATGGCGCGTTTTGCATAAACTTTGGCTTTCAACATGGTGTATGCTGTGCCACCATGTTGCAATACACGGTCTCGAATCCATGCTCTATCGCCTTCATGGTATGGTTTTTCATCGCGCTCAGAAATAATGCGTACCCGTTCTTGTAGTTCAGGGTCTTGCTGCATGGCGTGAATTAGCGGCAAGGTAATTTTACCTTCTTCCAAATCATGACCTACAGGTTTGCCTGCGGCTTCTTCATCAGACAAATAATCCAAAGCATCATCCATGAGTTGAAAGGCAACACCCAAACACATGCCATATTCCGTCATATCTCGAATCACTTGTTCAGATTGACCGCTAACATGTGCGCCAACTTCGGCTGCTGCTGCAAACAATACAGCAGTTTTGCGTTCAATCACTTCTAAGCATTCTGCTTCTGTCATTTCCAAGTGAAAAGTGCGGGAAAGTTGTAATACTTCGCCTTCAGCCAGCGCGTTGGTGACATCAGACATTAATTTTAACATGCCCATGTCGTTGTCTTGCACCAACATTTGGAATGAGCGAGAGAATAAGTAGTCACCCACCAAAACACTGGCTTGATTGCCCCATACTGCATTGGCAGAAGGGGTATTGCGCCTAAAATCAGATGAATCCACCACATCATCATGCAATAATGATGCGGTATGAATAAACTCAACAACCACAGATAAAGGGATATGCCTATCCCCTTTATAATCAAACATCTTGGCAATCAAAAGACATAACAATGGGCGCAGGCGTTTGCCACCACTATTAATAATATAGTGACCAATAGCGGGAATCATAGCGATGTCCGATTGTAGGTTGTCGTGAATGCAGTCATTCACGCGTTTCATATCATCGGTGCACAGTTTGATGGCTTGGTTGAGTGGGTTATCGTTTTTCACGGGTTGAAGCGTAGGGGGTTAAGCGTTTTCGTCAACCAAGGATAACCAAGCTTGGGATAAATCCGTATTGCTGGCAGCGAGAATAGGGCAGCTTAAACGTGATTGTGCAAAAGGATGTTTGCCCTCAAAATCAGTGACCATACAAGCCGCTTCTTCGGCAAGCAATAACCCTGCGGCATAATCCCAAAGTTTTTGACCACCATGCACAATAAATTGCGCCCGCCCTGCAGCAAGCCATGCCCATTCCAAGGCGCATGTGCCAATATTGCGTTGGCTTCGATAATGTTTTTTAGTCACGAGTTGGATGGCGAGAGGTGTTTTAAGACGTTTGAAATCAACAAAACCAATGCAATCATCTAAAGTTTTGTTGGTAGGGATAGGTGTATAGCTTTCACCATTGATGCGTAAACCATTACCCAATGTGGCTGAAAACATTTCACCACGCACAGGGTCATAAATACAGGCTAATACGGGTTTTCCATCTGCAATCAACGCAATAGATATGGCAAATAAGGGCATGGGTGTGGTGAAGTTACCCGTGCCATCTAGTGGGTCAACGCACCAAAACTTACCACCATGATGCAAAGCTTGCAGTTGTTCTTCTTGGCTCATTTCCTCGCCTAAAAAGCCAATAGATGGGTCAAGCGCATATAAAGCTTCTTGGATAAAGGCTTGCGCTTTTTCATCGGTTTCAGTGACGATTGAGCCATCGCTTTTGCGTGTTTGTATAGAAAGTTGGCTTTCAAATGCAGGTAATAAAATATTTTGTCCTGCATCCTTGGTAATGCGTTCAACGTGTTGTAAAAGGTTTAACATAATGATTTCCACGTTGCTAAAGGTATTTTTCGTGCTTTGCCAAAGCCGCCTACCCAATGCACGCTATCTACTTTGATGCGATACAGTG
>Ga0256829_1003892_pt1 | contig 10058 bp, 13 predicted proteins | sample 131447metaG_FD_185979 | JGI IMG/M metagenome (GOLD analysis project Ga0256829, IMG submission 185979) | Hydrothermal vent microbial communities from Lau Basin, Pacific Ocean - 131-447 | ecosystem: Environmental > Aquatic > Marine > Hydrothermal vents | place: Pacific Ocean: Lau Basin | collected...
TGATCCGCCTTAAACTGCTTGCCCAGCGCTTCTCCAAAAGCCACTGCCTTGGCCGCAATCACATGCATCAACGGCCCGCCCTGAATACCGGGAAAGATGCGCGAATTAATCTTTTTCGCCAGTTCATCGTCATCACACAAAATCATACCGCCACGCGGGCCGCGCAGAGTCTTGTGGGTGGTAGTTGTAATCACATGCGCATGGCCGGCCGGCGTCGGATAGGCACCGGCGGCAATCAGGCCTGCATAGTGCGCCATATCCACCATCAGCAATGCACCGACTGAGTCGGCAATCTTGCGCATGCGGGCAAAATCAATCTGGCGCTCATAAGCGGAGGCACCGCCGATAATCAGTTTCGGGCGTTGAATTTCAGCCTTTTTCTGCATGACATCATAATCAATCTGTTCATTATCTTTGCGTACGCCATAAGCCACGACTTCATACAGGCGTCCGGAAAAGTTTACCGACGACCCGTGCGTCAAATGACCGCCATGCGAAAGATCCATACCCATGATCGTGCCACCGGTCTTCAAGGTAGCCATATAGACGGCCATATTGGCTTGTGAGCCGGAATGCGGCTGTACATTGGCGTGTTTAACGCCAAATAGTTCACATGCCCGCTCCTGCGCCAGACGCTCCACCTTGTCCATATGCTCACAACCACCGTAATAGCGGCGCCCGGGATAACCCTCGGCATACTTATTGGTCATAACCGATCCCTGAGCCTGCATGACGGCTTTGGATACGATATTCTCGCTGGCAATCAGTTCCAGCGTATGCTGCTGACGACCAAGCTCTGCATTAATAGCCTCTACAACCACTGTATCACTCAATGGCGCATTAAAAAATTGACTGCGATCGGACATAGGTTCTCCTCAAATTCAAAAAAAACGGGAATAGATATACGTTCAATCCCGCTCTGTGCTTCACCGGCCTGTGTCGGTCACAGCAGGTGCGCATTATGTCGAAAACGGATGCCTGCGTCATCCTTGATTTGAATAGATACGTGAAGGGTGAGCTGTGACGCGCTAGACTTTGCCGATGCGTATCATTCATTCATGGGAAGAAGCAAAGGCGTTGAGCGAGCTCAAAGGCGGCGCCATCACCGTCGGCAACTTTGACGGCGTACACATGGGCCACGAGCAGGTGCTGGCTGAAACACGCGGGCATGCGCTGCGTGCCCGCGGTCCCACCATTGTCGTTACCTTCGAGCCGCATCCGCGCGCTGTACTGTTTCCCGAAGAAGCCCCGCGCCGCCTGTGCCATGTGCATGAACGCCTGCAATATCTGAAACAGGCAGGTACCGACGCCGTACTGCTGCTCGAATTCAGCCGGGACATGGCAGCATGGTCGGCCGATAAATTTTCGCACATGCTGTTCGACACATTTGCTTTCCGGCATATCCACGTCGGTTACGATTTTGCCTTTGGTCATGATCGGCAGGGCCATGTCGAGACCTTGCGTCAATTGGGCGATGAAATGGGCTTCACCGTTTCCGAGGCCGCCGCCTTTGCCATGCTGGGTTCCGTCGTATCCTCATCGCGTATTCGTTCGGCCGTGGAGGCGGCGGATTTCAATTTGGTGACACAACTGCTGGGTCGGGATTACGCTATTGTAGGCGAGGTACTGCATGGCGACAAACGCGGTCGCATAATGAATTTTCCGACCGCCAATATTGATGTTGCGGATCTGGTCCATCCGCCGACGGGCATCTATGCTGTGCGCGTCAAGACAGAAGAGCGTCACTGGCTGGGCGCTGCTTATCTGGGTTATCGTCCAACCTTCAATGGTCGCAGCCTGCTGCTGGAAACACATATCCTTGATGATTCGCCTGATGTGTACGGGCAGTGGCTGAATGTATCGTTTGCACAACGCATCCGGGAAGACCGTACATTTACCGGCCATACCGACCTCGCCGAACAAATTGCTCTCGACTGCGTGGCCGCCCGGCGGATACTCGCGACCGGAGTAGGTCCGTGACGTTATTACCCCTGCCCACATTATCCACCAGGACAGTCGACCTGCTATTAAATAACTGCGTCATAGCTGAACGCACCAGATGGTCGGTGCTGAAAGCCTCAGGACCTGCGCTTCGCGACTACCTGCAAGGTCAAATCACGCAGAATATGGACCGACTGACAAACACGGCGGCTATCCACGGCGCCATCCTGACTCCGCAAGGCAAAGCCATTAGCGAACTCTACCTGCTCGAAGGATGCCACGATGAACTGCTCCTGCTGACACCTGTCGACACGGCCAACGCCACTGTCGCTCGCCTGCGCCAGTTTGCCCTCGGCCATACGCTGCGCACGGGTATTGTGGAGAGCATGTCTGTCTACTCTGTTCAGGGGACGCACGCCAGTTCCATCCTGCAGAGGCTCGAACTGGCGGAGCCGGGGGTGGACTGGCTAAGTTGCAGTCATCATGCCGATGCCGATCTTCATGCCATGGTGATGCCGCAGTCACCGCACGGCTACTGGATCATTGTCCCGCAAACATGCATGCAACAGTTTTCCGGCCAGCTCCATCGCGTGGATGAAAATGAAGTCGAAGCCATGCGTATTATACGTGGCCTCCCCTGTTTCGGCATGGAATGGGATGCAAGCATCCATCCGCTCAATGCCAACCTGATCGAGTTCGATGGCGTTTCATTTGAAAAAGGCTGTTATGTCGGACAGGAGGTCACCAGCCGCCTGCACTGGCGCGGCGGCATTAAAAAGAAACTCTATCGTGTCGCTATCGACGGGCACCCCGATTTACTCCCCTGCCCGATCAGCACCAGTGTCGCCATCGGTGTACTGAAGTCCGCTGCTATTGATCATGAAGGAAACTGTGTTGGTATTGCCTGGCTGCCGATCGAAACTGCCGAATCAGCTGCGCCGCTAAGCCTGGACAATGGCGTCATGCTCAAAGTACTGGAGGTATGTCATGCCTGACGTATTTATCTGGTATCATGCAGATGCGGCGTTGGAAGCATCCCTGCTGCAATGGCTGCATGAGGTGGAAGACAAGGCTGGAATACGCGGCAGGCTGTATATCCGCAAACAGGAGAGTGGCGCTACCTTCATGGAAGCATACGCGGATGTATCCGGCGCTACCATCAATCGAATCGAAAATCTGGCAGAGAAACAGCCTGTTTTTGAGCATATCACCCGCCGCTGTGAAAGCTTTATCGACATTAGCAGATAGGGACTTAACCCGCATTCACGCCAATTCGGATTGGTGAGAGTCATCCCGTCCACCTCCATCAGCAATGACGCGCTTCATTATCAATGCTATGGTTCAGACCGATTTTTTGTCAGGAGCGCTTTCCATGTCCGGTCATAATAAATGGTCCAGCATCAAGCATAAAAAGGCAGCCGTAGACGCCAAACGCGGCAAGATTTTCACCCGTTATATCCGAGAGATAACTATTGCCGCCCGCATGGGAGGCGATGATGTCGATGCCAATCCCCGGCTGCGGGCAGCAGTTACTGCTGCCAAGGGCGCCAATATGCCCAAGGATAATATTGATCGTGCTATTTCCCGTGGGGCCGGCGGCGATGAGGGCAGCAATATTGAGGAAGTGCGGTACGAGGGTTATGGTCAGGGCGGCGTAGCTATTCTGGTCGATTGTATGACCGATAACCGCAATCGTACCGTGGCCGATGTCCGGTCAGCCTTTCATAAGAGTGGCGGCAGCATGGGCGAGGCCGGCTGCGTAGCCTGGATGTTTCATCAGAAGGGGCAATTCATATTTGATAACGCCGCCGTTGATGGCGAACAACTGATGGAGGTGGCTATGGAAGCCGGCGCTGACGATATTGAGGAAGATACCGAATGTACGGCAGTCTATTGCACGCCGATGGACTTTAGCTCAGTGCATCAGGCGCTCCATGCCGCAGGGCTGGAAGCCCAGGTGGCCGAAATTTTGTGGATACCGAAAAACACCATAGCAGTGGAAGGTGAAACCGCTGAAAAACTACTGGGGCTGATTGAGCGACTGGAAGATTTGGACGACGTGCAGCATGTTTATGCCAATTATGATATTACCGATACGGAAATGGAACGGATTGCAGGCGTTGCCTGAGCGTGCGCATCCTCGGCGTCGATCCCGGATCACAAAAAACCGGCGTTGGTATTATTGATGTACAGGGCAACCGCATACGCCATGTGCATCATAGCGTCATCCGCTGCGGCAAAGGTGATTTCGACGCCCGTCTGCACATACTGTTTAGCGGTCTTAAATCGGTCATCGCAGAATTTCGACCATCCAAGGCTGCTATTGAGGATGTATTTGTATCTAACAATGTGAATTCAGCACTGAAGTTAGGGCAGGCGCGCGGGGCCCTGATCGCCGCATGCATGGATTGCAGCCTGCGTGTTACCCCCTACTCCCCTACCAAAGTCAAACAGGCGGTAGTCGGCTTTGGCCGTGCAGACAAGGCTCAGATACAGCATATGATACGCATGCTGCTGCATCCGCCCGAGCCGCTGGCGGAGGATGCCGCAGATGCGCTTGCCGTAGCCATCTGTCATGCGCATCATGCCCCCATGCAATCTTTCATGGATAAAGTATGATCATGCGGGGAAAACTACTATGATCGGCTGGCTATCCGGCACAGTCAGGGTACTGGACCCGACCGGAGGCGTACTGCTGGATACCGGTGGCATTGGTTATGATGTTACAGTCAGCCTGCAAACACTGTGTAAACTCAGACAGGGAGAAGCTGCTGAACTGTCGATTCATACCTACGTCCGGGAAGACCAGATCACCCTGTTCGGCTTCAGCAATGCCAGTGAACGTGTGATTTTCCGTAAGTTGACCAGTGTTTCCGGCATCGGCGCACGTATGGCGCTGAACCTGATGGGTGGTATGAGCACTGAAGATCTGGTTTGCGCTATTGAGCAGTCCGATGATCTCTCCCTTGCCCGCACCCCCGGCATCGGCAAGAAAACCGCCCAACGTCTGATCCTGGAGTTGCAGGGCAAGCTGGGCGGCGCGCCAGCTGAGGGTGGATCGATGATCGGCAACAAGGCGGCTGAGGTGCGTTCGGCGCTGACCAATCTGGGCTACAGACCGGCCCAGATTGATATCGCTCTGAAACGCATTGAGCTGGCGGACTTTGAAACCATGTTTCGCGCCGCCTTAAAGGCCATGGGCTAAGCATGCGAACAGAACGGGAAAAGGAACAGGATAAACACGACAGACTGATTGATAGCACGGCCAATCAGACCGACACGTGGGATGCGGCTCTGCGTCCGAAAAAATTGGCTGAATATGTCGGTCAGGAAAAGATTCGTGCCAATCTTTCGGTCTATATCAAGGCAGCCAGGGCGCGCCATGAATCGCTGGATCATGTGCTGCTTTACGGCCCTCCCGGACTTGGTAAAACCACGCTGGCCAATATTATTGCCATGGAAATGGGCGTGCATATCCGCGCCACTTCCGGCCCGGTCATTGAACGTCCGGGCGATCTGGCCGCCATGCTTACCAATATAGAAGAAGGAGATGTACTGTTTATCGATGAAATTCACAGGTTAAGCCCGCAGGTTGAAGAGATACTTTATCCGGCTATGGAAGATTTTCAGCTCGACCTCATCATCGGTCAGGGGCCGGCTGCGCGCTCGATCAAGATGGATATACCGCGCTTCACCCTCGTTGGCGCAACCACTCGGGCAGGCCTGTTAACCAATCCATTGCGCGACCGTTTCGGCGTTATTGAACGACTGCAATTCTACTCGCATGCGGAACTGACGCTCATTGTCGAGCGCTCTACCAACTTGCTTAATATCCAGACCGACCACAGTGGCGCCCTGGAAATCGCCCACCGCTCACGCGGCACTCCGCGTATTGCCAACCGCCTGCTGCGCCGGGTACGTGATTTCGCCGAAGTCGAGCATAACGGCATCATTACCGGCGATGTCGCCGATTCCTCACTGAAGCGATTGGAAGTCGATCATCTCGGCCTGGATCATCAGGACCGCCGTCTGCTGGCGGTCATGATCGATAAATACAATGGCGGACCGGTCGGGTTGGATACGCTGGCAGCATCAATATCGGAGGAGCGCGATACCATCGAAGATGTACTCGAACCCTATCTGTTGCAGGAAGGCCTGATTGCCCGCACACCGCGCGGGCGCACGGCCACGCCACTGGCCTATGCGCATATGAACCGGGAGCTGTCTGCGGCCCTGCAACAGGCAAAAAAACAGGAGTCACTGCTATGACAAGCTTCTCGGAAAGTATGGCTGTACGCGTTTATTATGAAGATACCGATCATGGCGGCGTGGTGTATTATGCCAATTACCTCAAATTCATGGAGCGCGGGCGCAGCGAATTCCTGCGCGCGATTGGCATGGAACTTGATGCCATTGAGTCCGAATTCGGCGTACTCTTCGCCGTTACGGAGGCTCAGATCCGCTATCAAAAACCGGCCCGTTTCAACGACCTGCTTGATGTGGAAAGCAGCCTGACCGAGATGCGCGGTGCTCGGCTTGCTTTCAGCCAAAGCATTTACCGGCAGCCATCACATAAGCAAGTATGCGCAGCTACCATCCGCCTGGCTTGCATCAAACGGGATGGCGGTGTTTGTCGCATTCCCGCCCCGCTCATTGGAAAATTACAGAACCACCTCAACAAGGAGCACGTATGAGTCAGAACCTCTCCATCCTGCATCTAATCCTCAATGCCGGCTTCATCGTGCAGGGCGTACTGATCCTGCTAATGCTGCTGTCGCTGATGTCATGGGCGATTATTTTCAATAAATGGCGCCTGTATCGCAAAACACGTCGCGAGACGGAGGCATTCTCGCAGTCATTCTGGGGCGGCACCGATATGGACACTGTGCTGGCCGGCATTCCGCAACAGTATCCGGACAGCTCGTTACCCAATATCTTTCAGGCAGGCTATCGTGAATTCCTGCGTCTGAGGCGGGATTCAAGCGGGGATGAGAGCACAAAAATTACTGCTGGCGGTGGTATCGACGGCGTGCGCAGGTCCCTCGATGCCGCCTTTTCCCGCGAAATCGAGAAACTGTCCAGCCACCTCGCTTTTCTGGCCACTGTCGGCTCGACCTCACCTTTCATCGGCCTCTTCGGCACAGTATGGGGCATCGTCAATGCCTTTCAGAGTATCGCGATGACCAAAAACACTGCGCTCACCTCCGTCGCTCCCGGTATTGCCGAAGCGCTTGTAGCTACAGCTTTCGGTCTGCTTGCGGCGATTCCGGCAGTCGTTGCCTACAATAAATTCACCTCCGATCTCAAACGCATGGGCGCCAATATGGAACAGTTTTCCTCCGAATTCCTAAATATTATCGCCCGCCACATAAAAGGTTAGCGCTGTGTGGATCGGTCAAAGTAAATGGGATAAAGACATCAAACCGATGGGTGAAATCAATGTCACCCCGCTGGTCGATGTCATGTTGGTGCTGTTGATTATCTTTATGGTCACTGCACCTCTGCTCAGCCAGGGCGTTAACGTCAATCTGCCGAATGCGGAATCACCGACCATGCAGCAGAATGTGCAGCCGCTGGTTATCACCATCCAGACTGACGGCAAGCTGTTTATACAAAAGCATGCCATCGATCTCAAGCAATTGGCCCCGCGTATTCAGGCCATGCGCAAGCAGAATCCCGGACTTCCAGTTTTTATTCGCGGTGATAGAAAAACCCCATATGGCCGCGTCGCCGAAGTGATGAGCCTGCTGGAAACAGCCGGCATCGGGAAGGTTGGTCTTGTCACCGAGCCACGCCGTTAAACAGATCAACCATAGTGTCGATCTAAACAGCACGGACCTGCTGTTTGCGGTCCTGCTGCATACGTTGGTGCTCACTGTTATCCTGGTGCTAGCTTACTGGCAGCCGCTACATAAGGAGGAGCCGCTGAAACGTATTGAGGTAATGATGATATCGGCCCGGCAACTGGCCAAACTCGAACAACAGGCTCACAATAAACCGAAACATAACAGAGCGGCATCAGATAAACATCGCAAGCAAAAAACCGTCAAAACGGCAAAAGCCAAACCCATAGTAAAACCGGTGATAAAAGAAAAACCGCTTATGCAAGCAAAGCCAAAACTGGCGGTAAAAGAAAAACCGCTCATACAACAGAAGCCGATCGTAAAGGCTGAAAAAATCATAAAGCCGAAAGCACGGACAAAAGCCTCCGCCAAGGTGGATGAGAACTACGATCCGTTCGCGCCGATTTCATCCTCAAGCGACCGTACCACTACACATGTAAAAACCAGACATCCTGATTTGGCCGATCTGGCTGGCAAACAGTTATCGAGCAGCGAAAAAGAGCGTTATATCGCTATGATACAGGCGGCTGTGCAGGATCACTGGAAAGTACCTATAAGCATCGGAGCGTTCATCGACCCGCTAGTGGAAATGAAACTGCTGCGCAACGGCGATATTGCCTCGGTGAGGATTCTGGAAAGTTCAGGCAACGCATTGCTGGATGAATCTTTGATTCGCGCCATCCGCGCCGCCGCTCCGTTTCAGTTGCCCGCACAGCAATTCGAATTCTTCCGAGTCAACAAGCTGCGTTTCCACCCACTGAAATAAGCAGGATGCTGCATAGATATTAGAGCATAATATGGTCTGCTGGACCATGTTATGGTAAAACTGACGCGGCTCATCTTTTATATGGATAACAATGGTCGGGGTGAGAGGATTCGAACCTCCGGCCTTACCGTCCCGAACGGTACGCGCTACCAAGCTGCGCCACACCCCGATATGCATGGCTGGAGCGAATATTAGCCACCCTACTATCTAAATTCTAGCCCACATTTGTGTGTTTCAGCCGCATTCATCAAAAACATTACCCCAAGGTGGACAAACCCGCCCACGTTCTGATGATGTGGCAAAGATTTTACCTGCATGAAGGGAGCAACAAATGAGATATGTGATACGCGGATACCTGGGTTTGATGCTACTACTACTCTTATCAGCCTGTGATATACCATCCATGTCCAGCGTGCTGGCAACGGCAGGACAGGAAAATATTACCCGGCAGGATGTGGTCTATCGCATTGGTATTGCCAAGGGTTACGGGAACCGGGAACCGATGAATGAACTGGCCTTGATTTATGAAATCAATGATGCCCTGACCCGTCAGGTCGCAGCAAAGCTTGGCGTGGTGGTCAGCAAGAAAGATGTAGATAAACTCAATGATATCCTGGAAAAACCCAATAAAGACACCAAAATCCTGAATGCCGTCAAATGGGTGTTTGGTGATGATCACACCGGCTACCGTCGCGTCTTCCTGGCACCCAGAGTGTTAAATCGCAAATTACTCGACTGGTATGAACAACATGTGGCCAAACAGCCACTATCACCGGCGGATGTCAAACAAGCCATTGCACAATCCGCTGCTGGACAAGGCAAGACCCCGTTCGACATCTGGCTCCGCCAACAGGCACAACAACTTCAAGTTCACATCAAGGATAAAACCCTAAAAGCCGGCATCCAGAAGAAATACCCGCATACCTGGTGGCTAAATACCTGACAAATCAGCAGGAAACTGTTCCATGCCCGTCATCCTCGCGAATGCGGGGATCCATAGATTCAACCCCTGGATTTCCGATAGAAACATTCGAGAATGACGGCTACGTGAGCTGTATTGAATAATCACATCAATGATCAATACGCTTTGCAACTCGGCGTTGTTTATGCGCGTGTATTCGTATCCATCTGCAGTTCAGACTGGCGGGGATCATTCACCCGTCTATTAATAGGGGCGATGGGAAGAAAAATCAGCCAGTTCAGCCAGCAGATCTCTGACTTCGGCATCAGTATCTTGCGGGAGCAAGGCCTTGGCGCGTTCGGCATAATCTTTTGCCCGCCGCATGGCAAATTCTGAGCCATGTTGAGCGGCTACGCGCTGACGCACCCACAGACGATCACCATCTTCATAGTGGCCACGCTCGGCAATGGCTTCGACCCGCAAGCGAAGTTCATCATCTTGTTGCATGGCATAAATCAAGGGCAGGGTAATCTTGCCCTCTTCCAGATCGTGACCAACCGGCTTGCCCGCTTCTTCCGCTTCAGCCAGATAATCAAGAGCATCATCC